>Ga0105239_10006553_pt1 | contig 13485 bp, 16 predicted proteins | sample KBSC44metaG_FD_92761 | JGI IMG/M metagenome (GOLD analysis project Ga0105239, IMG submission 92761) | Corn rhizosphere microbial communities from Kellogg Biological Station, Michigan, USA - KBS C4-4 metaG | ecosystem: Host-associated > Plants > Roots > Rhizosphere > Soil | place: Michigan, USA... | reverse complement strand
TGCCGCCGCTGTAGGTGAGCGTCGTCGTTTGGCCGGTGGCGTCGGCGATGTATTGCAACTGGCCCGAGGTCGAGTAGCGCTCGAACTGATTCGGGCCGGCCACGTAGACGGTGAAGCCCGTGCTGTCGGCCGTCAACGTGTCCGGGATATTGGGGTCGGCTGCCCAACCGCCATTGGCCGTGGGCAGGAAGCGCTCGCTGCGCCCATCGGGTCGAAGCAACTGAATGTACGAGGTGCCACCGCCGCCCACGAGCGTGTTCTGGAACAGCAGGGAGCGGTCAAAGGAGTGGCGCCATTGTGGCCCCATGCTCGCCGGTCGCACGCTGGCCTGGCTGTTGTAGAAGCGCCGAAAGGTCAGCCAGGGCAGGGTATCGAAATCGGATTCTTGGTCGTATTTATTACCCGTCGCCAAATTGATCGGGTCCAAGACCTGGGTAGTACTGTCACAGGTGACGATCCCATCGCCGCCTTGGACGCCGTTGCCACCGTTGCAATTGCCCGCATCACCCGTGTTCTTTTCGGGATTGTTGTCGTAAGCCGACAGCTGGATTTCGATGACATGGCTTGGGCAGACGAAGCTGCTCGGGTCGGTTGATACGTAGTAGACCTTGGCGACGTTGCCCTGCGCTTGCTGCGTCGCGTTCTCATAGGCTGAAGCGACTTGGCAATTTGCGCCCGCAGGGTAGTGGGTTGCAAGGAACTGTTTGGTTCCATCGAGCGCTAAGCTGATTTCTCCCCACGAATACTGCACTGGGTTATTGTTCGCATCGACATCTTGTATATAGAACGGGATGTTGTAGAACGTCGTGGCACTACTGGGACCCACCCATCCCAAGCTGGCGAGCATCGCGCACGCCAACAGCCACACGCGACGCGTGCGGCGATTACCCCATTGCTTAGCGATCATCCCCGTCTCCTTGGCGGTTATGTACTCAGTCCTAAGTTCGCGCGACCTTCCGTAAGCGGCGCGGCTTCATCCATAAAATCATCGGTATGTGACAGCGAGTCGCCGGTATTGCCAAGCGATCAGAATCGCTCCAACAGCATCTCAGTATGGGATGTCAATGAAATGTGAAGACACGGCGCTCATCATCCAGAGGCCACGTCCGGTCCGCCCTAAGGAGTGGAAAGTTAAGGGCGCGCACCCGCTTGTGGCGCATTGCTGATAGGTCTGGGCGCTCCGGGGTGAGTCGTTCCTTCAAGGCTCGGTCGCTCGGCGATTCATTGCCTTCATTTGGTTGGCCATCGGACCAGCTATATACGATGCCGCCTGTCAGGCGACGCTCGTCCTGCGCGATAGCCTCTTCAAATCGGCGAATCCCTCGGATCGCTGCCGTGTTCTGCGCGGCTAACCAACCCGCTTGGGTGCCCTCCGAACCTTCGAGTAGGATTCACAGGCGTTTCACGCCGGGCTCGGTGTGATCCCGACCTTCGAGCGGTACACCACAAGGATTGGGCAAGGGGAAGAACGATGCGGGTTGAACCAAGGGCGCATGCCCTGATTCGGCATTTTGCGTTAGGCGCGCTGTACTGCGCGATGCTTTTTCTCATCAGCAAAGTGACCTTTACCCACTGGATCATCGTCACTGGGTTTCATCTGAGTGTGCTGCTGTTGGCGCGGTATTGGTATTGGCCGGCGCTCGCCCTGGGCGGTTTGGTTCGTATGGCCTATGTGAGTTTGGACTGCTATCCGCAGTACGGCGCGCTATGGGCCACGGTGAACTTGGTGCCGGCGATTGCCTACTACATGCCTGTCGTGTGGGCCTTCCGTCAGCACGGGCTGTTTTTTCCCCGGCATGGGGCCTTTCAGGTGGTGGGCCTGGTGCTGTGCGGTTTTGTGGTGGCGACGATGGCCACCGGCATCACGTTGGGCCAGTTGCTCCTGACCCCGCTGCCGCCGAACTACGTTCTTGACTACAGCCAGGTAGTGCCGCGCCTGGTGCTGGGCAATCTGCTCGGCGTACTGACCGTGGCCCCCACGGCCATGGTGATCGCCCAGCTGGTGAGTGAGGCTCAGGGGCAGTGGCGTTCGTGGTTTCACGAGGTGGCGGACAGCCGGCTTCTGTTCGAGACCGTATTCGTGGTCATCCCCGTCATGCTGTTTGTGGGCTGGGTCGGTTTCCGCGACGGACAAAGCCGATCGGTCGCACAGATGGCGATGTTCCTTCCTGTCGTTTTCTTGGCCCTTCGCCATGGTTGGAAGGGCGCCGCATTGGCCGGGACGCTCGCCAGTGTCGGGATCATGCTGTTGATGCCCGCGGAGGTCGACGCGAACACGCTTCGCGCAGAGACGCTGGTGGCACTGGCTATCGCCACTATGCTGCTGGTCGGCGAGCATGTGGCCGGACTGCACCGACGAGCCGAACAGGAGCGGGTGGATTCGCACACGGCCATGGCGCTTGCTCAACGTAACGTCGAGCTGGGTGAGTCACAGCTCCGCAGCGCCGCCGTATCGCTTGAGCGCGTGCGAGAAGCATTCGACGTAGTGTTGGATCAGGTGTTCGAGAGGTTCGGCTCCTACCTCCCTGCGAAGGAGGAGCGCAGCTATCGACGGCTCGCCGAGGCAGCCAAAGGCCAGCTATCACTACTGAGTGACGCGATGCATCCGCAGATGTATCGCGACAGGGGGCTTCCCGGGATGCTGTCGCAGGGAGCCTTGGCCCGGCATCTCGAAGCCGCGGGTGTGGCCTTCTGGTGTGATGTGCGTGGGCCCGCCAGTATGTTTCCGCCTGCAATGCATGTTGCTGCTTACCGGCTTATCTGCGATGCCGTCGGTGATGCCTGTGCGACCCAGAGCGTCAGCGAGGTGTTGGTGAAAGTCCGCTGTGGGGCACGCCGTCCACGGCGTATGACGGTGTTGGTGCAGACCATCGGCGATCCCGAGCGCCTGGCAGGCATCGGTTGGGATCGGCTTCTGCCGTCCTTGCGATTCCTGTCCAGCGGTTTGGGGCGGCGCGCAATCGAGGATCGCGCGGCGACGTATCAGGGCGTCTTACGCGAACGCCCGTTGACTCAGGGGCGGCGGCTACTCATCTCCCTGCAGCATCCTGGCCAACCCCACCCGTGAGCGGGGTTGGCGCATCCGCTTACTGCACCTTGATGTTGCAGGAGACCGGGTCGCCACAGGCATCCGCGGCGCGCAGCTGCGTGGCGCCGTTGGATAGTGGCGTCGCCGTGATGGCCGTGGTCCCGTCGTCATAGATCGGTTTGGGCGCGGCGGCTGGCTGCGTCGCAGCCGGCAGGGCGGCGGGTTGCGACGGCGTATCGACCAGATTCGCGTACCGGCCGATGGGAAGCGTAAGGAAGGTGCCGCCGGCGCTACCGACGGTGCCCAGCACGTTGCCATTGGCGTCGTTCACTTGGATGTACCGAACCCCGCCGAAGTCGAAGACGTAGATGTGGAAATTTGGGTTCTTGCTCACGTCGGGAGCATTGGGCCAAGCCTGACCAAGCCCTGAGTTTGGCGACGCGGCCATGGCCGTGCTGGCGAGAACGGCGGCAAGGCCGACTCCGAGAACTGCACGTGACAGCAGGTGCATAAACAGCGACCCCTTTGACGTTGATGAAATCGGCGACTTTATGGGTAAGGGAATCTAGCACCGGGATGTGAAAGTGGCATGAGTGCCGTGGGGTGGTCCCTAGAGGCGTCCCCCACACACTGAGTTCCCGGAGCAGGGTATTGATGCGGGGCCCGCAGACGGGCGTCTGCCGCAGCCGTGGCAGTGGTCAGTAAATGACCAGTCAGGGTGGTTTGTCCTTGCGCGTGCGGTCGTCCCCCCTCCTCGCCAGGGCACTTCTCTCCGCACCTTTGATGCAATAGATGCAACGGCGCCGAGCTGCGCCCTGCTTGGTCCAAGGAAGGATTCCTGTGGGGCGGCAGGTGATGCAGATTGATGCACGTCAGAAGTGAGTGCCGGGGCCTGGACCGAGCGCCGTCAAATCCGCTCAAAGGCCAGGCAGATCATCTGGCGCTCGCCGCAGGCCATGCTCATGCGCCCGAGATATAGCGGAGTGCGGGACAGCGCGAGAAGGCGACTCAGCTTTGCCTTGCTGGGCAGTGGAAGGCCTCGACGGAGCGCTGCAAGCATCGTTTCGGCAAGGTTGATGGCCAGCCTTTCCGTGCCGCGGCCATAGTCGTTCACGTCGCCGATGTCGAGAAGCTGGTCAATGACGTGCCACAGCTCGCGCACTTCGGGAGCATCTCCATTGGGGGCTTGCTCGTATGTGGCGTGGCGGATCTTCGGTGCAACCTCCCCGTGCAGCCACTGGGCCAGATCGTCGGTGAAGCGGTAGCCGGCTAAGCCCACGATCGACCATAGCCCGTCGTCGTTGATCCATGGAGGGCTATTCGCCTCCCCGGCCAGTCGGCGCAAACGCTGGGGATGGGTGGAGGTCACGAAATCGATTGCGTCATCGAGCGATGGCCGGCCCAGTAAGGTGCATAGATCGGCCAGGTCATACCAGGCGAGGGCGTCGATCAACCGTGCCCGCAAGGAGTATTGCTTATAGGTAAAAGGCAGAAAGGAGTCGTCCATGCGAACCTCGTTACAAGGGGAGGTTGTCGATCGCGGACCTCAACTCTTCCAACTGCTGGCGGATATGCGTGGCCACTATGTTCATGAGCGTTTGGACGTGATCGTGAGCAATCGTGCCAGCATGAAGGCCGGCCGCTAGGCTTGCGCCCAGGGTGTCGATGGCATCGACTTGGTTGATCGCACGATCAAGGGTGACAGAGATACAGCGGTCTTTCATGGGGCTACTCCTACCAACAACGTTCCTTCCGCCCTGATTTCGGCAGGGGAAGGGGGGGGCGCCCGAATGGAAGCCCCCGAAGGGCGTTGCACGCGGGAGAAACTAAAGTAGCCGGTCAGCGGATGCCGCTATGCTTACCGAGCAAGTTTCTACTACGGACGAGCAAGGACGCGTCGATGGAAATGATCCGCACCACTTTCGCGCTGGCGATCGCCCTCTCCGCGAGCTTGACTCAGCTACATGCCCATCGTCGACGCACATTCGGCCGCGCAGGTATTGCTGTGCCTGTCAGTGGAGCCGCGATGAGTGTCCGAGCTCGTCGATACGGCCGGCCGCCGGCAAGGCCGATCCCACGCCGCAGCAGGATTACGGCGTTATATTTAGCCGCAACTTCGCATTTTTCGTCGGTGCGCGAGGCTCGCCTTTGATCCGGGAACAACTGTTCAGAAGGGGGCATGAACCTTGAGGCTGTCATAAGCGCAGAACGGGAGGGATGTCATGCAAAAATGCGCAAAGATTGCACTGTGGTCCATCGCGACCGTCGCTGTTACAGCTGGATGTGCCGCTGCCGGGTTTTATGCGGGGTTCGGTCTGGGCGCAAGAGCCATGACGGCCATGGCAGAGATTAACGCTGCTCACGATGCCTTGGCACGTGTGCGACTGGCAATGGTTGCGCTCGACAAGAACGACCTGGATCTATCGCAGCGGCAACTGGCGATCAATTTGCGGGTAGGCCTGTATGCGCTGGGATCCATGCAGATGGCGGGTGTGTATGCCCGATGTACCGAGAAAGAAAAAGATGCGCTCGTTAGTGCGACAAGTTATGTGGCGTCGCATGCTGATACGGACCTTTTCAAGGCAGACCCCTTTCTCCTGAGCGGCACTAAGTTCTGCCTTTCCGGAAAAGGTGCCGAAAAATCGAACGCGGGCAATTGACTCAGGTGTCCGCTTCCGACCCGGGGCGGACATTGCATTTTGACCAAGATGAGGTCCTGGCGTCTCTGATGAAAACCTACCCGCTCAAACGGAATGACGGTCAAATCTTTGCGTTCGAAATTCCCGCTGCCGGGCTTTGGACCGGCTCACTTGCGCGGTTGTTGCGACACACTCCAGGGGTAGCCAATGTTCGACGTGTGCGGGATCACATGGATCGGCTTTTGTTTGAGGTCAATGGCGAGCCGTTTATCGTCTGGGAGCCTTGGGGTGGCAATTCACACTATTGTGTCTGCCCCGTCGATGCCGATGTGATATCGGGAAGCGCCGGTGATTTGGAAGTCTATCTCATGCAATCCCCTGCTTGGTTCGAATGGCCTTGGTGGCTACTAAGTGGCGCTTGCCTGACCGAGGCGTGCCAAAACGTCAATCCAAAGGGAAACCCTATCGTTACGGGCTTGGCTGTAATCATCCTGACTTGTTTACTCTGGCTGGCCTACGCGCTCTACTTGCGTTAATGCTGAGTGTCCGCTCTCGACCCACACGCATGGTTGAAGCAACCGGTCGCCGTACGCTGTCGGTATCCGGCGAGTCCTGGCGGCCTAGCCCAATCGATCACCGCGTGGTTGGGTGCGACGCCTGGCAGGCGCTGACTCTCGCCATTCGGCTTGCAGAGCAAATGCTCACCTACTTTGTAGAAGACGGTGGCTGCCTCTATTGGGGCGAGACCGGCGGCCCCATGGCTATATCGGACGTATTCCCGCGCGCTTCAAAGGCAAAGTAAAGCTCATAGAGCGAAGTCAGTGCATCAAGTTTCTATGTCAGCTTTCGACCCGAAGCAGACAGTTGTGGAAAGGCTTGGAGAGGGGGGCTAATGACCGAGAAGCAAGTAGTAAGCTCTGATCCGAGTCGCGAGGCCGACCTCGGACGCGTAGCCCTATGGCTGGATACGGAAGACTTGAGGTGGCTAGCTACGCACTGCGCATGTAGCGATTCCACGCCGGATGCCGAACGCGAGCGATGCGGCCGGATTCGCTTTCGGGCTAACGCTGCCTTGCATAAGGCCGGGCTAAAGTAATCAGGGCGGCATGTCCGCTACCGAACCCGAAGCGGACATGTGCGATAGACAAGGAGACGGCATGGATAGCGGTGACAAGGAGAGGGGCGAGCGCGGCGTCGCCTGTAGTCTGCTGAGGCTGCCTGACGGCCGTCTTCGGGTGGTGCTGGACGATGTCCGGAACCTGGCGCCTGGTGAGTCGGGACCGTGGCAGCACGAGGTTTTTGTGACGTTCAAGGATTATGAACGCGGGGAGCTGTCTTCGCTGGATTTACCTGAGGACGAGCTAGCGGCGTTCGGTCATTACGTTCTCGCGCGTTTGCTTGCGGCAAACGGCCTGCTGCGGTCGGAACCGTAAGGTCGGCTTCCGACCAGAAGCGAACCAAAGCGCAAGGTAAAAGTTACCGAGGAGGGCAGAGTGACCGAAATGCAGATGAATGCTGGCGCTATCGCCGTTGAGTTAGGCCTTCCACTCGCGCTGATCGTTCTGATGGCTCTCAACCCAAAGGCGACGCCGCGAGCAATCGTTGTCCTCGGGGCGGTATTTCCTGCGCTGTGTTTGTACGTTGCGGTCACGATTAGCTACCTGGTATCCGGAGGGCAGTCGGACATCTTCGCGTTCTTCGCGATGTGGGTGATGACTTTCGCCGTTTATGTGGCGGCGGCGCTGGGTGGGTTAGTGATGTCGTTCGTTCGAAGGCCTACGGGCAAGTTGGCGCGTTTTGGGCTGGGGCTCTCGTCCGCGCCTGTCGCCTATTTTGCATTCGTGCTACTCGTACCCCTGATCCCTTGGTGACGGGGTGGAAATGTCCACTTCCGACCCGCAGCAGACGCCACATGGCAAGAGTTAGGCGCGGTGACTGAGGAATCAGACCATGGGAAGAACTTGCGAATCATCGATACATCGCAAGCAACTCCCCGCAAGTGAGGCGGCGGTTTAGAGCCCGTCACTGGGCGGCAGAAGTCAATTGGAGGGAATGAGGAAATAGACAGGTTTATAGCCAGAGCCCAACCAGGGGAAAAATCCCCCATTGCCGCTGAGAGTAGACCGAAGTTCCGACATGGCCTCCACGGCTGCGGCGAAGGACATGACATTCGATGTATCGCGGACTGCAAGAGGTATGTCTGCTGTTGACACAACCGGTAACGGAAGCCCGCTGGTATCAATTAGTGTCTCTCCGCCAGTGGTAGGGACCGAGTGGAAGAGAACGTCCCCCCATTCATTATCCTGCTTCACCTGCGAGAGAAGGATCCAATATATTGTTGGATGCTTGGCTAGGTCGAAGAGCGCTGTTACAGGGGAAAAGCCGGCTATCGAAGCAATTCCAAACTCATGCGCCTGTTTTGCAAACTCCAAAAGTTGGTAGTTCAATTTCCCCTCAATGGCCACTCCACCTGCCGCCATTTTTGGCCGCCTTCCGAACAAGGCCAGCAGTCGCACCGGTCTATCCCCGTGGATGGCGAGTGAATGGCGATTTCCTTCCCGTGATTTCCAGAAGTAGATAGGCACCGCTCGGTCGAAGTGCTCCTTAAGCGCCGTCTGCACCAATGGAACGAGGGCGAATTCGAGTGTTCGCTCGTTCATGACGCTGGACAGCTTACTGGCTGGCATCTCGATCCCTCTCCGTTGCCAAATGCCCACGAGGAGAACTCTGGCGGCAATGCGTAGATGTGGTCAACAAGTGTGAGGGGAAACAAGAGACGACAGCCTGTGAGCGGGAGCTGAGGTTTCCCCATTGGCTATCAGGTTCTGTCAGACTGTGGGGTGTTTCTAGCTCAGTTCCCACCCATGACCTATGCAGATGACTTAAAGGCCCTGGTCATTTCGGCTCTGTTGCCGATCTTGTCTGTGGACGAGGTATTGGGCACCGAGGTTCGATTTGGCGAAGGGCAATATCGAGCCGATCTGGTTGTCTCCTCCCCCGTTCGCCTCAGCGCCTTTGAAATCAAAGGGCCGCGTGACAACTTAGACAAGCTGGCCGGACAGGTGTTGGGTTACACCACTTCTTTTCTTGACTTCTCTGTCGTGGCCGATGATGTTTGGCTTGATGCTGTTCGCCCACTGGTTCCAAGAACCACGGGGCTCATGACCCTTCAAGGTTCCATACTTCATACCGTTCGGCAACCAAGAGTTCTAAGCAGGCTCCGCCCAGATGCTGCGCTACGTTGGCTGCGTACAGGGGAGCTTCGTGACCTTCTGAGATCGTATGACCTTCCGACAACCGGCCACTATGCTGTATTGGCCGAAACAGTCAGGGATCTGCTCCCGGTGGCGGAGCTGTCTTCATTCACGCTAAACGCCATACATGAGCGCCTTCGACCAAGATTTGAAGCATTCCGAGATGAACTGGGGCGGACGGTTACGTTGGACGATGTCCGTATGCTCACCTTAGGCGATCAGGTCAGCGACCCACACGCATCACCTGTCGGGCCAAGTGAAAGTTGACACGGTTGGCAATCCAAAATGATGGGCTGAGGCCTTTGGGTGCACCGTTGGCTGCCGCTTCAATGTTGTCCTGTGCCCAAGAGGAAAGTGGCACATATCGCCTATCTTTCCGGGCTTCCTGTGCGGCACGAACGTATCCGCCATCAGCACGGCGATACCGGTGGTAGTAGAAAGAGTCATTGAGCATCACATCCACGCGAGGCACCCAATTGGTCACGGTGCCCGTGAAGTCCAAGGGATGGATGGCTGCATAGTCTCCATAATCCAGCCACGGAAAGTTCTGATGGAGTTGGTTCCACAGCGTGACTTCATATAAAGGGAAGTGCCCCACCTCATCCTCGCCGCCAGCTGACACAACACTGTTTGGGAACGAGCTTGATGCAATGGAAACATTGCGGAACTTTCTGCCGTTCACGGCATTCAACATTTCGGCCAATCGGGGAATAGCCCCAGCTATGCTGTTCTGGTTCACAAACCCGGCATCAAGCGTGAGGATAACCTCTTGCAGATCGGTGAACGTTCGATCACAGGCTTCAAGCAGCTCGTTGAAATCCCGGTAAGAGGTGGGAACACGGATGGCCACCCGGGAAAACTTCTCCCGCAGTCGCCCCACTTGCAATTGGAAAGGTTGTAGCTCGAATGGTTCGAGCAAATGCACGACAGGAACGCTGTGGTCAGGGAAAAGGTCCAATGCGAAATCAGTCCAAGCCTTGAACCCGTCCTCATCATTGAGAACTTGATCAAACTCCGCGTTCTGCAGGCTGGCCAAAGAGGTCAGGTCCACGATAAACGGCCGTTTCTCCATGATGTCGCAGATGGCCTCGACGCTCTTTTGGATATCACCATTCGGGTTTTTACTGGTGCGGCGGGAGCGTGTCAGTTCCACGATTGGGAAAAGTTTGGTTCGAGTGGGAGCAGGTAGTTCTTTTAGGCCCCGAAGCTCCGCTGCACGAGACCGAATGATGGGCAGGTATGTCGTCATTGATTAACCTGATATCCAAGATTTTGGACCCGGTACTTCATTGCCAGTGCTGAAACCCGGAAGCGTTCCGCCAGACCGGACAGTGAAGTGACCCCGGAGGAGACCATCTGCTTGACCAACGGTGCCGGCATAAGAAGTTCCGCCGCAAACCGATCGGCTTCCCGTTCCATGGTGCTCGGATCCGCGGCCCGACGGGCAAAGGTCCGGTCATGAAAGCTCGGTTGCTGGTTGGAATGAAGCATGAAGTGAGCAATCTCATGGGCGATCGTGAACCGCTTGCGATTTTCATGATGGAACGCGTTCACACCCACAACCCAATGACCGCCGCGCACCTCCAGATAACCCGACAAATCATCATCCATCGGCTCTTCAATCACCTCTAATCCCAAGTATTCGGCGACGGCACGAACATCTAAAGGTATGGTGAGCAAATTGGCCGCCTTTAGCCGCTCTTGCAGGTTCGCCTTCGTCTTACCTGCGTCAACGTGTGCTATGGGCTGCCTGGTTTGTTTACGGACGATTGCCATCAGTTGCCACCTTCCTGAGGATCAGGTGCAGGTGCGGCTACGGGTGCGGGAGCAACCACACCCTCCACGTCTTCGTTGTCATCGTGGGGAGGCGGCAGGTTTCCAACTGGTGCATTGTTCGGCATCTGTTCTTGCTGTTCTTTGAGTTTCTGTTTTACGACCTGCAACTCACCCGTGAGTTGCTCAAGCTGTTTGGCGATGGCTTCCTTTTCCACCTCCAGTCGTTCAAGTTGCTTTCCGAGCCCGGTTTCCTGCATTGCCTCTTCAACGGCTCCGTCAACTACCTCATAAAACCGCTTTGTATCGAGGTAATGCTGCATGGCGGCCTTGGCTGAGTCATGGGCCATGTCTTCGGCCGCTGCCTTGGACACAAATTTGAGTGTAAGCACAGCGAGGGCGGCTACGAGAGCAAGCAATAGGCCTAGGCACGCAATGATGCTCTGATAAAAGCTACTTAGGGCCGAGACAACGTCCCCATCACTCCACCGATCTGGGCTGGCAGGGGCGGCAGTCGGCCCAGGCTCTTTTGATATGGTTGCCGGAGGCTGGGGCGCCGTTTGGGCGATAGCCGGGGACGCACTTGCGGCTGCCTTTTGCAAATCAAAGGCATACACGCGCCATGGTTGGTACAACACGCCCAAGAAGGCTACTCCGACGAGGACGGCCCAGAGCTTGGCCCATCGCCAGTGCTTGCTGTGCCACCTGGACTCCTTCATAACCGGCCCCTGTCTCGTCCTATGCGACATTGTGGGGAAGTCGGGGGGTGTACGCCACTCTACGCAGATGGCGTCATGAGCGGGTCGAGGCAAGATTGCAGCTGTCCGAGACTAATGGCTGCCATCCGGGACGGTGCGTGGCTCCAATTGTAGAGGGGCGGATGTGCGATTTAGCGTCCTATATCGCTGATTTTTACGTCTTCCGCACCCAGCCATTGCCCTGTCTTGCGGTGAATGCGTAGCGCCCTGGGATGGCCGCCATGCGGTACCAGGACCAGGTCCAGCGCAGGGTTAGCAGGCTCGCCAGGCTCGACACCCACGCGATACACCACGATGCGGGCAAAGGTGTCGGCCACCAGTTGTCGGGCTTTCAGTCGCGCATCGTAGTCCTGGCTCTTCACCCCGATCACCAGTTCGCGCCAGGCGTCGGCGGTTGTTGGTGCCTTCCTGGATACGGCTGCCCATTCTGCGTCGGCGTCGGCCACCTCCCGCCGCAGACGCTCCAGTTCTTCCTCAAGTTCGCGGACTTTGCGCAGGATGATCACCGGTGCCGCACCGTCATCCTGCATCAGAGCGTCGGTCAAGCGCTTGAGCTGTGCTTCCACGCCGGCGATGCGAGCTTTGGCGGCGGCCAGTTTCTGGCGCGCCGGCGGATCGATGGCGCCGCGCTCCAGCAGGGCATCCAAGTTGATCTGGTCCGAACAGAAGTTCAGCAGTGCCCGTTCAATCGGGGCAATGCTGGTGCTGCCGCCGACGGGGCAACGGCGATAGGCCTGCCCGGAGCCGCAGGACAGGCGGCGATAGGTGTCATGGAGCCGGCCGTCGTCGTCCTTTTTCCGACTCATGAGATTCTGGGCCACCATGGCCGATCCGCAGTACCCACACCGGGTGAGGCGCATGCCCGTAATGATGCCGGGGATATCGCCTTTGCCTTTGCGCCGGCCCGACTGTCGGATCTGGCCTTGTAGTTCGTCGAAGGTTTCCGGACTCAGGATGGCCGGGTAGTAGTCGGGCAGGGCGTAATCGACCCCATCGACCGACAGAGTTTTCGTGCCCCGCAGGGCGGGCAGGCGAAACAGCTTATAGAGATGGGTTGCCCGGCTCCCCTTCGCCGAGACGGACAGCCCGGCCGCATTGAGGCGATCCACGATGGCCACCGCCCCATGCCCGGCCCGGAACAAGTCGATGGCCATCCGGACGGCGTCGACCCGTTCCGGGATAAGGTGCCAGCCATCCGACTGCCACTTCAGCCATTGGGGATCCTTGCCGTTGCGGATGCGACCGCGGTAAGCGCCGTCCAGCCACCGCTCGCACTGACGACGAATGGCGGCCTTGACCCGCTTGCTTTTGGTGTCGCTTTCCTCATAGGCCCGAATCATCACCAGCAAGCTGTGGATCAGCTCCATGGGATTGGCCTTTAGTCGTTCCCGGTTGTATTCCCGGCCATCGCTGGCCGTCACTACGGTGATGCCGGCATGGATGATCTGGGCGAGCTGTGTCTGGGCCAGGAGAGGTTCGGCGCGGCTCAGTCGATCCAGGCCTTCCACGACCAGCACGGACCCCGCGGCAATCCGGCCCTCGTCCACGGCGCTGAGGAAGGTGCCCAGGGCCCCTTGTTTCACATGGCGCTGGTGGTAGGCGCTCAATCCTTCATCCCGGAGGGAGAGCGATGCATCGAGCTGCAGCTGCCGGTCCTTGGCCCAGTTGGCCGCGTACTCGGTCTGGCGATCGGCGCTGCTGCCGGTGGACTGTCGGGCGTCACTGAAGCGTAAGTAGCTATAGACCTTGATGTTTGTATCCACGTGAAGCGTCGATCCCTGAGCAAGCTGTGAAGTTTATATGGAATCTCATATGGCTGCCCAAGAGAAAGTAACCAAAGAGAAGGGCACCCTGCACGGCGCCCTCCGCAGCTTCGCTGCTGCGGGTACGTGAGGGCTGGCCGGGCTTTTTGACGGGACATCCATGTCCTGTCAAAAAGGCGAGGACTCCTGTCCTCGCCCCCTTCGGGGCCTGATCGTCCAGCCCTCACCGCCGCGCCAAGGGGGTTGAAGATCAAGAGCAACATCAGAAGC
>Ga0105239_10006551_pt1 | contig 13490 bp, 17 predicted proteins | sample KBSC44metaG_FD_92761 | JGI IMG/M metagenome (GOLD analysis project Ga0105239, IMG submission 92761) | Corn rhizosphere microbial communities from Kellogg Biological Station, Michigan, USA - KBS C4-4 metaG | ecosystem: Host-associated > Plants > Roots > Rhizosphere > Soil | place: Michigan, USA... | reverse complement strand
ATTCAGAATTAAAGAACCCGAACAAAAAACAACCCATCATGGGATTCAGTAAAGTATTCGCCGCGTTAAGTATAGCCATGATTATATATACGGATGGCTGGTCGCAAAGTATTACCGGCCGTCCATTATCGTTACAGGAATGCGTTCAAACGGCCATTACCAATAACCTCGATGTTAAGCAAAGCGATCTGGCCATGGAACGCGCTGCCGTTTCATGGCGGCAGTCAAAAGCCAACCTGTTGCCCAATGTCAGTGGTGAAGTTGACCATACCCTTAACCGCGGCCGCAGTATTGATCTTAGCACCAACAGCTATGTTGACCAGCAGAACACATCGGGGAGCTATAGCTTGTCTGCCGGTGTAACCCTCTTCAACGGCCTCCGGTTATTAAATACCTTAAAAAGCAGCCAGTTTGCTTATGAAGCCAGCAAAATGGAATTGCAACAGGGAAAAGAACAGCTGATGCTGAACGTAATATTGGCTTATTTGCAAATACTTACCGACAGCGACCTGGTAGTGCAGGCGCAAAAACAGACCGATGTAACGCAAAAACAGGTTGAAAGACTGACGATAATGAATGATCAGGGCGCTATAAAACCATCCGACCTTTCAGACCTGAAAGGACAACTGGCAGATAATAAAGTCACCCTGATCAGAAGCCAGAACGACCTTGACGCTGCCCGGTTGGCGCTGGCGCAGTTAATGAATGTTCCTTATGATAGAAATCTGCAGGTTGAGCCGCTGAGAGCAGATCAGTTTGATATAAATTATGCCGGTACGCCTGATAGCATATACAATGTAGCCTTACAACAATTGTCGATCATAAAAGCTGTTGATTTACGGAAGAAAAGCGCCGAAAAAGCCGTACAGGCCGCAAGAGGCAATTTGTTCCCCTCTGTTGGACTGGGCGCTGGTTTTTACACGCCTTATTCCAGCACTGCCAAGGATTCAGCTGCACGAAAAATCGGCTACTACGACCAGCTTAGTAATAATTACCGTTATTACGCAGGCATTAGTATCACCATCCCAATCTTTAATAATTTTCTATTCCGCAACAGAATATCACTTGCCAAAATTGATCTCAAAAGCGCTGAATATACCGCCCAAACCCGCGAAATTCAGTTAAAGCAGTCTATTGAGCAGGATTATTTCAATATGACTGCCGCCCTAAGAAGGTATCAGGTGCTGTTAGAGCAGGTAGCGGCTTATACCGAATCGTTCCAGGCTGCTGACGTACGTTATAATGCCGGCGCCTCTACATCGGTAGATTATATTATTGCAGAAAACAATCTTGCCCGTGCCAATGTAAACCTCATCATTGCCCGTTATGACTATGTGCTTCGCACAAAAATTCTGGATTATTATCAGAATAAGCCGTTATGGTAAGGAGGATGAGTTTAATTTTTTTTATAACTTAGGTGAGGTAATTGCGGAAGTAGCTCAGTTGGTAGAGCATCAGCTTCCCAAGCTGAGGGTCGCGGGTTCGAACCTCGTCTTCCGCTCGGGTTTAAGATATTGATTATCAATTTATTGCGTCTCGGATGTTTTGTGGCAATATTCAAGCGTGACACAAAAAGTGACACACTTTTAAAAAGCCACTCGTATGATCTATTTACCAAACGGCTGCTCACGCAGCAATATTTCGGTCACTCCGAAAAAATGGGATATTGACCCTACCAAAGCGTCAGAAAAACTTATTGCGAAACTCATCAAAAAGAAATGGCGAATTTTTTACCGGTATTATGATCCAGCCTGCAAGGGGACCAAAGACTGGGGTTATATAGTGCAGCTCAGAGATATGAACGACGTTAAAGATCTGGCCCAGCGGCAGGAACTTACCCGGGTATTTATCGAAAACGAAAAGGATAAGGTAGACTTGCAAGGGTATAACCCGATCACGGAAAAATACTTCGTGGCTCCAGCTGGTGATCATCTTGAAGAAATCACGCCTTCCACCCCATTCATTACGGCATTATGGTCGGCGAGTAAGATGCTCAATTGCGGCGATATGCTTAACGACATTAAATCAATAATCCGCGGCATGGATGAATCATCCGGGAAATTATTTGACAAGGTAACACAGAAACCGTATAAAGCTCTTAAGATTAAAGACGTTACCCGGAAGCACATTATCTATATCCTGCAACAGCGTAAGAAAGATAATCCAAAGTTTAGTTCATACCGGTATAATAAATACCGTACGGCCTTAATGATGCTGTACAAGGCTTTGGTAGCCGTAGAGGCAGTGGATTCAAATCTCATCAAAGACATACCAATTAAAACAGACTGGGCGCACGAAAAAAGAGAGTTGCTTACGGATGCAGAACAGCTAATTATTGACACGAACCTGAAGGCGTGGGATTATTATTACTGGAGATATATGCGCATTTTTCACCGGTCAGGATCAAGAACTACTGAAATGGCCGGCTTGAAAACGGATAAAGTCAATCTCGAAGCGCAGGAATTTACCCTGCTGGTGCGTAAGGGTAAAAAATGGAGCTGGCAAATTCGGCCGATCCCAGACGATATATTACCACTTTGGATTGAAGTCATGGAAGAAACCAAGCCCGGTGATTATCTTTTTGGCTCCTGTTTCAGGCCCGGCCCTGTAAAGATGGGTAAGAAAACGGCTTCGGATAGGTGGAAGAAATATGTTAAGAATCCTCCCGGAAAATTTGATCCACATGGCAAAGGCTGGGGGCTCGGCATCAACAAAGACTTTTATGGCCTCAAGGCTCTTAATATGGATAAGATCGATGAGAAAGAAGGCATTGAGCTTGCAGCCGATGCAGCCGGCCATGGCGACACCAAGATGGCAAAGAAGCACTATTTACCCGGTCATGAAAAACGGCAGCGGGAAAAGCTGAAGAAAATACCCGTTGATTTTGCCGCAAAGAAGGAACAGCAGAATTAACTTGCAACTATGGGGAGAAAACTCACAAAAAATACCGGGACCAAAGACGCCAGGTATAATACTATTAACGTCATGCTAAAAGCAGGCGGCGTGAAGAACTTTGCGTATATTTTTAAATTCCTGCCGAAAACAGTTGTGGCAAAAGATATGGGGATCACAGTCCCCCGATGCACCACGGTTATCAACCGGCCTGATGAATTAACGCTTGCTGAAATTCGAAAACTTGCGCAATTATTCGACTACGATTTTAAAAAATTCCTGAACCTTATTGCGAAAGAGGTATGAAAAATTCCGGCTCACCTGCGTAAGCCAGGATCACGGCCCGAAGGGAGAAATTTGACCGGCGTCAAGTAATTAAGAATAATTGCCTAAATATTTGGGCAATCAAAGTTTGCACCATATCTTTGAGATATCAATTAAAACAAAAACATGAACCGCAACATGCAAAAATGGCGATCAGAAAATGAAAATCTCCGCACAACAAGCCCGCGACACTAAAGTCTTTGTAATCGAAAATTCACAGATTATAGAAACTACGTTATTCGATCATGTAGCTGAATCGGCCGAGGAAACAACTAGTCCTCGGGGAGTAATGCACAAGATGTTCAAAGAAGAAGTTTCAGGGGCTATATACAGGCTTATAGCCGCAGATCGTATAATTGATGAAATTGAATATGATGCATTATCTGAAGATGATCAGGAAAATTATGAATACATCGGGGAAACAACCATACGTTGGCAGTTACGCGAATGGATGCTCAATGGTAAATCTCGCCTCATTGAAACATACGAAACTGAAGACAGGGTTAACGACGAATGGTTTGACAGAACCTATAACTCGGACTTCCTACCCGATGATCAGCGCGATACGCGCTATTGGTATACCCGTGAAGATGCTGAAACTGCGCTCGATGAAATGCTCAAAGAACAGTAATAATCGGGCCTTCGAGCCCTTTTTTATATGGATAAATTTCTGTTAGCTGAAAACCCTATGCGCCCGGAACAATCGGGGATATGGATAATTCATATGCTCGATCCGGTAGCAATTATTCAATGTACGGAAGGTAGAGAGGATAACGATAATACATTCAGGCACTATGTATACATTAACGCAGATAACGTACCTGAAGAATGGACCTTATCTATATTCTTCATCGCAATCGATGGGTTAACGGACAAAGACCATGAACACCTATTAGATCGTGCGTGGCGCTGGTATCGCTCATACATGCAATGGGAGGATAAAAATATTGACATAGATGACGAAGCAATCGACAATTGATAATGCATTTACCTGGCTCAAAGAGCACGACCTCATATCAATTAACCGGCTCGAAAAAAAGGTCGGTATACCTCAACGATCATTGAGTAAGGCGATCGTAGGTATACGCGATCTTCCTTTAAAATATCATTCTGATTTGATGACTGAGCTGAAAAAATACGGATTCAAATGAACTCATTTAAGCAAGGACTATTTAATCTTGAAACTTTAGAAGTTACATTCGGTGGTCCGCTATCAGTGGATAAGAACAGGTTTGTTGCCAAGGCAATCAAAGTGCCCGACTTTACCTATACCACAAAAGAAACGGCTGATGCTGGTGGCGGATGGCATTACGGATATAAAGAAGACGTAACAAGGACCGAAACAAACGCATATATAATTGTCCGCGACAATGAGGTTATTGGCTGGATGACACCTGATCATTATTATTGGCGCAATAACAAAACTGACCTTTACCCGCTGGATTGGAAAGGAACCCGAAAGCCTATTAAGGATTTTGCTGAATATAAATAAAAAAGCCCTCGTAGAAACGAGGGCCGAACCAAAACTAACTGCTTATGAGAAACTAAGAAAGATTTTGAGGTACGTCTTCAAGGGTATCCCAGCGCCATAATTGCCAGCCACCTTTTGGTATCCACTTAATTTCTTCTTTGACGTTTTTTGGCTCCATAAGCGCTTGAAACCGTCTACGGGCGTCTTCGCTGACTATATAAGGTTTATCTGGATATGGCGATTTGCGGCGTGGCATTGGTTATTTTATTTCAGGCCATGCCCAATAACCGGGCTCAGCTGCTTTACCATCAATATCGCGCGTCACTGTTGATTCGTGAGGTACTGAATAACGAAGTACTTGGATACCATCAGGGTTCATGGTAGTAACCGAAAGGTTAATCCTGCTGCCAAAGACCTGTACTACAGTAGCAGGTAATACTGTAGCAGTATCGGCCTGACAATGCTTATCATTCACAGGAAAATAATGCACAATCCTACCAACGCTGGGTAATTTTATTTCTTGTTGATCCATAAAAAAGATGTTCGGAAACCCCGTTCCCGGTTTTAGGAGGTCGCCGACATCAATGTCGGCGACATATCATTTAATTGCTCTCGTCAACCAGCTACGAAGAAATTTCGCCTGTGACGGATTATGATTGACTATAGCGAGGTAATATTTAACGCGCTCAACTTTGTATCGCGCGTTAAACAGTGCTGTATTCAGGCTGTCGATGCGTTTAATCAGGCGATCATTCAGATCAGTTTTTTCCTGTAATGCAATTACAAGGGAATCGCAGTTGTCAGGTGGGATCATCGCTACGCTATCGCTGACAGGCACTATTATCATGGTTTCACGATCTTCTTTAATTGGAGCATCCCTGCACATGGCCAATCCTGCCATGTATACAGCAACCAAGACGAATATTTTTAGTGCTAATATTTTCATGCTGCGTTATTTAATTTGTCAAGGGTTAATTTATCCATGCGGCCATAATCGATGCCGATGGCTTTTGCGTCAGCTTCATTGGAAATGCCAAATGCTGTGTTCTGTGCCATTCGAATGGCCGGTTTATAACCAATATTCACAGCGCTGTCATAGATCATTGCCGCTGTCTGCTGATCCTCGATCTGATCGCCCTTAATGATATCCCAGAACTCAGTTTTATAAAATGCCAGTTCCAGACGTTCAAGCTCTTTATCACCCGTCAATAATTCGTTCAGGCGATCGGCATCAGCTCCGGGATTAGCTTTTTTGACTTTATCGACGATTCTCCACCCAAGCCATGAGCTATGGAACTTTCTGGCTATACCTTTCCAGGTTTCACCCCCGTTATCGTCTTTATCGTTGGCATAACCGCCTTCGATCTTCAAAGTTTCAGTATGCGCTTTTATGAAATCTGCCATGAGAATTAAAGTAAGTGGGGTATTAAATAAAGTGTTGAAAGAATAAGGGCTGCATGCTTCAGACAAGCGCTGAACAGTTGAGGATCTATATGTAAGATGCCGGCGGCCCATCTTTGGACCTTATCCAGTCCTGCAGTTGTTCCTATGTACCACCACTCTTTCGACAACACATAAGAATTGATGAAGCCGTCAAAGAAATACCAGGTTAACGAACCGGCCAGACAGCCCCATGCAGGCCCGAACATTCTTCCGATAACATAACCCATCCACAGATGTAGAACACCACCTGCAGCATGCCAGCCTAATTTGTAAGGCTTGTCTTTTGGTGAGTTGTTATCCGCCCTATCATCCTTCAGGAAGTAGACCATTTGAATGATCAAAGCCCCGATACCGATGACGATGAGTATAATTGGTTCGTAAATCATGATTCAATAAAAAATATTATAACAATCAAGTTCCATATCAAAGCAATGGCACCAAATCCATAAGTAGGATTAATACTGCCGTTATCAGAACTGCGAACAAACCAATATTTAAAACCGTCAATTGGATCTTTTGAGAAGAACCCAGCTGCCAGAGCACCGCCACAGAAAATGTTGATAAGGCAAATGCCAAATAGCAAAAGCTTCCCATGTGCTTTTACATAATCAAGGCCTGAGGCACTGGTGAAAGGAAAAAGAATAGGCAACGCAAGAATAAATGCTGCCGCTAAAATGAATCGAATAATTCCTGATACAATTTTCATATTGTTAATTTTAAAAAGGTAATTTGAATCTGATTTTTAAAAAGACATAAACGGCGATAATGGCGACGAGCCCGATGAATCGCCAAAGCCATTTCTTTTCATCCTTGACCTGCTGGAATAATTGCTGATTATCTTTCTGGGACTTCGTTATAACTCCGTCTTTTTCGTCTATTAATCCCTGCAGGTATGTTTCTTTTGCCCGATTTACTACAGTATTGGTAACACGTACAACGCTGTCTACGCATGGCTTTAACCTGCTTCTTATCTCTTTATCGATCACTTTACGTAAACTGTCGAGATTTATATTACATGGCCTGCCAAGGGATGCGTGTCGAATGCTGTCCAGCTGATAAAAAAGACTGTCCGCATATCCGCTGATTTCGTTATACGCATTTTTATACCCACTGCTATCCACGTATTTGAATTCTGTTTTGCTAACAGTATCAACAGAAAATTTATCGGCGCAGTACTTTGCCGCTTTCGTTTCATGCGAATCCATCCATTGTTCGGCTTTGCGCTGAGTAATGCAGGCCGACAAAAGGATGAGACTGAATATCCATGTGGTTTTCATTGACCTTCGGTTTTAGGTTCATCTTCATCACCATCATCATCCTTCAATAACTTTTCAAATCCCTCGAGTACTCCCGCTATTCCTACAGTGCACCACAATTGAATTCTGGTTTTTACGAGTTCATTTTTTGCAGGATAACCTGCAATCATCGCATTTGCGACGAGCGCCATGGAAAGGCAAAAGGCTTTCAGTTTCCTGAACCATTTTGGAGCGGGATGTTTTGCGTTATTTATGCTAAGGGTTGCCATTTTTATTTTTTTTGATTTGATACCAGTAATTAATAATTGCCATCAGAGAGGCCGCGGAGCTTAAAACAATCGGAATTATACCTAACGAGGTACCGATAAATCCAAAGAACCATCCGCATATAAGGCCTGTATGACCGATTGCTGTATTATCCATAGCTTGTTTCATAGAATGGCTTTTAAGGGCCGGGGTTAGTATTTTAAATCCATGATGTTATAAGTCCGGGCTCCTATTGTTGCAGACCCACCACTAACATTTGTGTAGCGCACTGTTACAGTATTAGCCGATGATACCCATGCATCATATAGCTCACCATTAGACATTCCAGCACCATCGCTGGTTGTAACGATTACAGGATCACCAATTGTTGCGCCTGTCAATGTTAATGTAGTAGATGTGCTACTGCCCGCACCTACAGAACCAGGTGTCCATGATAATGTACCGCGTAGGACCTGTATAGTACTTACGCGCGATATTTTATATTGACCGGTAGACCGATCCCATACTACTGCAGAATCAGAATTACTTGCGACATCGTGATTATAGACAGTTATCTTCCCATACACCTGAAGCTGACCAATGCCATCATTGGAATTTGCGCCTACGGATAAATAAGTCGACGGAATGATTACACCGGTAGAAATAAATCTAATAGCATTGTCTGGCCCGAATGAAATATTATCGGTTGAAGGGCCACCTTGTATTCTTGTAACATTGTTAGCCGATTGGTAGAAGTAGCCTGCACCTGTGTATGATGTATTGGAGGTGCCAATGCCATAATTTATGTCTCCACCAGTCGCCACGCCCATAAGGCCAATGTTTGTGAAATTAAATCCTCCTGCAAGTTTAGAAGCACTTGCCTTGAACGTCGCCGCAGTGTTTGTTAACATTCCCGCTCCAGTATTGAACGTGCCCGAAGTTTCGACTTGAAAAGAGTTTGCATCAGAGGCCTTTGCCGAAAAAGGACTGATTAGGTGAAATGGATACGAAGGCGTTGAAGTTCCTATGCCTAACCGGTAATTAAAGTTCCAATTCCCATAGGCAACCTGAGTACCACCTTCGCTACCATATTTCTTCAGATTCTGCGCAGTGAGTAAGCCCGGCAACAATAATAAAAAAAGTAATTTTTTCATATCAATTTTTTAAGCTGCTAAAAATGCGTTTGCGATTACCTGATGCCCTGTGTCATTAGGGTGGAGATGGTCACCCGAAAACAATGAATCTCCGCCATTAGCTACTTGAGCGGCATAGACTTCAGCGACGTGACAACCGTGAGCATTACCTACTGAACGAACAGCATTACCGTATTGCTGCGCCAGTGTCCCGTTATTATCACCGTATTGTCGGGGAACCGTACCGAGATAGATATTTCCGGCGGGATACCCCCTGCTGATCAGATCGGTAACCATTGTATTCAACTGCGTTTGATACGTACTGACAGATGCGGACCCATTATTCACATCATTAAATCCGTACAGTATATAAAGTCGGTCCCTGTATGGATATTCGACCAGATCGCGTGCATATCTCACGTAGCCGCACTGTGCATCACCACCGGTACCGGTAATATCCTGAAATCTTGAACCACTGATACCAGCATTCGATACTTCTTTGCCGAGTGATGCAGCAATCTTATGTATATACGAATTGGCGAGCGTCGAAGCGCCCAGCCCTATAGTGTAGCTATCGCCAAAACCTGTGATCTTATAGTATTGACCTGACGGGTTTATATTATGGTGATCAACGAGGTATTTAGTAACCCTGGCGGCATCTGAATCGTTTAGGAAGGTATTATAGTATACGAATCCACCGAAAAGTCCCTGTCCACCAGCTCCGCCTGCTGCAACATTACAAAGTGTCCCAATACTGAAATTTACACTTGGCACACTCCCTGATATGCGGATGCGGTTACGACCATTGCACTCCCAAATCTGAGTAACACCGGATTGTTGACGTATACATAGCACGGTCATTTCTTTTAGAGTAAAATCGTCTTGATAGCTTTGTGAGCTACCGCCCTGAGCACTTATTATAGAGTCGGTATAATTGCCAGACGGCCCGCCCCCTTGTATATAGTCATTAAAGCCACTACCTCCCATAAGTACATTAGTAAATAGTCCTGCATTACTATTACTCCCAACCCAGAAAAAAGTATATGTAGAGTTATTGAACGGCGTTGTTAATGGGATACTACTATTGCTTGCAGACCCGTAACAGGTCTGCTTTCCTGTTAATGTATCCATTAACAAAGTCATTCTCTGACCTGTAGTAGGATTTGAATGATTGTTATTACCAGATTTATCTCTTATCTGTGTTACACTTGATCCGGTCGCTGAGTAAGATGTTGCATCTGTCATGTCATACCATACTTGCAGGCCTGAGAGTGCAGTTGGACTAAAATTATCTAAGTAACTGCGAAATATCGTGGCAGTAACGCTTTTATCACTACCACTTACTCTTATTATAAACAAGTCTGTATTCACCACAGGCGATGACGCCTGACTTACGTAATCCTTCAACTGTGAAAGTGTAATCAATTTACCCCGGCCAGTATTCTTATCAGCTTTCAAAATCTGTTCTGAACCTGAAAATACTGATGTGTCACCGCCACAAAAGTTTTTTAATTGCAGCGCTGTGTAGATGTTGCCATTTACAATAATCTGATGGCTATCACTTACTGAACCCTGAGATGAAAGAGTATTTAAGTTATTAATCATTGACTTTAATTAAGAATTATGAAATTGCCACTTCCGTCCCGTACGGGATTACCAGATCCGTCTGTCAGGAAAACTGGTGGTATACGATAAATAATTATTACCATATCGTTGGCTGCGAATATTCCATTTGTGAGAGTGATAGTACCAGTACCGGAATCGAATGATGCATATACAGATGTTGGCCTCGATATAAATCCTACCTGATAACTCTCGATTGACAGCATCATTATCTGTGCTCCGATGAGCGAATTATCCTGATACATAGATGTGTCGGAGGCATTAATAAATTCTAACCTGGATGGTATAAGGATAGATTTCAGGGCGTATATCAACGTATCGCTGATCTTATTTTTTATGGTAACGGAATCCAGCGTTGCGGGTGAACTTATCGTTTGATTCGGCCATGAACCCGATATGCTAATATTTGTGCCCTGAACTAGTCCAGGCGTTGTTGTACCGGTACCACCGTTAGCAATAGGCAAGATCCCGGTTACTCCATTCGTTAGTCCCACTTTACTATAATTCAGTGATGTGCCGTCATAATTAAAAAATGTATTGGCTGTAGTCGCTGTTATATCTGATACGTTCCCCGTGCCGGAAGTTGCTTTTCCCACCACCGAAGGGCCTGTCGATTGCCTGAATTTTGAATTTGTTACTGCGTTGCTGGCGATCGTTGGATTAGGGTAAGTGCCGGTCAAGTCTCCACCGGCTGGACCTGACGGAGCGCCCCCGCCTCCTGTGCCGCGGATGGTTACGGTATCTCTGCCGACTACGAACATGCTATCGTTTAGCTGAGTGGCTTTGCCATATGGGTCATAATGGTTCCCGCGCCAGATACAAAATACTCCTTTAACCACGACAATAGCGCCGGAATCTTTTGCAGCAAGTTTTGTAGTAGAGTCCTGTGGGGGTCTTAAGATCTTCGATGTACTAACACCTATATAATCATAACCGGGATTGGCATAAATGCTTTGCCGAACCCTCGTAGTGTCGAGGGATTGCCCAAATGAAACGCTGCTTAAAAAGAGGGTCATCACTGCTATTATTGCTGCCGGATAGTTATTCCAGAAAGCTCTTAGCTGTTTTGACCCTGCTAAGGGTTTGTTATACATATCGATAAAATATTACTCCAAAATTTTTAACTCTGTTTTCGGTTCCTGTATTTGTTCCTGTTGGGCTGAGGCTTGATATTCCTTCATCCGCGTTTGCCGTATCCACGACCGATTGAATATTCTGTATACCGCTGGCATCACGAGGCAACGGGTGCGTGTGTGGGCCTACCATTTCATCCTGAAATCCCCCAGGGAAATCATACTCACGATTGGTATCACTCCCGAAAGAAGAAAAATTAAGTAGCCCCCTTTCACTTAAATTGCGGGTATCGGGCATTCGGAATCTATTGTTAATGTCATCGACAATAAATAACCCCTGCTTATCAGCTGGCCTGGTTAATGAAGCATCAGGCACCACCGTTCCTGCATCCGTCTTGTTATGCAGCCACCACCATATGCCTGGGTAATCGGCTGCATTATATATTTGATCATCTTCAGCGAGCACATTAATATGCTGGGTTGAAGTACCGGCAAATCTTTGCCCTATTTTTTCAATATTATGACTACCATCGACTACCTCATAATAAGGCGTTCCTGAAATGGTTACTTTTTCAAGCCATAACTTCTGCCCTTTTCCAATCCATATTTCATTGAGTATCCCCCATGGCTGAATAATTCCGCTAATTGATGAAATTTTTGATTGTGGAATACTCAATTGCTGGGTTATAAAGTAGAACATCGTTCCATCCGGCACCGTTCCGGCATCTGGCAATACGTGAGCATTGCCGCCATTGATACGAATGCGTTTATTATAGTACGTATTGTCAAGCGTTGTATTCGTTGTAAGTGTCGCTATCCCTGCAAAAAAGCTCTTGTTGGCGTTGGATGAGTTTATTGGTTGTGTATAAGTAATATCTACCCAATAGGTATCATTGGCCGAAAGATTACCATAAAGGTTCGTGATGGTGCTGCCCGAAAATGTCCATTCCGTTCCAGGGATGAGGGCGCCAAATGCCCGCTGTGAAAACCCGGCTATGCTTTTGCCGTTTAAATAAGCATCCGTTATAGTGCTACCCGTTGATGAGGCGCCCGGTGTTACATCGACAATATAGAATCTACGCTCATATAGTAGTTGATTGGTTCGCGCATCTACAGTATAGAGCGCAAGTAAAGCTGTTAAGGCAGTTCCGTCCGACGATTCGTAAAAATCAACATAGTGGGTAACCGGGTTGACGTTGGGAAAATCAATGTTAATAACACCCGATGGTGCGGGGCCGAAAACCTGCGACGCCACAATAGCGGTCGGCGAAGCTACTTCCCTGATCCGCACGATCAGATAGTCAGTTATATTAACCTGACCGAGTGATAATTTTATATCAGCCATTAACCAACGCTTTGAATTTGAATGATATTGGAACTTGCATTACTACTCAAATCACCGAACACAGTTCCATCTATATTGAACGCTACAATTAATTTCTTTGTTGGGTCGCCGGTTGTATCGAATATGGCGCTACCACGATTTATACCCTCTCTGATGAGTATTGACCAACCCCTTTTCTTCCAGTCTTCTGATTCATTTTTTTCCCATTTGGCACCATCAGCTTTGGCGAAACTCTTACCGTCTACCGTCACATCGTTGCAGGACCAGATCCACATCATCTTATACATTACCCAATCCGGGATGCCCTGCGCATCACCGAGGATCAATTTTGCCTGAGCATAAGGTTTTGATGAAAGTTGCGTAGGATTAAGAATCTGATCCTCAAACATCACATCTTTACTGAAGGGGTCGTAACTATCTATGCCACCAGGCAGGCGCATAGAAAACCTGATCCCTGTTTCGAAAAGCACGTCGCCGTGATACCGGTTATTGGCGTACTCCAAAAGTACCGTATTTTCGAAAGTGTTTGAAATTATTATCTTTTCAGAAATACGTATATTATTAGGATCGTTGTTTAACTGAAGCCTGACACGATAATTACCAGGATTAACTGTAGCGAGTGATATGGAAGCCTCATACGCATAATACCCGGTCTGATACCGGTTTGCGTAACTGTTCAGGCTT
>Ga0105239_10006550_pt1 | contig 13491 bp, 13 predicted proteins | sample KBSC44metaG_FD_92761 | JGI IMG/M metagenome (GOLD analysis project Ga0105239, IMG submission 92761) | Corn rhizosphere microbial communities from Kellogg Biological Station, Michigan, USA - KBS C4-4 metaG | ecosystem: Host-associated > Plants > Roots > Rhizosphere > Soil | place: Michigan, USA... | reverse complement strand
GCTAAGGATAGAAATTTACAAATGCTCCGCCACCTCGCTCACAGGTACAGTGGGCTCAAGGTTGAAAATTTGATGTGCATTAAAAATGCAGAAAAATCTTAAACTGTAAAATTAAATTTCATTACTTGACACAAGCTTTCTCAAAATATTTTGTCATGGCTTCCGTTTGCCTTCAGTAGAAAAAACATTGACTTTGACCACTCAACTATTGAGCCATGACCTTTTTTACATTGGCATAAAATTTCGACATGCATTAAAAAAAGTTCGTTATGGCTACAAAAAATAATTCATCACGAGGCCGTGCTCAGGATAGGGCAAAAGTGGCAGCCGGACAGGATTATGAAGTGAAATACGAAGCGGACAAACTGGGTACTACCCCAGCAAAAGTGAAAAAGGCGGTGAAATCTTCCGGCAATTCAAGAAAGAAAGTTGAAAAGACCGTGAAAGGTTAAGTTCACCTCGACCGTTTACGGTCTGGGCCTCGTTTTCGGGGCCTTTTTCTCCTTATATCGTTGAGATACTGACACATATTGTTGCCTTTTTTATACACACATGGCACTGGAAAAATACAGGGAAAAACGCTCATTTAGCAAAAAGCCGGAACCAACAGGCGGCAAACCAGACGAATCAATATTGCAGTTCGTGGTACAAAAGCATGCTGCCCCGCATCTGCATTATGACTTTAGGCTGGAATTACGGGGAGTGCTAAAAAGTTGCGCTGTACCAAAGGGCCCGTCAATGAACCCCAAAGAGAAGCGTCTGGCTATGTTAGTGGAAGATCATCCTTTTGATTACAAGGATTTTGAAGGGGTGATACCAGCCGGGAATTATGGCGCAGGTACCGTAGTAATATGGGATAAGGGAACGTTTAAAGCAAGTGGCGTCCAGGCGAATAAAAAAGAGCAGGAAAAAGAACTTACCAAACAATTCTAAGGTTAAAAACCAATTGCATCGAATCACCAAAATTCAAAACGCCCGTGATTGGAATATCATAACCTCCGCTCTGATCGATAAAAACTTTGCGGTGACGTACCGTTAACTCATAAATAATGTCCTTTAAAGACACATTGGTAAAAGGTCTCCTGCCTGAATCCCACTCGGGTTTCCCAAAGGAAGAATTGCCCTCTACTGCAATGAGGCCGTTATCGTTTATCATCCCTGACTGCCCCGCAGTAATTACTGTTTTATGGCCATTTTCAGTTACTTCCAACCGTGACGAAACAGAAAGAATATTTACCCTTCCACTTTTAAAAGCCTCAATAATAAAATCACCTCTGCCGCTTCTAAGCTCAAGTTTACCGGCAATATTAAATTGTACGGAATCCTCTACGTGAAAGTAACCAAGCCCGTCGATACGGTAGATCCATCGCTTCCCATCCTTAGCTCCGCCAACCGGCACCGTAAGCCTTGCACCGGGGTCAAGGAATGCTAAAACATCTCTTCCAATTCTTACCTCATAAGTTTGTCCGGGCGGCACGTCCAGGAACCTAACAACTTTGCCATTTTCTTTTCTAAGTCCAAGTTCAACACTGTCAAAACGATATGGCGCTTTTAGTCCTTCCTTATAAATGAAAACAGGATGCACATCAAAAACGGGTTTTTTCCCATCGAGAAAAGTCACCCGGGAATTACGAAAGGAGGTATCAATTTCTGTGCTGTGCGAATACCTGGCAGGTGGTTCCCAGCAACCGGGAAAAGCAAAAAATGACAACCCTAAAATATAACAGCGGCTTACGTAAGCAAACCTTGCAAAAATATTTTCCATGTGTTCCGAAATAAAAAAAGCACTGTCATCCGTTACCAGGCGACAGTGAAATAGACTAAGGATTTTGCCAATGCTCATGGCTACTTTATATAACACAATTCAGGGCCTTTTAACTATTTCTATCTCAAATATCATCTTTAAAAAATCCCGGGTCAACTCCCCAAACACACTGTTCTTCAATACGTTATATATGAAAGTATACATTTCAATTCATCGCATTATGATCCATCGTTGCCAGTGTCAAAGTGCCAGAGCGGTATAAAAGCCGTTTTGAATTTCAAAAAATCATTTGTACGCTCTTTTTTGCCAGCCATCCAAATGCTCTAATCCATCCCTTCCATAAAAAAACTTTGCTAACTCCAGGCCCAAAGACCATAAGAATTAAAATACCCACTTTCTAAAACCATGACCACCCTGGCTCTGCCCGGGTGGTCATGGTAAGTCTTACATTGCTATCATCTAAATGGGAGTAAAATGAAGAACAAGGATTCAATAGTCTCAAACCAGGTAGCATGGACAAGCAGCGAACTACGCCTTCATCTTCGGAAGCGTGAAGTTGGGACAATCGGAAGAAAGGAGGCAGTCAGAACCAGATTCGCGTACTGAAAATTTTACAGTTGAGGTTGATTTTTGGACAGGTGAAATGTCAAAAAATCCTTCCAGTGCGTTTTGGTATCCTGGTTGATGAAACAGGTTGAAGTATTATTGTGGTATCCTGAATATCAGTAATCGCCAGTTCAAAGAAGATTTCATCGCTTTGTTTGTCTGATAGACGCATAATGTCTTTATTATAATCCTGGCTTCCGGAAATTGCTTTTTCAAAGATTGCCGGGTTGGACGTAATGCCTCTTATTCCATTTTGCACTAATTTTTCTAACTCGCCATTTTTAATGATTTCCCTATTAATAAAATCAAGCCAGAAGCTTTGACCTGCATGTGCACCTGATTAATTTTGTTTATTTCCATAATAAATATTTTAAAATAATTAAGATTAAAAATGTTTAGTATTTTTCATTCATCTCAAAGACTTCTTTAGTTACTTCCAGATCTTTTTTTATAAAAGGACGAATAATTAACCTGTTAGCCTTATCAAAAGTGAAATAGTTCCATATCCAGTTAATCAATACAAGTAATCTGTTCCTGAAACTTATTAAAAAAGTAACATGTACCACCAGCCATATCCACCATGCGGGTCTGCCGCCAAAACGTAGATTACCCGGCAAGTCGGCAACAGCTTTTCCACGTCCTATGGTTGCAAGTGACCCTTTGTCTTTATACCTGAACGGTTTTATTGATACACCGTTGTGTATCGCGGAAAGGTTTCGCCCAAGATATTTTCCCATTTGAATGGCAGGCTGCGCAACACCCGGATGTCCCTTTGGATATTCATCACTTTTCATCAGGGCGATATCGCCCAGGGCAAAGATGTTTTTTGTCCCCTTAATGCGGCAGTTAACATCAGTTAATAACCTGTTTTTTTCCGTCCATTCCTTTTCAAGTCCATTGATAATATTTCCGGCAACACCTGCGGACCATATCAGCGTATAGGTATCAATCTTTTCTTGGTCCTTCAATATTACCGTCTTGCCATCATAGGATTCAACCATTGTATTTAACTTCAGTATCACTCCCATTTTTCCAAGGTCTTTTGCGCTTCTTTCACTTGCCTTTTCTGACATCGCCGGCAACAACCTTGGAAGCCCTTCCACCAAATATATTTGCATTTCTGAGAAGTCGATACCGGGATAATCTTTGGGGAAAATATATTTTCTAAGTTCTGAAAGAGCTCCAGCCATTTCTACGCCGGTAGGGCCACCTCCAACTAACACAATGGTCATGATTTTCCTTCGAAGTCCAATGTCATCTGTAATACCTGCCCATTCAAATAATTGCAGCAACTGGCTTCTCAGGTTTAATGCATCGGGTATCCATTTCAGCGGTAATGCATGCTTTTTTATTTCTTCGTTTCCAAAGAAGTTTGTTTTCATCCCGTTGGCAATAATTAAATAATCATAACGAAGATCTCCTGCAGCCGTTGAGATTGTATTATTTTGATGATTAACTGACAAGACACGCAACATCCTGAAATGAAAGTCTCTTTTTTGGGAAATGATTTTTCGTAATGGCCCGGCGATAGCATCGGGCTGAAGTGCGGCGGTTGCCACCTGGTAAAGCAATGGTTGAAAAGTGTGATAATTTCGCTCATCAAAGACAACCACCTGGAAATCTTTACTGTTAAGCGTTTTAATTGCATACACACCGCCAAAGCCTGCACCTATAATCACAACACGTGGCTTGGTACTGTCCGGAATATTCAGCGAAAGATGATCTATAGCTTTCATAATACTGTTAATAGTTAGTGCATTGGGTTTCGTGAATGATATTTTATCAGTGGCGCAGGGAATCTGGAGAGATACCAACAGAATCACGCCCGGGTATCGCTGAAGAGTTATCTGTTTTTATTTCGGTACCATTGGTATTAGGAGTATTTTTCCTCTGAAAAAGGTAAGTGGCGCCAATACTGAAGATCGCCACAAGTATACACAGCAACAACCAATTGCGTTGCGGAAAGGTCAATGAATTTTTGTCTGTATTATCCATAACATTGTTTTACGGGTAAGGCGCAATAATGATGCCTTTGGCCGATTATTAGGTTCAATACTAAAGAGCGTGTATTTTCTTTCCATGGACTACCCACTGCGTCCAATAACATGCGCATTACAGTGACTTATTAAGGAAGGCTTGCAAACATTCATTCGAAAACAGGGAATAATCCCAGGTGCATATTTTGAACTTTCAGCTTTTGTGATAATGAAAACACGGCAAATTGTTTCTTGTATGTAGATAAAATGCCGCGTAAAGCATCCGGAAGTATTTCGAAACGCTCATTTTACCAGACCATAAGTGGCGGTTGTTTTCGGATATGGTTGTATACCGGGAGTTTCCTTCCGGTATACATTTTAAAAGCCGGACAAACCGGGAAGTATCTGTCGTTTTTGGGAAAAGGAGCGTTGTGGTTTCATATAGAAAAAGGAAAACAGACTTAGCCTTCGGCTAGCCACAATACAGCCGGCGACCTGCTCAATTACTTTGTCGCCAACATTGTCGTGATGGAGAAATTCCTGTATAATTTGAAAGCTTACTCTTTATGAGATTCCAAAATGCCTTTCATGTGACCGCATGAAAGACAGGAGATGAAACAACGGCTGGGTACTTCCATACAAGCCTGGCATATGCTGGTCTTAAAATTCCTGGAGACTAACTGGTTTATACGGAGATCTGTCAGCAGCACCTCAACCCGGGTAAAGAAAAAAATATCCGTTGACTAAAATCAATCCTACCTTCCTAAATGACCGAAATCCCTCGTGCCTGAAAATTAGCACGAATGTTGGTTTTCTACGAGATATGAACATTATCGAAAAAGTTTTTGGCTATGGCAAGGAACTCTCGGCGCTGCAAATGGGTGCAAGAAGCATAATTATATTTATCATCACACTCGCGCTGTTACGCATTTCCGGCAGAAGGTCGTTTGGGCTGAGAACCCCGCTGGACAATATCATTACCATTATACTTGGAGCTGTCTTAAGCAGGGCCATTGTTGGCGCATCACCCTTTGGAGCCGTAGTTTTTTCCGGATTAATGATTGCTTTACTTCATCGTGCGGTCGGATGGCTCACGGCAAGGAATGATAAATTTGCAAAAACAATTGAGGGGAATAAAATAATACTTTTTAAAGAAGGCCGGTTCATTGATTACAATTTGAAGAGAGCCCTTGTGACAGAGGAGCATGTCATGCAGGGAGTACGCAAAACAGCTCTTACGGATAACCTGGATAAGATTGACCGCATTTACATGGAACGCAATGGTGAAATCAGCGTGATAAAAAAAGAAAATTAATCAGGTGCACCGGTTTCTGCCCTGTCAATACTCAACAAACTTTTCATGCAGTGAATAACTTCTGACAGATATTGTTCCTGGATTTCGACAGGGTCTTTGTCATTGGCGTCAACGCAGCTGTTTTTTACCAGTTGGCCTTTGTAAGCGATGGCAATATGACAAAACAATTTCCCGCCTGCTTCAGGAACAGGGCTGCTATAACCTGTAATCCCGATACCCCAGGTACTATGAAACAAATGCGATACTTCGAGGGCCATCTGAGAGGCAATTTTATCAGAAACGCAGTTAACTTCGATCGCATGAATGGGTTCTACATTTAAGTGTTTACTCTTTTGGCCAAGGTTGTAAGTAGTAATGCCTCCCTGGTAAAAGAGCGAGGCATTTTCAATAGTGCCAAGCGCATATTGTAACAAGCCGGTAGTCACGCTCTCCGCCACAGCGATGGTTTCCTTTTTTTGAATTAACGCTTTGCCTATAAGATTTAATACTTTCCTCTTAGAATATTTCATAACAGCGTTCCTATTTTTCAGTTATTGCGGCCCTGATTTGTTTTAATGCCTGATCTGCGGTTTTCCATTTCAAAGGGTTAAATTTCTTTCCTTCGTGCTTGTTATAATCGATAAAAAAGTTTTCAATTTCAGTGACCATGCTTTTATTGAGGTCAGATATGTCCATAAGCGAGGCGTACAGTACGGAAGTGACAGGCACTCCCACAAAACGGTCATTTCTTATCACGGATTCACCCTTTTCTTTCTGGTCTGCATTGAGTACCCCGAGAGCCTTAACTGTGATAAGGCAGCCGGGAAAAGTAGGTTCTTCCATGATAATGAGTATGTCCAGGGGATCACCATCCTGGCCTTTTGTGGAAGGAATAAATCCGAAGTCAAATGGAAATGCAGTGCCCATAGGCAAAGTTTTTTTTAACCGGAAAGTTTCCCACCTGGAGTCATAAGTAAACTTGTTCTGCGAACCTTTGGGCGTTTCAATGATCACATTTAAAATATCTTTTTCATCAAGAGCTGGCAAGAGTGATAAATTCATTTCAGTTATTTTTTTCTGTGTGCAATTTGACATTGTTGTTCTCAATCCCTTCATCGATCGTATGGGTTTTCCGGAGGCCTTTTTCCTTTTCAGCAAGTTCGTACAGCTTGATATAATATTTTTTTACCGTTTCAAGTTCATCGGCAGTGAGGTCCTCCACGTCAATCATCCGGTTGCAGGCACCTTTGGCCGCCGTTATCAACTCGTTAAGGTTCAGATGGATTGCGACTGTATCCTTGTTTTGCGCCTGCTGAATAATAAAGACTGTAAGGAAAGTGATGACTGTGGTGCCGGTATTAATTACGAATTGCCATGTTTCCGAGAATTGGAAGATCGGCCCTGACCCCGCCCAGATAGTGACGGTTAGGAGTGCTATTAAAAAAGCAGCGGGCGATCCGGTAGCTTTCGTAACGCGGCAGGAAATTTTATCAAAAAAGCCGGCAAATTTTGAATGTTTATTTTTCTTCATCTGGTCTTCTATAACTTAAACAAAAGATGCAATTTTGGAACCAACTCACGCACTTACACAGACATAATATATTCCTGCCTGGTCCAGACATCAACTGATCGCCTGTTGACATAAAAAACGGTGTTGCCATTTTCGTCAGGTGTTGTCTTTTCTCCTCTTTACCGGTCCTGTCTATCCGTGTGCTACTTGCATGATGTTTTTCCCATTTCCATTTCTTTTGCGCCTTAACCTCCATTACTTACCCATCACAACATGAATATGAACAATTACACAACATTGTATTCAGGCAGATTAGCGTTTTATAAAAATGATAAGGAACTTACTGCGGGAGTAATGAATTTTTACGCCGGCTTTATTAGCGACAAATGCAGAACAAGGAAAATCGAAATTTCAGCAGGTAAACAAGCTATGTCCGGATTAGTATTTAGACAACAAAATATATCACTAAATTAGTTTTAGGAAAACATCATATCCAGGAAACAAAAACACTACCATATAGACCGGGCAAAGCAAATAATACAATAGGCTCATTACAGCTTTAGTGAAGAAAGGCAAAGTAAGAATGGACTCCCGCAGTGGGTTTGGACAAACCTGTTGCCTTGACCACTTTTGCCAATGTGGATTGAACCAACATAAATAAATTCTTCCCTTGCTTTAATCAACTCAATCAAAAATATCTATAATTCAATACAGGATTGAGTTATGACAATTCAGATAAAACCGGTGCAAGTGGTCAATTAGTGCCGGTGCACATGCTCAATGCATAATGGCGAAGGTGGTCAACGGCAATGTTTTTTCCACGGATAAGCTATCTCTCATTTATTAAGCTGGGATGAAAATTTGCTTATCAAAATGCCTACCAGCATTACCGTATAAAATTGCCCCGAAATTCCAAGAAAGGAAGTAAGAAGCTTGGTGTAGTGCGTGTTAGGCAATATATCACCAAATCCAATACTGGTGAAAGTAATGCTGCAGAAGTAAATAAAATCCACATAAGTGGCTGGAACACTAACGGCACTTATTCCGCTGAAAGAATGGGGATTTATGTAAAAAATAGACATCATTAAAAAGACACTGATCTCTATTAACAGAAAATATCCACATGCCGCAGCAACAATTATATCAATATTTATGTAGCCCGGGCGAATGAGAAATTTTATTACCTCAAAAAAGATAAACGAAAAAAACATGACATAGGAAATTCCCAATACAGGATAAAAACGATTAAACTTTTGAATAAATGGAACTATAAACGTAAGAATAAACACGACGATAAACAGCACGTTGCGAATGATGTTCTTAAACTTACCTTTTTCTATAAACACACCGATACTTGAAAGGCCAAGGATGATAAGATTTACCGCCCACAGAAGTACCGTATAAGAAGATAAATATGGCAGGAATATACCAATGAACAAATGTTGAACAAGCGCAAAAAGCAACACTTCATATTTCCTTCTGTGAAGAATCTTTACCAGTTTATTTGTCATGAGACCCAGATTTAAATTAAAAAACACCAACGCAGCGATGGCCATTTGGTACCGCTAACGTTTATTGTCTTCACGATTAGCGTCCCTGCGTGGCTGCAGTAATTTTGCTATAAGACCTGTCCATCCCGTTTGATGTGAAGCTCCTGCACCTCTGCCCGTTTCACTATGGAAGTACTCATGAAAAAGAATATAGTTATTGAAATGCGGGTCAGACTGAAATTTTTCACTTTCACCAAACACCGGGCGTTTGCCATTTTCGTTGCGAAGAAAAAGGCGCGTCAGGCGTTTTCCAATTTCTTCAGCGATCTCTTTTAATGTCAAATATTGACCGCTGTTCGTGGGGCATTCTACTTTAAAGTCATCTGTATAATAAGAATGAAACCGTTGCAGGCTTTCGACAATTAAATAATTCAACGGCATCCAGATGGGACCACGCCAATTGCTGTTTCCACCGAACATATCTACAACACTCTCACCGGGAGTGAATTCAACAGAAAACCTGCTGCCGTTTAAATGCATTTCATAAGGGTGCTCTTTGTGATATTTGGAGAGCGACCGGATCCCGTAATCACTGAGAAATTCGGATTCGTCAAGCATGCGACTCAATATTTTCTTCATGCGATGGCCGCGCAAAAGCGAGAGTAAATGTTTTTCCGTTTTATTTTTTTCCTGCCAACGCGAAACAAGACTTGCCAGATAAGGGCGATTGGTCAAAAACCAATGTAACCGGGCTGAAAATTCCGGTAATCCTTCCAGGAGCTCCTGATCAAGGACTTCAACAGCAAACAGGGGGATAAGGCCAACCATACTGCGTACTTTAAGCTTTTTGTGCCCTGTATGCTGAATGTTCAAAGCATCGTAAAAAAACTGGTCTTGTTCGTCCCACAGGCTATTGAGATCACCGCGCACATTTGCCATCGCATCGGCAATGTAGAGGAAGTGTTCAAAAAACTTCGTTGCCATGTCCTGGTAAACTCCATTATACCGGGCAAGCTCCATCGATATACTCATCATGTTAAGTGCGAACATTGCCATCCAGCTTGTAGCATCTGCCTGTTCAAAAAAACAATTGTCCGGCAGTTGGGTGCTGCGATCAAAAACCCCGATATTATCCAACCCAAGAAAGCCTCCCTGAAAAACATTGTTGCCCTGCATATCCTTTCTGTTTACCCACCACGTAAAATTCAATAACAACTTATGAAAAACAGATTCAAGAAAGGGTATATCTCCTTTGCCATTATTGTTCTTTTGGTCAATCTTATATACACGCCATGCAGCCCACCCATGTACTGGCGGATTAACATCACTGAAAGACCATTCGTAGGCCGGTAATTTACCGCCAGGATGCATATACCACTCTTTTGTAAGCAGGGACAATTGCTCCTTTGCAAAGGATGAATCAATTACTGCCAGGGGAATACAGTGAAATGCGAGATCCCATGCAGCATACCAGGGAAACTCCCATTTATCCGGCATTGAGATAATGTCCGCATTATTTAAATGCCTCCATTCCCTGTTGCGGCCAGTCTTGCGTGTTTGCGGTGGCGTGGGGTGCCGGGGATCTCCATCCAGCCATTGTCCTACATCATAATAGTAAAACTGTTTAGACAAAAGCATTCCGGCAAACGCCTGCCGCTGCACCAGTTTTTCGTCGATTGATTGAATGCCTGTTTGTATATCCGCATAAAATTTATCCGCTTCTTTTAGACGTGCATCGAATATTTCATCGAAATCTTCAAACGGATGCTCTTTATTACCTGCCTCCAGACGAAAACGTAATGTTGTACTGGATCCTGCAGGCACTTTAACGTCATAATTAGCGGCAACCTTGGTTCCACAGCCATCGCAGTTAACGGAATTGAAACTTTTGTTCACCAAATAATCGTTGACGCCATCTTTGGTAAACGGGCTAATATTAGCCACATCATACAACCTTTCAAGATTTGTTTCATTATCACAAAACAATAACTCAGTATTTATATCAAAATGGAAAGTATAATCACCCAAGTCACGATGAGCGATCTTAATGTTACCTTCATTGGTTGCCATCATACACGGTTTGTAGTCATCATACCCCCAAATCCAGGTATTGCGAAACCACAGTGTTGGCAATAGGTGAAGTGAGGCTTCTTCCGGCCCCCGATTATACACCGTTACTTTTACCAGGATGTCGTTCCAGGCTGCTTTTGCATACTCAATAAAAACATCAAAGTATTTATCGTCATTAAAAATACCGGTATCAGCCAGCTCAAATTCGGCCTGATGCCTGTTTCTTCTTTTATTCTCGTCTATAAGCCAACTATAGGGAAATTCCGCCTGAGGATATTTATAGAGCATCTTCATATAGGAGTGCGTAGGAGTGCAATCCAAATGGTAATACAATTCTTTGACATCTTCACCGTGATTCCCTTCTTCATTTGTTAGTCCAAAGTACCGTTCTTTAATGAGAGGATCTTTTTTATTCCACAGCGCCAGGGCAAAACACAGCAATTGCTGATCGTCACTTATTCCACCAATGCCTTCTTCTCCCCAGCGATAACATTTGCTTCTCGCCATATCGTGCGAAATATATTTCCACGCATCTCCATGTGCGCTGTAATCTTCCCGCACTGTTCCCCATTGACGATAACTGAGGTATGGTCCCCATTTCCTGTATGTGGTATCTTCTAACCTTATTCTTTCTGAATTCATGAGTGTAATCGCTTTATTGCAATAATTTCTGCCAAATGACTTTGCCCTTTACGCGTATTGACGATCAAAGCTTAAGGCGTAACTTGTTTACCTCTGCCCCGCTATAGTTTATGCATTTTACCTTTCATTTAGATCCTGAACAGGTTGCACCAAAAGCTGATCGTCTTCGTCTGGCAGCCATCGCCATGGTCTCCGTTTCACGGGTTTCGAGGCCGTATAATTAGTCGTAAAGTTGGATCGTTGGTAAAAAAACTCCATAACCAGTTGATGGCAAGTTTGGCTTTGTTCCCAAATCCCACAATGGGCATGATGTGAACGAACAGCCATACAAACCACGCAGGAAATCCTTTTAAAAATGATTTCGGTAAATCAACAACCGCCTCATATTTTGAGATGATGGCCATATTACCCTTGTTTTTATATTTGAACGCAATCAACTTTTTTCCGGATTGCAAGCGTTCAACATTGCGGGCGAGACGTATTCCCTGCTGAATGGCCACCTGCGCAAGTTGTGGATGCCCGTTGGGATATTTTGCATCTGTGGTTTGAATACACTGATCACCGATGGCAAATACATTCCGGATGCCTTTTACTCGATTATATTCATCCACAATTATGCGCCTGCCTCGGCTAACGCATAATTCCGGCAGCCCGGGTGCTTCATTTGCAAGGATGCCCGAAGCCCAGATGAGTGTGGCTGAAGGGATTATTTCTCCTGTCGAAAGTAATACGGCGCCTTCAGTATAATCCTTAACTGCCGTATTCAATTTTACATGAACGCCCAGTCTACGTAGCACTTTGTATGCCGACTTCTGCGATTTTGCGCTCATTGTACCAAGCAGTGCCTTGCCTGAGTTAATGAGGTAAATATTTCCCTCCATATTTTTAAGTTCGGGGTAGTCTTTTTTCATAATCGATTGACTCATCTCCGCGAGCATACCAGATATTTCAACACCGGTCGGCCCTCCCCCCGATATGACGATGTTGCTGACTTTTTGCCGGCAAAGTTCACCGGTTGCTCTGACGGCCTTTTCAGTATTTAACAATAAATGGTTACGGAGATTGATTGCGTCATCAAGGGTTTTGACAGGCAATGCATGTTGTTTTATATTTTCTAATCCAAAGTAATTTGTCTGTGTCCCCATTGCCAGTACAAGATTATCGTAGTATAAATCACCAGCCGATGTCTCAATCTTATTTTCCGCCGTCACTATGTTTTTTAATTCACCCATGTGAAACCGAAAATTTTCTTTCGACTGAAACAATCTTCTAAAAGGATAACTAATATTAGAAGCTTCAATAAATGCTGTAGAGACCTGGTAAAGCAGGGGTGAGAACAGATGATAATTGTTTTTATCCACCAGCGTCACCTCAAACAGATTCTTTTTGGCAAGATGCCGGGCCAGATGGAGACCCGCAAACCCGCCACCGACGATTACTATTTTCATGTAATGTATTTTTAGGGAACTATATCGCCCCTTCACTAGTTTAATAATTGGCGGTTGTGGAAACAACCGCCGTTTTCCAACCAAAACCAACTGTATAAAAATTTACTTTTAAAGCATTACGGAGGTACATTGTATTTTACTGCTCACCTGTTAATGTGTTTAAATCAGCAACCGCTACCAGGTAAGACAACTGTGCCGCATACATTTCCGCTTCGGCTTTTGCCAGCAAGGCTTTTGTATTAAGTATATCTGTGTTTACGTTAAGGCCTGCCGCCTGTTTATCTTCCTGCAGTTTTAGCTCCTTTGCCTGGTAAGTAACGGCTTTTTGAGCGACAGCAATTAATGCTTTCGACTGATTGATTTTGCGATAGGCTTTATTGATGTCATTGTCAACCTGCTGCTGTGTATTAAGCACATTTTCTTCTGCCTGCTTTAGTTGCAATTGCCGCTGCTTTACCGTTTGTTTTGTAGAAAAAATATCCTGTAAATTCCACTTCAGGTTCACACCAACAAATGGATTGTTGGCAGGCAGTACAGGATTTCCGTATTGATAAGCATACCCACCCACCAGTCCAATATCCGGGATATTACTTTGCCTTGCCGCCTTTATACCAAACTGAGCCTTTGATTTATTCAGCCTGGCTATCTGCAAATCAATATTCGAATTTTCTGCGGCATGCTTGTATTCAT
>Ga0105239_10006549_pt1 | contig 13492 bp, 12 predicted proteins | sample KBSC44metaG_FD_92761 | JGI IMG/M metagenome (GOLD analysis project Ga0105239, IMG submission 92761) | Corn rhizosphere microbial communities from Kellogg Biological Station, Michigan, USA - KBS C4-4 metaG | ecosystem: Host-associated > Plants > Roots > Rhizosphere > Soil | place: Michigan, USA... | reverse complement strand
CCAGTGTGGCCTTAATTTGGTCTTGTATATCTTTTTCTGAAGGCTCTTCCTTCGGTCCGCTGCTTTGAGGAGTGGTATTTCTGTTGCCTCTGAAATCAGGACGATTGCCACCACCCTGGTTATTACCTGCACCCGGATTAGGGCCGGTTCCACGGTTCCTGAAATCGGGGCGGTTACCACCATGCGCCTGTTGCGACCCCGGAGGGTTTGGCGCAAAGTTTTGCGGATTTTGGCCACCACCCTGGTTGTTACCCGGGCCCTGGTTATCTTTACGTTTACGCTTGCGTTTATGATCGGCAGCGCTATTGGTATTTGATGACGAAGCTACCGGGTTACGTTTTGGCGCATTAACCGGCAGTTGTATTTTACCAATAATATTAGGGCCGCTCAAACGCTCAGCTTTTGCACGAATTACTTCGGGCTCCTGCGGTTCGTCGGCAGCCGGCTCTTCAGGCACAACAGCTGTTACAACCGGAGGCACTACCGCCGGCGGTACTTCTTTTTTAACTTCTTCAACCTTCGGCGCCTCAGCAACCACCTCTTTCGGTGTTTCTTTTACAGGCTCAGGTACAGGTGCGGGCGCTACCACTTCTGGTTTTGCTGCTACCGGCTCTTCCTTAACAACCGGCTTTTCAACCGGTGGCTGAGGTTTTGCATTAAGGTTATTCAGGTCAATTTTGCCTACTACCTTCACACCAGGCAATACCTCATTGTGCTCCTCGGCCTTTACAGGTGCAGGTGCTTCAACGGGTTTTGGAGGTTCAACAGGCTTTGGCTTTTCAACCGGCGGCGCATTATAATGGCTGCCAATACCTTTAATAAGGATTTCCTCGTTCTCAAAATCTCTCGAACGGCGGTGTTCAACCGGCTTTTCGGGAAACTGTGCAGGTTCTTCCTTCCTTATCTTCCCAATGCTTATCTGCTTAGCTTCCTCCTTAATAATTTTATCCACAGCAAATTCTTTCAAAAGCGCGCTGTACATATCGCCATCAAGCAAGGTAGTAGGGTGTTTTTGTACCTTATACCCCTTTGTTGCCAAAAAGTCAACAATAGTACCTGTACCGATATTCAGCTCTTTTGCTGCTGTAAATAATTTTATGGATTTGTCTTCTGACATTTATTATATTCTTTCTCTGCTATTTTGTGCAAAAATACGATTTTAATTTTGGTTATTACGTTTATTCGAACTCAGCTTGCAGAATTGATAACACTTCTTTTACAGTTTCTTCTTCTAAATCGGTCCGTTTTACCAATTCGCCTACTGTTAAAGCCAGTACCGACTTAGCCGTATCTAAACCAATACGTTTAAATTCGTCGATAATCCAGCTCTCAATTTCGTCCGAAAATTCTTCAATGTCCACATCTTCGTCGGTTTCATCCGCTTCACGGTAAACATCAATTTCGTAACCTGTTAATTTACCGGCCAACTTAATGTTGTGCCCGCCACGACCGATCGCTAACGAAACCTGGTCGGGTTTTAAATAAACCGCAGCTGTTTTTTTCTCATCATCAAGCTTAATCGAAGTGATTTTAGCCGGCGATAATGCACGCTGTATATAAAGCTGCAGGTTATTGGTATAGTTTATTACGTCGATATTCTCATTTTTAAGCTCGCGAACGATACCGTGTATACGCGATCCTTTCATACCTACGCAGGCACCAACCGGATCGATACGGTCATCGTACGATTCAACAGCTACCTTGGCACGTTCGCCCGGCTCGCGAACAATTTTTTTAATGGTGATTAAACCATCAAAAATTTCAGGTACTTCCTGCTCAAACAAACGCTGTAAAAACTCAGGCGCTGTACGTGATATGATGATTTTGGGGTTGCTGTTCAGCATATCCACCTTGTCGACCACCGCTTTTACGCTGTCTCCTTTTTTAAAGTAATCGGCGGGTATTTGTTCCGATTTTGGCAGCAACAACTCGTTGCCTTCGTCGTCAAGCACCAAAGTTTCTTTTTTCCAAACCTGGTAAACTTCGCCGGTAACAATTTCGCCAACGCGGTCCTTATATTTTTTAAATATTTCGTCTTTCTCCAGTTCCAGGATCTTAGATACCAGCGTTTGGCGGGCAGCTAATATAGCGCGGCGGCCAAAGCTTTCTAAAGTGATTTGCTCAATATGCTCATCGCCAACTTCCAGCGTTGGGTCTAACAACTTCGCCTCGGCCAGTTCAATTTCCAGGTCATCATCCTCACTGAAGCCATCTTCCATAACTTTACGGGTACGCCAGATTTCCAAGTCACCGTTGTCCGTATTAACAATTACGTCGCAATTTTCGTCGGTGCCATATTTTTTCCTGATCATGCTCCTGAAAACGTCTTCCAGCACGCTCATCATTGTTGGGCGATCGATGTTTTTGAAATCTTTAAATTCCTGAAAAGAATCAATTAAATTAATATTGCTCATTTTCTTACTTGAATGATATTAAAACTTTTGTCTCTGTTATTGTATTTATCGGGATAACGCTCTCAACAGTTTCAGCCTTTTTCCCTTTATTTTTTATTGTTTCTTCAATTATTACGGCATCCTCTGTAATGCCCGATAGTTTCCCTTCCCTTTTAGCACCGTCTGCCATTTTAATAGCTAAGTTACGGCCTATGTTTTTGGTATACTGCCTGGTTAACGTAAGCGGTGTATCGATACCCGGCGATGAAACCTCGAGGTTATATGCAGTTTCAATCACATTTTCCTCTTCCAAATGGAAGCCCACGTGCCTGCTTATGGCCACACACTCATCAATGCCTATGCCGTTATCACCATCAACCAAAATCATCAGCTTACCATTGCTGTGGAATTTTACATCCACTAAAAACAGGTTTGGCTTATCGGCAATCTTTTCTTCAACCAGCTCTTTTACTCTTTTCTCGATATTCATTATCCCTCAAAAATAATTGATTGATAAAATAAAAGAGGGGACAATCGCCCCCTCTTTTTTAATTCAACTGCAAATGTAGTGATTTTTATTTAAATTTTCAAGTGTTTTTTAGTTGATTAAGTTGGATTAGGTTGATTAAGTGAGCGGTTGGCACTTTTTAACTTAATGAACCTATTCAACTTAATCCAACTTTATCAACTCAATCTAACTTAATCAACTTTCACAACTAAATCAACATGTTCCACATTTCCCAGCCTCTTTCTTCCTTGTATGTAATCCCACATGTTCTCGCCTTTAAACCGGTAGTATCTCATAAAGTAAGCGTGGCCTTTTACAAAAGGTGTGTCTGGCGTAAATACTACGGCGCTATCTTTCACCGCATATGCACCGGGCTGAACCGGCTGATAATTTTTTAAGTCGGAATCGGCCGGCATTTTGTAAACCGGCAACAGCGTTTGCCAAACTTCGCGCACCGAGTCGCGGTTTATCTCGTTTACGATGGCATTGTCGAGGCCCGTGAATTTAACCGACTGCTTATTATTCATAAGGCTGATATGAACCGAAGGCGCTTTTGGCTTTTGGTTACAGGCGAAGCAAAATATCAGTAAAAGCCAGCCGGATTTTTTCATGGTTAAATATCATCAATAATTTTATGAACCGGAATTTTTAGTATTGAAGAATTTACCAAATTTGCAGCATTTTCAAAATATGAGAGAAATAGTCAATTTTAAAGTGTTTTAAACACGTTGATAATGAGCATGTTTCACAGCGTTCCGGGTGTTCCGCGTGGGAAAGTGGAACGCTTTGGCGGCCCGCCGGGGTCGTCTTTGCGATTTGAAATACCACAGCTGGAAATAAATCGCCGGTTATTGAAACGGATATTCGATTATCTTAAATTTTTCATTTGCGGCAACAGTATCCAGGTACCATGAATTCCCGACATTTTCGATCTCGTAGGTGAATCCGGCCGTTAACGTTGTGGTGTTCAAAGGAGCCGTCCGTTCAAAAACCAGTTGATTGGCTTTATGCGGTATATCTTTGATTTTCATCCTGGCTACAACCGAATCAAAACCGAAAGTGCCGTTGTTGTTAGCAATATGCAGCGAGAAAGCGATGTTATGCTCGTCGGTGGAAAAATCCTTATTGGTATAAAGAATAAATTTAATCGTTCGTGTTGCAGCCAAAACCGGCGCCGGGTTATGTTTCTCTTTTTTACACGACGTTATCAACCCCATTGTGATAATGCCGATAAAGGCCGCTAGTAAATAATATTTCATCGTATTGTCAAGTTTTATAACCCGTTACGATGGTTTTCACATCAAGGTTGCCCTGGTATCTATTTAGGTCGCCACTATAACTGTACTACCTGAGTCTTGTCAATTGCAAATCGCCGAACATGATACCCCCTCCTGGTCTAAGTTACGCTGCGCTAAACTTAGATCGGGTGTAGATTATCGGGTGCCTGCATTTTCGTTAAAATTGGAAGCCCTGATAATGAGCATGTTTCATAGCGTTCCGGGTGTTCCGCGTGCGAAAATGGAACGCTTTGCCGGTCTGCCGTGATAAAACAGCCTTAAAAACCGTTTAAAACTAAAGCCATTTTATTGAAATAATTTTAAGGTTATCCGGCGACCTGGTATCTTTAATTTCTATAAAAAATTAAAGCCGGTAAAGATGAAAATCAAATTGTTCATCGCATCCATATTATTAATAGCAATTATAAGTCGCCATAGCAGTTGCCAGGCACAAAACGCCGCCAAGGCCGGCCAGGTGGTTGCGCTCGGGCGGGCCGAAACGCCTTTGAACGGCCCGTGGGCATTCCGGCTTGGCAATGATCTCCGGTGGGCCAGCCCGCAATTTGATGATAGCGCCTGGGAGCGCGTGGACCTTACACCACCCCCTGGCGCACATGACGGCGACGTTGGCCTCCCCGGCTACGTTCCGGGCTGGGCGGCGCGGGGGCATAGCGGACGCTGGGGCCACGCCTGGTACCGGCTTCGCGTTCATTGGAGCGTACCGGCGGGCTCTGCACCTGTACTGGCCGGGCCAACCCTGGTGGACGGAGCTTACGAGATCTACTGGAATGGCAGGCGGATCGGTGGTATCGGCGACTTTACGACCTCACCACCACGCCTATATGGTGTGCGCCCGAAACTCTTCCGGCTTGGCGAAACGGCGTCGGCCGGGGAGGGTGTTCTTGCCATCCATGTCTATCTCCCGAAGGAGCTGGCCGGCGACCCGGAGGGTGGCGGTATCCATATTGCGCCAATCCTGGCCGAACCAACGGCCGGGGCTGCACGCCTCCTGTCGCAATGGTGGCAAACCCTCTGGGGCTATGTGGTCGACCTTGTTGAGCCATTGGCGCTGCTGACCCTGGCGATCTATGCGCTCTCCCTGCGCCGATGGACTCCTAACGACCAATTTTTACTATTTGCAGCGGCGGCAGTTTCCGCTATCGCACTCTCACGGATCAACCAGCCATTGTTCTATTGGACCGAAGCAGAAAGCCTGCACACTATAATTGTGGCGCGCTATGTTATTCTAAATCCGTTGGCAGTTGTGTTGTGGGTCATCGCCTGCAACCGCCTGGCGGGATTGTCTGACCGCCGCATCGACGCAGCCGCATGGCTGTTCGGTATCCTGGCAGGCATCGGCGCACTCCCGGGTTTCGACGCCCAGCTCCTTCAGTCGGTGGCGCGGGTTGTGTTGTTGGCGCTATTCTGCTGGTCGGCCTTTTGTGTTGCCCGCGCAAGTAGCCTGCGGGTATTAACGCTGCTGACCATGTTCGTGATGGCGGTGGCGTTGTTTGCTGCAGAATTTTCGGCGATCGGGGTTCCCGGCATCTGGTTCCCGTTCGGCGTGGGTGTTTCGCGTACGCAGTACGCTTTAGCGCTAGCGATCCCGCTGCTTGCGGTGTTTATGCATCGGCGTACATCGGCATCGACAGAAAGATCTTTAGAACTTTAGGCCTTGAATAACTTCCAATGCCCTTCGGAAATAACTTCCACCTCACCGTCTACCACTTTAATGGCCGTCTGGTCATCAATCGCATATGATGGCATTGGTAGAGTAGCGGCAAGTTTTTCCAGGTTGGCAAGGGAATTTTTCGGGAACGCCTCATAATCCAGGTGCGGATGTATGGCAAAATCAAGCAGTCCCAGGCATTTATCGGTTTCGGCCGGCAGGGTATGGTTGCCGTAGGTGGTTCCGTAGCTGGTCATGATCATGCTCCCGGCGCTCAGTCCCACGTAAACCATCTTGTCCAGCAGCGGTGGCAAAAGGTCGGCCAAGCCGGAATGTTGCATCCAGTAGGTCAGGTACTGGCAATCGCCGCCGCCAACCAGCAGGGCGTCGGTCTCCTGTAGCTTGGGGACCCAAATCTCTCTTTTCATGCTTGGCAGGGCAGTTAGCTCCAACAGCCCTAACGATTTCCAACCCATATCGCAGAAAGGGTCGCCCAATGAACCGCAAATTACCCTTCGTACAATGTCACCGCCGTTAGGTATACCGTATATCGCGGTGGGGATGAACAGGGCGCTTGCTTCCGCAACCGGTTTGCCCAGGAGTTCAACCAGCGCGTTATGGATGCTGGTGTTGCTGATGCCAGCGGAAGTGAGGAGGAGTTTCATGATTGCTTTGCTGTTTTTGTTTTTCAATAACCGATGTTATTTCAAAGCTTGAAATTAAATGGTAAATCTCAAAATATTGCGCATCTTAGAAAGCAAAATTCCAATGCCCTCTCCGGTTTTTTATAATATTCGAACAAAAAAACCTACATTGGTTACAATTGCCGGACCGGCATTTACTAATAACCGTAACAGCCATATGAAGATAGCCGTTGTGAGTTTCTCCGACGCGGAGTTAATCGAAACGCTTAGAAATAAACACGCAGACGACGAGGTGATCCGGTTTTTGTACCGGAGCTATTACGGCTTGCTGAGCAATTACATAAGGCAAAATCAGGGTTCGGAACAGGATGCTGAAGATATTTTCCAGGAGGTTGTTGTAGCCTTTATCGAAATAATAAAGAAGGATAAGTTCCGGGGCGAAGCGGGTGTGAAAACATTCCTGTTTAGTCTTAACCGCTTTACCTGGCTCAATGAATTAAAGAGGCGTAGCAGAGCAAGCGCCCGCGAAGAAAAATATGACAATGAAAGCGATGCCGATGAAAAAGACGTGAGCCATTTGCTGGTTGAGCGCGAAGCAAAAGGGATGGTAATGGCGATGATGGATAAGCTCGGCGACATCTGCAAAAAAATACTGGTCGCCTATTATTATAACGACTTACCAATGAAAGAAATATTATCGTTGGTTAATTACGAGAATGAACAAGTGCTGCGGAACAAAAAATATAAGTGTATAAAAACCCTGGAACAAATGCTGGCCGCAGACCCTGCATTGGCCCAACGATTTAAAAGTGCATTGGCATATGGACAATAGCGAACAACCCGGAGAAAAAATTGTACAGTACCTCGACGGCGAACTGACCGGGCAGGAACTGCGCAATTTTGAAAGCGAACTGGCCGCTAATCCGGCGTTGCAGGCCGAGTTGGACAACATGGATCTGGCCCGTACCGCAGTTATGCATTACGGGTTAAAACAACAGGTTGCCGTAGTACACCAAACTATGATGACCGAGTTGCGCAAAGAATCCGCAACACAAGGCCGGGGCAAAGTAGTTCCGCTTTTCCGCACCGTATTAAAAGTAGCTGCCGCATTGTTTATTGGCGGGTTGTTATATGGTGCTTACCAATACACCACTACTACTCCTAGTAGTTTTGTAAAGGACAATTACCAGCCCTATACAGTTAGTGCCGAACGCGGTGAAGCATCGAAATCGGCGATAGAAACGGCGTATATCAACAATGATTTTAAAGGCACAATTACCACTTTCGAAAAAACAGCCACCCCGACTGTGAAAGAGCAATTTTTAGCTGCCCAGGCTTATCTGGGCAATCACCAGCCGGCTAAGGCTATCACAGCATTTAGTGCTGTATTAGCCAACCAGGGAGCTGCATATAAAGATGATGCTGAATATTATTTGGCAGATGCTTACATTCAAAATGGCCAGCCTGCCAAAGCAAAACCGCTGTTGGTGAAAATTCATAACGATGCCGACCATTTGTACCACAGCAAAGTAACCCGCTGGACTTTAGTTAAAGTTGATATCTTGATTTTTAAATCAGGGAATTAGTAGTTTTTACTGCTTGAACCAAGCAATTCCTTATGGGTATTTGCTGTTAATAGGTATATTCCATACCTGCCACATCGTATAGACAAGTTTTCCAGCTCCCTCCCCGGGGGACATATCTATTAGTATAAAAACAATAATTATAGACCATTCATTTTTTGTACAGTTTGCTTGTTCCCACTTTTCATCCGATATCGCTCACCCAAAAATCCTCAATCAAAAAAATATTAAATAAAATTTCACATCAGTGGTTACAATGTTTTTACCAGCGGCTACTAAGTATAAAAAATATAGAAATCATGAAAATTACAAAAATCAAAAACAGCATCACACTAACATTAGCGTTAGCAGCCGTAGTTGGCTTATATAGCTGCAAAAAAGACGGCCTTGCCCCATCAACTACTTCGGGCGCAAAAATTTCGTTTGGCGTATCGGCAGATAAATCGTTTGCCAGTGCCGCACCAGGCACCGCGGCCGCAGCAATCCCCTGGACAGCGGGTGTCGCCAACATCAGCCAGTTTAAATTTGAAGCCGTTAAAGGTGGTGTAAAAACCGAAATTTCGGCACGTGGTCTTACCAACGTCGACCTGTTTGCTATTAGCCCTGCGTTAGTAGGCACCACAATTGATACCGGTACTTACAAACAAATTGAGGTTAAGCTTGAGTTTGTAAAATCGGGCGCTGCGCTGCCACTATCAGTACAGGGAAGTTTTACTGCTGCAGACGGCACGGTGGTTCCGGTTGAGATTGACGTAAACGAAAGTTTCGAATTAAAAGCAGAGGCCAACAATGTGTTTGTTGACAAAACAACCGACCTTAAATCGATAATCAAACTTCATCTTGATAAGGTGCTGGCAGGCATAACCGTTGCCGATTTAAGTGCAGCCACCCAAACATCGGGCAAAATTATTATCAGCAGCACATCAAACAGCACCATATTTAATAAGATAAAGGCTAATGTTGCCAGCGCAGGCGAAAACGAATTTGAGGGTGAACACGAGCATGCCGGTGGTGATGACAACGGACATGGCGGCAGTGGTAGTCATGGAAGTGATGGATAGGGATTAGGGTGTTCTATTTGTGTTAGAGCCGGGGCCGCTGTATACGGTCCCGGTTTTTTATTGTTATGACCATTATAATCCCGGCGCTAAAAGTAGCGAGCAGCCAGATAAGCCAGGTGTAACTTTGCGCAGGTTTTTCAAAACCACCGATCAGCCGCAGGTGGGCCCAGTAGCCGGGTGTTTTTTTTGCGGGCGATATGGCATCATCATTTAAATAATCCAATCGGGCCTGCCGCAGGGCTTCGGCTATGGTGTATCCTTTTTGCAAATAGCGGTGAAGCCTGCCCGAGATATAAGCAGTCGACAAGTCATCCGCTTTCCACATCGAGGTAATGATATTGTCGCAACCTGCATAAGAGAAAGCCCGGGAAAGGCTCATCAAGCCCTCGCCTTTCACAAGTTCACCCACGCCGCTCTCGCAGGCGCTTAGCACCACCAGCCGCGTTTTATCAAGTTTTAAATTATAAATTTCGGGCTGGTAAAGCTTGTAGTTAATCGCCGATTGAGTGCCGGGGTAAAATACAATGAAAGAACTGTCAGGTTTTCTGTCGTTTGCATAGGCATGGGTGGCAAGGTGTATTAACCCGTAATTGTGTGCACCTTTTACAAAGGCCTGCTTGGTTGCCTTCGTTCCAAATAGCTCTGTGCCGCCAAGCGCCTTTATTTCTTGTGCGGATGCCGGCAGTTGTGCCCATTCCGCATTCGCTTTCTCATCAAAAGGAGCCATGCCAAGCATCCCTCCAGTTGCAACGCCCTTATTACCGCTACCATTTTTTAGTATCGCGCACGAATAATTGTAGGCGATGCTGTAATTATTAAGCAGACTTTCCCCTTTATCGTTCGTTAATATTTCAAATGGCAGGTAGTTCAACTGGTCATCGGGAATTATTACCAATTGTTTAACGCCATCGAGAAAGGTTGCCGCAGGTTGCAGCAATCGCCTGTATAAATATTCCGCCGTAGTTTTTAACTGCCGGTTATTACCCCCATCGCGCAGTTGAGCTTGCTGGTAAACAGCTTTTACAGAAGCTGGAAAATCTGGATTAATAGGCGTCGTAAAAAAATTAAAACTGTTAGCGGTTATTACAAAACAAAGGATGGTTTTATCGCCCGCGTGGTAGGAAAGCACGGCACTGTTTTTCGGGATCACTTGCTGCAACGCTTGCATACTGATGCTTTGCGTGGTAAACTTAGTATGACTTAACCCGGTTTGTGCCTCAATTTTTTGCTGCACTTTAATCAGGCGGATGGCTTCGTCGTTAATGCTGGTTTTGAGTTTGGCTAGGGTAACACTGTCCGTCACCCCGGCTGCTTTTAACGATGTGCGGGTAATATTTTCCCTGAGGTGGCTTTCCTGGGTTAATAAAGCAGCCGGCACGCCGCTGTTAGCTTTTAATTTCGATTCTTCCAGGTAAATGGATAGTGTATTAGCTTTGTTTTCTTCATCGAAAACAAAAGCCTGTTCCATATATTTTCTGTCTTTGGTGAGACCATACAGTTGTAAACAAATATCGATTGGCTGCAGATGCGAGGCGTATTTTTTGTCGCTTATCACCAGCCGGGCTTCATCAGTTTCATAAAATCGGGCAACGTGGTCGGCCAGCTTGTATAATGCCGCATAGGTTTGCATCGCTGCATCAAGGTTTTTAACGCCGCCGCTTTTGTCATAAAGCATATTAAATGCCTGCGCCTTTGCCAGCAGGGCATCCATCAGCTCGACAGTATTAAATGCGCTGTTGAAATCGGCAGGGTTGATATAAATATCCGGCTTATTAAAATCAAACAATAGATTTTCAATTGCCTGCTGGTAAAAAGTTAGTGCTTTGCCGGGTTGCTGTTTTTGCAACCAAACATCGCCGGTGTATTTTAAGGTGATGCTGTAGTCAGCGCTTTTATGGTTGCCGTTTGTTTTGGTATTTAAAGCGGTGGCCTGAGCTAGGTAGTTTAGCGCCTGACCATAATCGTTTTGCATGTAGAAGGCCCGGCCGAGGTCGTTATAAAGTTTTATATTTTCATAGTGCACCTGCTTTAAAAAGCTGATGGCTTGTCCGCTTTGCCCCATGGCCAGGTAAACCGAACCTATATTGTGCAGCAGCTTGTCCTTTTCGATATTATAGGGAAGCAATGTTTGGTAAATAGTCAGCGCTTCGGGGTATCGCTTCAACCTTCTATAGGCCAGGGCAAGGTTGTTTTTATAAGTTACCAGCAACAACTTGTCGGGCGTGGCATGCCCTTGCAGGATTGACGCCGCCTTTTCATAATAGGTTATGCTTTTGTTATAGTTGCCGGTTGCATAGGCCATTACGCCGAGTGTGTTGTACAGTCGTTCAACCTGGTTAACGGCGGGATATTTTTCGGCAATAACCTCGGCTTTCTTATAAAAATATTCGGCGCTGTCCAGCCTGTCAAAGCGATAATAGCCATTGCCGGAGTATACCAGTGGCTCAAATAAAACGGAGTCCTTTAATGCCGGCAGTTTGCTTTTTAGGTTGAATGCCTTTTTAAACGTGATAATGGCTTCTTTATCACGACTCAAAACCTGCAGGTATACACCGGTAGTAATATAGGTTTTTAGCAGGAATGTATTGTCGGCGCCCGATTTTTCCAAAATAGCGATAACCTTAAAAAAGTTACCTAATGCCTCAGCATCTGTTTTATCGGATGGATGAGCGGTGTTGGAGAGCTTGTCGGCATCGTTATAAAGCTGCTTATAAGCAGGCGTTTGCTTTTGGGCTATGCATGGCTGCAGGCAAAATAACAGGCCGGTAAAAATGCAGCTAAAATAATACCCAAAACGCATGGATAAATATATTCAAAAAACGGATAGCGTTGTGCCACATTTAACCCATACTGCAACCTGTGCCAAATAACGTTTACCTGCTTACCACAATAATACAAGGCGGCCTGGTGCGGGTAGGTTTAGCTTTTGAAAAAGCCACCGGCGAGGCCGAAAGGGCCAGCGATGTCATTGGTGCAAGTGCATCGCCATAAACCATGCCTTTGCGAGCGTTCAGCAAATCGGTTAAATATTGAGGTATTTCGGCTGCGGTGCGGTAAAAATAAATCTTCACATCGAGGCCATTGGGCGCTTTGTTGCTGCCGTCGTTTATGTGGTATACCAGTTTGACCTCCTGGGTTGCGCCGGTATCAATGCCCTGGTTACGTACAGATTTTGCGAGGTTTATTTTTGCGTTACCGGCGTCGACCACGATACCTGCTTTTCCGCAACCCCCATTTTCGTCGAATGCAGTTCCGTTGCCTGCATCGGGAATGGCGAGTGTGTTATCGGCATTGTACACCGGGGTGGCAATACTGTCGCCGGCGGCAAGATTGTATATTTTATCGAGGTAATTTATCCCCGAAATTATTATAAACGACGTTTTAACCGCGCTGCCGTCAGCCGGGGTAAAGGTAACTTTATATTTAAGGCCGGTTTCGCTGTTGTTTACGTCAATGTCGCCGGAAATAGCATCTATTTGCAAGCCGTCGGGTGTGCTGGTATAACTGCCGGCAGCCGTAATAACGGGGTGCACTATTACGCCCGATACCTGTACGAACAATACCGTATCAGCATACAATTTAGGTTTATTAACCGGCACCACCTTAATGGGCGGATTTGATTTATCCTTTTTGCAGGAAAACCCAATACCCATCACCAGGCAAAACAATAAAAACAATAGCCGCTGCCGCATTTTAATCTCCCACATATTTAACTCCGCAAGGTACTTAACGCTGTTTAATTAGAAAATGATTTAAATCACCCCAAAAACCATCTCTTTTATACTTAGTAACCTCACAAACATATAATGTAATCTTAATCATGGTTTTTTTCAAAACACCTTAATTTACCCCTGTTAACATAAACAGTTCACACGCCAACAAATTTAAATACGTTGTGTTGTGTGCTAAGGTGGCTTTATTTATGAAAAACTTTGTTGAAGATTGGTCGGGCCGGTTTAATCCCTGGGCCTGGAATTTAATTATTGTGATATCCGCGGTGGTGATAGGCCTCGCGGTGAAGTTTATTATTAAGGTCATCCTCAAGTACAATAAAAAGCACACCGACTATTCGCTTTTTTTGAGTGCGATACAACATTTCAGCAGGCCCATGAACCATTTTGTGCCGCTTTTTATGCTGAATTTGATGGAGCCGCTGATGATTTTATCTCCCCGATACGACGTTATTTTAACCCGTACGGTCGAAATAGCACTCATTATCTCGTTCGCTATTGTCCTGATGAGCGCGATGAATGTTTTTGAGGACTACATTTACCACACCTACGATCTAAATAAAGAAGACAACCTTAAGGAGCGAAAAATTCGCACCCAGATACAGTTTATCCGAAAAGTACTGGGT
>Ga0105239_10006548_pt1 | contig 13493 bp, 8 predicted proteins | sample KBSC44metaG_FD_92761 | JGI IMG/M metagenome (GOLD analysis project Ga0105239, IMG submission 92761) | Corn rhizosphere microbial communities from Kellogg Biological Station, Michigan, USA - KBS C4-4 metaG | ecosystem: Host-associated > Plants > Roots > Rhizosphere > Soil | place: Michigan, USA... | reverse complement strand
TTCCTCTTGCAAGTTCCCCGCGGGAAGCTTCGCGCGGGCAATCCACCGGTTGGCGCTTCGGGATGGTGCGACGAGGACCACCTACTCGACCTTCGTAATCTGCCTCGCTCAGCAAGCTTCGTCGCGCTCATTCCCCCTGGCGAGCACAGCATTTTGTCGGTCGGGAGCACCACTGACAAATTTGGTGTCGCGGAGGGCAACAACGGCGGCAACGCGACCTTCGAGGCCTGGTGGGACGACGGCTTCGTCCAGAGCCTCGTGCTAGAAGGGATAGGCCAGTCTGGCTTGTCCGATGCACTTGTCGAGGACGCCAGGTTACTGATGGAGGCCTCAGCGCGCTCGGCCGACGACGTCGAGTCCAGCTCCTCGCCACGTGAGGGCGCGTGGCGTCTCCTTTCTCGCCTATTTTCGATCGACGCTTCCGGCCCTCTCGGTGCTGGAGTGGCGATCAGCCTCGCATGCGGCGTCCCCCCGACACGCGCGGGCACACTAGCTGCGAAGGAGCAACTCGGGACCCTTAAGAGTATCGCGGAAGCGATGTCCGAAGGCTTTCGCAGGAGTATCGATCGGTTGTCGGACGGAGCGAGTGAGGAGGACAGGAAGCATCTCGCCTCCTTCCTCGATCACGTCCAGTCGACGTGCGAGATCGCCACAACGTTCGAACGCGCGACGCCGGCATATTATCGCCCAGGGGGGCAATTCGACCTGCCGGCCGCACCTGATTGGTGGGTCGCGCTTGACGTCGAGAAGTGGACCGAACTGCTCGCCGAGGAGCCATCGTCCGCCGGCGATATCGCAATGATTTGCACCAACACACTGGCCGCCCTGGGGAGGGCTATGCCCGCGATTGTGTCCGGTCGGGTTGACCTAGTGTTCGAGACGAAGGGTGGGGACCCGAAGGCCGCCCGCATCGAGGTCAATCGCACGCCGATGGGAGGCAATGGCCTTGTTGGAGACGTAGCAGCTGACAGTGGCGACACGCTTTCGGATGAAACTCCGCCGCTTCATAAGCTGCCGATGACATACAAGGCCACCGCTACGGACTTCAAACCGGGGTCAATGAAGGTTGTCTCTCTAGCCAGCTGGCAGCCCGGTGTCCTCGTCGCTTGCCGGCTAGCCCGCAAGTTCTCAGCGCCGCGAAAACCCGCGAAGCGCGGCGGCAAGGTTGGGACGGACTGGGAGGCAAGCCTGAGTCTTCCGGGGCCCGGGCGTTACGAGTTGCTCGTGTTCGTCTCTCCTGGCGTGGCACCTGACCTATTGGCCCACCTCTCCGACGACCAGAACGAACGCAACCCCGGTGCCCCAACTTCGATTGCGCTCCGGCAGGCAACCGCCGAGATGTACCGAGCGGAGATTGAAGCAGAGGGGAACTGCCAGTTCGACCTTGTATTCTCTCATGTGGCGAAGGACGGCACCACATCCCGTGAAACATGCCGAACTTTCATCACGTGCGAAGACGTCCCTGAGGTGGGTTGCAGGAGCGAGTTCGAGCGGCTGATCAAGGCCAACCGACGGCAGTTGGAGAGCTTCGACGCAAAGGTCGTCATTCCGGTAAACCGGGCCGTTCGGTCGACGATGCTTCAGGACTGGATTCTTTCAGGCGACACGGTCCGGACCTCCTACCAGCCGATTGTGCTAGCCGAGGACTACAGTGAGCATTGGGCACCCCCGACCTGGGGCCGGGGTGGTGGACCAATCTTGTCGCGGGGGGCCTTCATTCAAGACCCGCGGCCAGCTCCCGATGAGTTCGCCCCTCCCATCGATTTCTTGGACGCCCGAGAGGAAATCGCGCGCCGGGTTCGCGGCGGTGGCGACCAATCAGGTGTGTTCGAGACAGCGCGACTAGGCGAGTGGGCGCTGCGCGACGAGCAGTTTGCCTCGTTGGTCGAGAAGTACGTCGATTCATATCAGTTGTGGATCGCTTCCGACCCAGAGGTCGCCTGTTGGACGGACGTGCTTGCAGTCTCATCTCTGGATGTTAGCGGGCGGAGCCTAGCCCGAGAGCCATTGGCCATCATACTTTCGCCAATGCACCCCTTGCGCGTGGGCTGGCATGTTGTGGCCCAGCGCATTCTGGCCGAGGCGGACGAAGCTGGAAAGCCATGCCCGGCCGCAAGCATCCTTGACCCAGACTGCGTACCTGACATCCTTTCGTTATACCTGCGGTCGCCGGCAGGCCTCGACCAAGTCGACTTCCTAGCCGTCGAGAATGGCACCGACTACTGGTCGGTCCTCTGGAATGGCCGAGCCCTGGAGAAGTTGCCTGACCGTTCTCTGGCTGCCCCCTTCGGAGACGCATTTGGAATCAGCGTCGGTGGAATCTCCGTTGGGTTCAGTGCCGCGCAGGTAACGCGCGCCCTTGACGATGTCTCCGATCTACTCGCAGCAAAGCCTGTTATTACTGTCGCAGTCTCGAGCGCGGGTGGCGCCACCGACGCCTGTAACCAGGGCCTGGTGGAATGGTGTACGTCGAGGTTCGAGAAGGACGCGCGCAGACTAAGAAGCCGTGCCGTCGGCCATAGGTTCGTGGAGGTATTCGACGACCGCCGCCTCGGTGCGCGGCCGGATGATGCGACCATTTCGAACCTTTCTGAAGATACCGGCAATAGTGTCCGATGGTATTCCAGCCAGCCTCCGGGCACCGTGCCAGACCTTGGCATCATCGCCCAGCTCGACATGTCCGAGCCGCGATCCGATCGGGTGGACGGTCACACGCCACTCGGCATGGGCGGAATGATCAGGCATCGGGTCAGAAGGCAATTGCCGGGCGCCTTCTTGGCCGAAACCCGTCAATCGACGGCTTCGGGGCCGACCGGCGAGGTGCTGCCCGACAAGGTTGCCGCGCTCCTCTCTACTTTGGAGAACTTGGGGCAAGTTCGTACCGGCCTTCAGTTCGCCCCGAACGTGCATGAGGTTCGGCATATGCTGGAGGCGCGTCGTGCCGACTTCGTGGCGGTGTCCTCGTCAGCCATCGACCCTGCATGCTTTTTGGGTGGATGGCTGGAAGGAGCGTATCTCTGGGATTTCGACTTGCCCTCCTATTCGCACAGAGCGGGTGACACGACTGGCTACTACCTGCTGTCACAAGTGACTGACGCGGACCGCGATGCACTTTCGCAGGCGCTTGCCCGACTACCCGGCTGCGACAAGCTCGAGCCGGAGAAAGTGCAGGACGTCTTGTTGGAGGTCGCCAGACGCGGCATCCCGACCATTAAGGGGCTCGCTGGAGATGACGCCGGGGCTACCGGTGACCTCGGAATATTCGTGGCTGTGCGGCTGCTGCAAGACAGATTCCGTGGCAGTTCGCACAAGGGCGACGGTCTCCTTTCGGTGATCGGAGGGACTGCAGAGGATGCCACCATAGCGATCGTCGTACCCGTTGATCCGTTTCGCGGGTACATAGCAGACCTCTCCAAGGCGCTTGGCAACGAAAGAGGCGACCTAACACAGCTACGTCCGGACCTTGTTGTTGTCGGCATCGACCTTTCGGGTGGAAGCGTTCGCATCAAAATTACGCCGGTAGAAGTAAAGTGCCGGCCTACGTCCAGATTTGGCGCTGGTGACGCACTGGAGGCACTCGAGCAGGCGAAGGCGCTATCGTCCCTTCTGTCTACGATGCAGCACGCCGAAGCCCAGCCGAGACTATGGTCGCTTGCTTACCAGCACCTGCTTCTTTCTTTTATCGGCTTTGGTCTGCGCGTCTACAGCCAGCATCACGACGTGGTGGGCCACGCCGCGCGGTGGTCCGAATTCCACGAGCGAATTGCCGGAGCGATCCTCGAAGGAAGCGACTGCGTGGAAGTCGACACCCGTGGACGACTAATCATTCTCGACGACAGTCCTTCGAGCAAGCCGCAGGATTTCGACAAGGATGGCTTTGACGAGACAATCGTCATTGGCCGCGAAGACGCGGGAAAGATTGTGGCGCACGACCCGGCGGCCTTCTACGATATGGTCCGCGTTCGCATCGGTGAATGGCAGCTAATGCCTAGCCCAGCCGCAGAGACGACAGCCGTCGTAGCCCCGGAAATCTCTGAGCGGTCAACGACGGCCCGAGCTCTTGATCACGATAGCACGCCGGGCAACGATCGCCCATCCGAGGAGCCCATGGCACCTGCGGTCGCGACGCACTCACGCGTCCAGGATCGGGACACCAGCGAATCTGCCAACAAGGGGGTGATACTCGAGGTCGGGACGACCATCGACGGGTTTCGTCCGCGGGACCTTGAACTCAACATATCAGACACTCGCCTCAACCAATTAAACATTGGCGTGGTGGGCGACCTCGGTACCGGTAAGACCCAACTTTTAAAGTCACTGATCGCCCAGATTGCATCGTCCGGCCCCGAGAACAGGGGCCAACCTCCGCGATTCCTTATCTTCGACTACAAACGGGACTATAGCAGCGCTGACTTTGTGGCCGCCACCGGCGCTCGCGTGGTGCGGCCGCACCGCATACCCTTGAACCTGTTTGACACTCGTACCAGCGGCGATGTGGCGACGCCATGGTTCGACCGGTTCAGGTTTTTTGCCGACGTCCTCGGCAAGATTTATGCTGGAATTGGCACCGTGCAGCGCGACAAGCTGAAGCGAGCGGTGAAAGAAGCGTATGACGCCGCGTCGCCCGGCGTCCCCCCCACGTTACGTCATGTGCACACCGCCTACCACAATATCGTCGAGGGCAAGCCTGACTCCCCGATGTCGATTATTGGCGACATGCTGGACATGGAAATCTTCGAGGAGGACCAATCCAAGATCATGCCGTTTGACGCCTTTCTCGATGGTGTGGTCGTCATAGCTCTGGATGCGCTGGGCCAAGACGATCACAGCAAGAACATGCTGGTCGCTGTCATGCTCAATATGTTCTACGAGAACATGCTCAGGACTACCAAGCGGCCCTTTATTGGCAAGGAGCCCCAACTTCGGGCGATAGATTCGTATTTGCTTGTCGATGAGGCCGACAACATCATGCGTTATGAGTTCGATGTCCTTCGCAAGCTCCTTCTCCAAGGCCGGGAGTTCGGCACGGGGGTCATCTTGGCATCGCAGTACCTTCGTCACTTCAAGGCTGGTGGCACCGACTATCGAGAACCGCTGCTCACCTGGTTCATCCACAAGGTGCCCAATATCACTAGCGCAGAGCTTTCTGCGCTCGGCCTCACTGCGACCGCGGTGGAGGCCACTGAACGCATCAAGGGACTTGGCAACCACCAATGTCTTTATAAGTCGTTCGACAGTCCTGGAGAATTCATAAGAGGCTACCCATTTTACGAGCTCATCAGGACGCGGGGTGCCGACGAGAAATAGGAGGTAACGTTGGTCGATTTCTTGAGCCGGGCGGAGCGCTCGGAGCGAATGTCCAGGATACGCTCCACAAACACTTTGCCGGAGGTGGTCGTACGCCGAGCGTTACATGCTTCCGGTTTCAGGTTCAGGCTCCATTGCAAGGAGCTCCCAGGAAAGCCCGACATTGTCTTGCCCCGGCACAAGACGGTGGTCTTAGTCCACGGATGCTTCTGGCATCGGCATCACGATTGCAAGATTGCCACCAATCCGAAGAGCAACTCGGATTTCTGGAGGAAGAAGTTCGATAGAAATGTCGCGCGCGACGCGCATTGCAGAGAACAGTTGGAGGCGCGGGGGTGGAGGGTGATCGTCGTATGGGAGTGCGAGCTTGGGTCAATTCGGAAAACAGCCGAGGCGATGCTCAGGATAACGAGCGAAATTTCTGACAGCCGAGAAGGCATGTAATGCCAACAGGGATGAGCCAACTTTGAATGACAGTTAGGAGCGGACGAACTCTATCGTAGTTCGCCCGATGTGCCTCGCCTTCATTTGATGCGGCCGGATTTTGTGCGTCACAAACTATGCGTTCGACATTGAACGTTCGACTGCGGTCTAACGCGAACGCCTCGATTTGGTCATGACGCCGGGGAGCGGTTGCAAACTAAGGCGACTGAAGGCCTTCGAAGTTGATCCGGCCGATCTCTTCGCTCAGGACCTTGATCAAAGGATCGCGTCCATAGCCATCCATTGCCGTGCGACCTCCTTCGACTTCCCAACCGCCAATCAGGGCTAGTAGCTCGCGAGAGATGCGGGCCCGGGCCCCGGCATCCTTGAACGTGTGCCTGAAGCTGTGGAACACCAGCGACGGGTCCGGTAGCACCGCACGCAGCTTGCGTCCGATTTCCTTGTTGCGCGCGTTGATCATATCCTTTGGCCCGGCCGCATCGGGGAACAGTAGGCCATTCTGTGCGACCTTCCGAGCGTGCTCCAACAAGCCCAGCTCCACCAGAGATGGATGGACTGGTACCAGCCGCTTTGATCCCTTGTTCTTGAGCTTGCGGTCGGCATTGGGGGCAATCGAAAACACCGTTACGCCATCCACCTCAATCACGTCAGTTGCGCGCAACGCCATCAGCTCCGCAAAACGGGCACCGGTGAACAGCGCCACGCGGGGAAGCCAGAACAGCCAGTCCCGGCCGTCAACTCCAGTGCCATTGAAGTCGCTTGCTCGGAAGAGCTTGTTCAGCTCGGCAACAGTGAAGGGTCGTCTGTTCGTCTCGCCGGAAACCATCGGCCCCTTGAGTCCCGCTGCCGGGTTGCGCGGGGCGAGTTCCTCGTTCGTCAACCACCGGAAGAGGCTGTTGAGGGCATCGACGTAAAGCATAGCGCTTTTGGTCGACATAGGCGCGATGCCCTTTTCCGCCGCGTGCATTGCAACGCGTTGCAATGTCATTTTCGGAAAGCGCTTCTTCGCATTCGGCGGCAACTTTAGAAGCATGTCTCGCGCATCGCGCAAGTTCGCTCTGTTGATCTCAGCTACCGGTGTTTTGCCGCCAAGCAACGCTGTCAACGTCGCATATCGGAAATCATACGCCGCGCGCGTCTTGGGGGACACGTTTGCACGCTCTGGAGCGGCCTTGAACAGTTCGACCGCCCTCTCCAACGTCAGCACCTCACCCGTTGGGGGCGATGCCTTAGTGACATCCGCAAATAGGGGGTCGCTGGCTTGCTCTGGCTTCAAGGCAGCTCGATCAGCGTCGCGCCCGTAGTGCTCCAATAAGGCCCGCTGCACGGCTTCAACGAGCCGCATGAAGCTAACGTTATCGGCCTCCACAGCCAGTCGAGCATCCTTGCCAACAGACAATGCTACCGCCTGTAAGCTGGCATCCTCCAGCGTGCTACCTACCGCCGTTGCATCCTCATCGTCCGCGTCCTGACGCTCCAACCGTTCGCGCTCCGAAAACGGGATCGGTTCGGCGGTGCTTTCAAGTCTGAAAAAGTAGGCGCGAGCGATTCGCTCAAGCTCTGCATCGGTCAAGGTATCTAGCGGGCGGAGTTCACCTTGGTCCAACTGGTTCTCCGCCACGGCAAACAGAGCATCGATGCGGACGCTCTCCATCCGGGCGAGCCGGGAAGCTTCGGCGTGAGAGATGCGCCCCAGCGATTTCCAGATTTCGCTCCTGCCGATGACAGCTCGCAGCCTGTCAGGTACGCGAACCCTGAATGTCCAAACGCCGCCTCTCCGAATAAGCCGGTTCTGTCGCGCCATCTCGCCGCCTTGTGTAGCAGTTCGATGTAGCAGTTTGGCCTCCAAGCTATTGTTTTTGTTTATTCAATCGGAACATCAATGGCTTTGGAGATTGTGGCGGAGAGGAAGGGATTCGAACCCTCGAGACGGCTCAACACCATCTGCGCCCTTAGCAGGGGCGTGCCTTCGACCACTCGGCCACCTCTCCCACGCGGGCCTTTTGACCCGGATGGGGCCGCAACGCAAGCCGTTTCCTCAGCAACCAACCGAGGAGATGGCTCCTGTCTTATGCCCGCATCATTCGGCCGCGACCGCGGCGGGGTTTACTGCGCCGGCTTCGAGATCGCCAACCGTGCCCATCATCGCACCGCAATGCGAGCACGACACTCTCTCGTCGAAGCTCGTATGAAGCACGGTAAGCGTGTTCATCGTACCGCAGCGGGGACAGTTCGCCGCCATGGTCACCGATTGCGCCAATGGAGCGCCGACAGCGAGGCTGTCACCCTTGCCGGCAAGTTTTGTCAGCGCGGCGATCATGTTGGCGAACGCCCGCTCGGTATCGGCGATGCGCGACGCTGCCTCGACGCCACGAAAGCCGGCAACGGCCGTACGGAAGCCGTCACGCGCCGCAATCGCCTCGTTGAGCATATCCCTTGCGGATGGGGCAGTTTCGGCGATTTTTTCGTGCCGCGACGCCGCATCCATGGCGGCAAGCCAGACAGTGCGGGACTGCCAGGCCGCAAGCCGCTTGTGAAGTGGCCTCAGCATCGATCGTAGCGCGGCAGCGGAATTCGTCTCGTCCGATCGCTGCCGTGCCTGCGGCGCGCGTGTCGACGAATCTATCGGAAAGCTCCGCCCCTCGGCGAAGGCGCCACTGGTTTCCATTGTCATTGTACTTCTCGCTTTCGAGGACCGCCCGACGAAATAGTCGTGGCAGCAGAACCTCTGATTGCGCAGGTAACGCCCGGTCCGCAGTGATCTCAGTGCTGCTGGCAAGGCAGCGGCTCGACCGGTCAACCAATCGGTAACACTTACCGAGGGCGTAGGCATTTAGATATGACATGTCGGCGGAAATACGACGCTCGTCGCCTAAGGCGCCTTCTGCCCCCCGCAATAAGCGGCGTTTTGCCTGATGACGCGGGACTTTTATCGCGCTAAAGGCGTGATGGCTCGCGGCGCGAGGACGTTCATTGGCAACGGGTAACCGATATTTCGCAGAACTGATCCGGGCGCTTTGCGTGCTCGGACTGCTGCTGTTTGTCGTTACGCCAGGGGCGTCGCCGGATTTTTCACAGAGCTACGGCAAGGTGGGCGCATCCCCCGCGGTTGCGGCCTCGGTGCTCGAGGCAAAACTCTCGCCGCTGTGTGGCGGCGGCTGGGGCGATGACCAGCTTTGTCACGCCCCCTGCCACGTCTGCCGGGCCAATCTTCCGGTCTTGCCGCCTGCCCCGTCCGTCGCTGAACCGGCCTTTCAGTCGGTTGCGCCGGTCCATTATGCGGCGCTTGTCGTGCCGGCAATCCGCCCAGTCGCCGCCTTCTCACCTCCTTCCCAAGGTCCTCCGATCGGCTGATTTTTTCAGTCGAACCGGGTGCTAACGCATCCTGAGATCAACGGCGCATCCTCCCGGGACGGCGCCTATCGGACTATGGACATGATATTTCCCAGAATAATGTTGGCCGCCCTGGCGGCCGCGATGCTTGCCGCGCCGCCAGCCCCGAGCATCGCAGACGACAACACCATGGCGATGCCGATGGACGGCGCCCCGGTGAAGGTCGGCGACCTCGAAATTTCCGGTGCCTTCGCCCGCGCCACGCTGCCTAACGCGCCGGTCGGCGGCGGCTATTTCACCGTGACCAATAGGGGCAGCACACCCGATCGCCTGGTGTCGGCGACCTCGCCGGCCGCTGGAAGCGTAACGCTCCACACCATGGGCATGGACGGCAATGTGATGAAGATGCGCGCTCTGCCGGACGGGATCGATATCCCACCCGGCGTTGCTGTGAACCTGACGCCAAGCGGGCTTCACATGATGTTCGAGCATCTCAACGGCCCCTTCATCCAAGGCAAGACCGTGCCGGTGACACTGGTTTTCGAAAAGGCCGGCAGCGTGACCATCGACCTCAACGTACTCGGCATCGCCGCGGGCGCGCCGGTGTCCGGCATGTCGATGTAGCTCGGCAGCCGCGCCGTTTATCTGCCCCCAATCACATCGCGCCGGCTGCGGTCGCGCGTTCAAACGGAAATCGTAGGATGAAAACCAAGCTCTTTGCCGCCATTGCCGTTGTGCTTTCGGCCGTCTCGCCTGCCTTCGCCCATATCACGCTGGAGGTGGGCCAAACGCCGCTCGGCTCGCCCTACAAGGCGGTGTTCCGCGTGCCGCACGGCTGCGACGGGGCGGCGACCACGGCCCTGCGTATCCAGATTCCGGAAGGCGTCATCGCGGTGAAGCCGATGCCCAAGCCCGGCTGGACCCTCGAACTGAAGAGCGGCAAATACGCCAAAACCTACAAGAACTGGGGTTCGGACGTGTCTTCCGGCGTTACGGAGGTGGATTTCACTGGCGGCAATCTGCCCGATGCCTACTACGACGAGTTCGTGGTCACCGGCACGATCGCCGACAGTTTTAAGGCCGGCGACGTCATCCGCTTCCCGGTCGTCCAGGAGTGCGGCGCGGCCGCCGAGCGCTGGATCCAAGTCCCTGCCGCGGGGCAGAAGGACGATGACCTCAAGCGCCCCGCCCCTGCCCTGACCGTTACGGCAGCAACGGGCAGCGACGACTGAGCCCATGCGCTCCCTCGCCGCGACATTGCTGGTGCTGCTTGGGCTGGTCCTCGCCAGCCCGGCCTTTGGGCATGCTGCTCTGCTCGCGGCCGATCCAGCCGATGGCACGGTGATTGCGACGGCCCCGCCGACGCTGTCGCTAAAATTCGACGAGCAGGTATCGCCGGTCGTGCTCAAGCTGATCGAGCCGGACGGTCGAGGCGTGACGCTCGACCGGTTCTCCCTCGATGGGCCGACGGTTTCTATCGTCGCGCCGCAAAATCTCGGAAACGGCACCTATGCGCTGAGCTGGCGGGTGATCTCGGCGGACGGCCACCCGGTTGGTGGCACCACCGTATTTTCAATCGGCGCGGCAAGCGCCGGCGGCGCGCCGGTGGAACAGGAGACCGTCGACTGGCCGGTTCGCATCGGCGTGTGGGCGAGCAAGGTCCTCACCTATTTCGGCCTGTTCCTCGGCGTTGGCGGCGTCTTCTTCGCCCGCTGGATCGGGCGGAGCGACGCCGGACTGAGACCGATCCGCTGGTTGCTCGTCGTGGGGCTGCTGGCATCGCCACCAGCCATCGCGTTTCAGGGCCTTGATGCACTCGGCGCCCCCTTCGGCGGCCTTTTCAGCGCTGGAGTCTGGCGGGAGGGATTCACCTCGAGTTTTGGGCTGTCGGAGGCCGCCGCAGGCGGGGCGATGGTACTCGCGCTTGTCGCTTCGTTCGCGCCGCGATGGTCACGGATGCTCAGCCTCGTGGCGTTCGTTGGGGTCGGCCTGTCACTCGCCGTCACCGGCCATGCGAGTGCCGCCGAACCGCAATGGCTGACGCGGCCGGCAGTCTTTCTGCACACGTTGGCGGTGGCATTCTGGGCCGGTTCGCTCCTGCCACTGGGCCTGGTGCTGCGGGCACCGGCGAGCGACGCGATACCAGCCCTGCGCCGATTTTCGAACGTGATCCCGTTTGCGCTCGGTGTGCTGCTGATCGCCGGGGTGACGCTGGCGATCATCCAACTGGCCGAACCGCAGGAACTCCTTACCACCGACTACGGTCATGTGTTTCTCGTAAAGATGGCGCTCGTCGTTGTGCTGCTGCTGCTGGGTGCGGCTAATCGCTGGCGGCTGTCCGGTGCGGCAGAGGGCAACGGTCTCGGTGCGAAACATCGCCTTGCCACGATGATCGGCATCGAGACGTTGCTGGTGGTCGCGGTTTTCGCCGTCGTCGCGCTGTGGCGCTTCACGCCGCCCCCCAGAGCCCTGCTCGAAGCTGCCGCCCAGCCTGCCTTCGTCCACATCCACACCGACAAGGGCATGGCTGAGCTCACGATCTCACCCGGCCATACCGGCCCCGTCGACGCGCAAATCTATGTGGCGACTGCCGACTTCGGGCCCCTTGTGGCCAAGGGCGTGACCCTCGACCTTGCCAACAAGGGCAAAGGCATCGAAAGCATCGAACGAAAAGCGACGCTCGGCGCCGACGGATTCTGGCATGTCAGCGGCCTGACGTTACCGGCCAGCGGAGAATGGCAGGTCGAGATCGATATTCTGGTTTCGGACTTCGACGAAATCGACCTCAGCGACACCATCGAGCTGTGCCCCTGAGGTTACCAAGATGTAATGCAACGCACTGAGATCAAAGGCGTTATCGCCCTCAGAAACTGCAAGCCGGATCGCTTCGCGTCCCTAGCTATTCTTCCTGCAGTTCCGACCGGCCGGCATTGTGTGTTTGGGCCGGCATGAGGGTGATGTTTCTCAGGCAACCGGTGAGGCGTGACGCAATTTGGGCGTCGGCCTCCCGGTATTTTGCTGCCGCTTTTTGGCGACACGCTGCCTAGTTCTCGCCGACTTCCCTATCTATACGACCGGCATCTGGTAGACTGCGGCGATTGATTTTGTCGTAACTGACCGGCATTTGAAGGTGCGGCGCCGGCGCATCGCCCAATATTTTTCGGCGATCCGGTCCTTGCTCTATCGCGGCGGCGAGCCACTTTCGGCGGATAGTCGAGTTGCCTGGCCGACCGGTCATTCGAAGGGAAAGAAGGCGCACATGGCTCACAACACGCGCTTCGCGGCAGCACTGGCTTTCGCTGTTCTTACGCTGCCGATCTCGACACCCGCCGCCTTCGCACAATCCAGCGATGCTGCCCAGACACTTCAGGGGGTGTGGCTCACCCAGGCGAAATCGGAGATCACGGTCTCGACCTGTCCCGACGACTTCTGCGGCAATATCAGCAAGATCGTCGTGCCGGACGCGATCTACAAAGCCAACAAGAAGGAAATCGACTCGATCGGGGCGACCAACTTCACTGACCTGATGAACAAGGACCGGAACCTGCGGTCCCGGCCGATCATGGGCCTGCAGATCCTGACGCTGCACCCCAACAAGGACAAGCCGAACATTTTCGACGGGCAGATCTACAACCCGCAGGACGGCAATACCTATTCGGGCTACGTTGAGGTGCTCGGCCCGGACAAAATCCGGCTCAACGGCTGCATCCTCTACAACATCATCTGCAAGGGCGAAGAGTGGACGCGCGTGCCACAGCCGGAAACGCCGCCCGCCGATGGAACGACCGCCGCGGCACCAGCAGCCAGCGCCCCCGCAGCAGCGGCGCCTGCAGCAACTGACTCAGGCGCCAGCGCCGGCAGCTTCCAGTAACAGAATCCACTCGCCCTCCTTCTCCCCTTGCGGGAGGAGGTGGATCGGCCGCCAGGCCGAGACGGATGAGGGGTGGGCCATAGATTCAGAGCTCGCGGCTCACCCCTCATCCGCCCTTCGGGCACCTTCTCCCGCAAGGGGAGAAGGAAGTGCGGCTCGCCGCCTCGCGAAATGCCTTACCGCTGATTGAACAGCACCGACTGCGCCACCTTGTCAGTCGCGGTGTTGGTTTCCTGCTCGGGTGGGGTCTTGATCGCCAGCGCGCGCTTCACGGCCGGACGGTCGTTGATGCGGTCGCGCCAGGCGGCGAAATCCGGGAACTCGGCAATGTCGATGCCGTGGCTGCCGTAGCCGTTCGACCAGCCGATCGTCGCCATGTCGGCGATCGAATAGTCGCCGGCGATGAACTCCTGCCCCTTGAGCTGCGTATCGAGCACACGATAGAGCCGGTGCGCCTCATCGCCGTAGCGCTTGATGGCGTAGGGGATTTTTTCCGGGGCATAGCGATTGAAGTGGTTGTTCTGCCCGAGCATGGGCC
>Ga0105239_10006547_pt1 | contig 13495 bp, 5 predicted proteins | sample KBSC44metaG_FD_92761 | JGI IMG/M metagenome (GOLD analysis project Ga0105239, IMG submission 92761) | Corn rhizosphere microbial communities from Kellogg Biological Station, Michigan, USA - KBS C4-4 metaG | ecosystem: Host-associated > Plants > Roots > Rhizosphere > Soil | place: Michigan, USA... | reverse complement strand
ACCATAATGCCTATTACTATACCCAGGATAAGCTTGCTGCCCGGCACAAACGACGATGCGAGTGCAGGTACATTGCTTAACCCCTCAATTGCCGACGTTACCGAAATTGGGGGCGTGATTATACCGTCGGCTAATAAAGTGCCCGCACCGATAATGGCCGGGATAGCCAGCCATTTGCCATAGCGCCGCACCAGGGCATATAATGAAAAAATGCCGCCTTCGCCGTGGTTATCAGCCTGCAGGGTGATGAAAATGTATTTGAAGGTTGTTTGTAAGGTAAGGGTCCAGAATATACAGGAGATTGAGCCCAGTACCAGGGCCTCGTTTACCTGCCGCCCCTCTACCAATAAAGTTTGAAAAACATACAGTGGCGAGGTACCGATATCGCCAAAAATAATTCCAAGGGTAATAAGCGCACCCGCAAACGAAAGCTTTTTTAAATGTGATTGCATGAAATAAATTGAACTGAAGTAAAGTATTTATAAAACAGGGAAAACATGGCGGAGATAAGAGCCATTAAATACCTTATGTATTGAATTATCATTTTGATAGGGGCATTTACTGTTTTGGTACCCTATCCAAGAATCATGCCGCCAGGCAAAACGTGATTCATTGTTTTGATTTACAGGAATTTATAAAATAAGCATAAAAAAGCGACCCTACCATTTTGGTAGGGTCGCTTTTCATAATGAAATGGTTTGCAATTAAAGCAGGTTATTATCCACAGGCTTTAAATCAGGATGCCGTTTTGAAAATAACCATGCCATTTTGATAAATAACCCTTATTGTAATCCCGGCAAAATCTGTCAAATCTGCTTAATCCCGGTCAAATCTTGCAGCCCAGCCACCGCCGGATGCCATTTTGATGGTCAGCTTATCTTTTGCCGTTACCGTTATGGTTTTTGTGGTATAATCGGTTGCATCTTTGCCTGCGTTTAGTCCGTCTTCAAAAATTGTAGCTTTATAATTACCCTCGCCCAAAAAGGAAAGATCTACCGTTAGCTCACGGGCATTCCAATTGGTCATTGCCCCGGCGTACCATGTATTGCCTTTTTTGCGGGCGATGCTTACATAGTCGCCCACTTTGCCATCAAGCGCTACTGTTGCGTCAAAAGTGGTCGGTATGGCGGCTATAAAATTGGTACTTTCCTGCTCGCGCTGGTATATGCTTGGGTTGTCGCTTAGCATTTGCAGTGGAGCTTCAAATATGGTGTACATAGCCAGTTGGTGACTGCGCGTTCCCTGTGTCATTGGGTTGGAGTTTACCGGCCTGAAGGCCTCTTTTGTGGCATTGCGCATACCGCCGGGCGTATAATCCATCGAACCCGACATCATGCGGATAAAAGGGATGCTAACATCATACCCGGGCTGGTTATCCGTTCCCCATTTCATATTTTCAAGCCCCTTTACACCCTCGCAGTTAATAATATTTGGCCAGGTGCGCTGCATGCCGCTGGGTTTATACATACCGTGGTAGTCAATTAGCAGATGGTGTTTGGCGGCGATTTTGGCGATTTCAAATAACGAAGCTACCATCTTCTGGTCGTCACGGTCGATAAAATCAACCTTAAAACCCTTTACGCCCATCTTTTCAAACTTATCCATCAATCCTTCGGTATCGCGCGTTATGGCGTACCAGGTCGACCACAAAATCACGCCGACATTTTTCTGTTTGGCATAATCTACTACCGCCTGCACATCAAGCTTGGTTTTGTTCAAATCCCAATCGTCCGACCACCCCTCATCAATAATAATATACTCCAGCTTATTTGCTGCGGCGAAATCAGCATAGTATTTATAGGTAGGCACATTTATGCCCGATTTAAAATCAACATGACTTACGTTCCAGTCGTTCCACCAGTCCCAGGCAACCTTGCCGGGTTTTATCCATGAGTAATCAGTTATTTGCGATGGTTCCGCCAGTTTTTGCATCATGTCGTTATCGGCCAGTTGTTTGTCTTCGGTGCTGATTACCACCACGCGCCAGGGGAAGCTGCGAGTACCACTGGTTTTGGCAATATAATCCGCACGTTTGTTCACCACGTAGTTAATCCTCAAAACAGCCTCTTCGGTTGGGTATTTTGAAAATACACTATGCAAACTGTTGCCTTCCCCGCGTGTAAGGTACATGCCCGGGTAATCCTGCAAATCCGCCTCCAGTATTACTGCTTTTTTGGGCGAGCCGACATCAACCAAAACGGGAAGAAACGCCAGCGTGTCCTTTTTTATGGCTGATAGGTTGATGTTATCGTAGTGGGACTCGAAAGATGTGGTGAATTTGTCTTTATTGCGATAGTCGTTAACAAAAGGTAAAAACGCTTTGTCGTCATCTTTAAAATTGAAATTTGCACTTTCGTTTGTTATGGTCATATCGCCTTTTTTGGCGGTTACAAACCTGTAAGCTGCACCGTCGTTATATGCCCTGAAAATAAGGCTGTAATCGCCTTTAAAATTTATGGTTACCTGGTTGTAATTATCCTGCACCTGTGTTTTTTTATAGATAGGCGTGGCGATAGTTGAGTTATTTGAGCTCACAGCTGCCTTTTTTACGGCTGCGTTTTTACCCAAAACTTCGCCGTTATCCAATGTCATCGATATTTCTGATGGTGTTATTATTTCTGTGCCTTCGTGATCAACAGCCCAGGTTACGGTTGCGCCGGCACTGATGTTTACGCTGATTTTGCCATCGGGCGATTTTACCTGGTAAGTTTTGGCAGATTGCGCCATTGCAGCCGACAGCGAACAGGTTAGCCACAGCAGTGCTATTACTCTTAATTTCATGAGATATTGGGTTACTGGTTTATAAGCACCCTAAACTAAATAAAATGAGCGAATAATTAATGTAGAATTGACAATTTAATCACAAAATGCTTTTATTGTATCAGTGTGTTGTACTGACTTGCTACATTGGCATTATTAAAAAGAAAATTTCAAATAATTTATATTCTTATTGTCCTTCAAATATTTCTTCTCATAGTATGTTTTGATGTTCAGGACATCGTCGGCATACTCAGATTTGTAAACGTCTTCGGTTTTTGCGTGCAGGGTTAAACCGGTTTCAGCAATTTTATCGGCGGTGTAAGCATGCAAATCGTCGTTATCGGTTTTAAGGTTTACAAAGCCGCCTGGTTTCAGTATCACCTTGTACATATTTAAAAACCGCGAAGAGGTTAGCCGCTTTTTCTCGCGGCTCAATTGTGGCTGCGGATCGGGGAAGGTAATCCATATTTCATCAACCTCGCCCGGACCAAAATATTCAATAAGCGTTTCTATTTGAATCCTTAAAAAAGCGACATTGGCCACCCCGTCTTCCAACGCGGTTTTTGCACCCCGCCAAATACGGTTGCCCTTGTAATCGATGCCGATGAAGTTTTTATCCGGGAACATTACCGCCAGGTTAACAGTGTATTCGCCTTTTCCGCAGGCCAGTTCCAACACTACCGGGTTGTTGTTTTTAAAAAATGCACCGGCCCATTGTCCTTTAAAAGGTTTGCCTGCATCCAGTTGCAAAACATTGCTAAACGTAGCTATCTCGGCGAAGCGCCGTATTTTATCTTTTCCCACTAAAATAATTAAAGCGCAAAAATAAGGTTTTCGGGAATTTATTTCAGACCGATTTAAATGCACTGCTATTTGCCGAAATGCATTGAAAGACGGTTGCTTAATGCCGTTAGGATAAAACATTAGTTATAAATCAGTTTGCCTGGAAACGACCACAAAAACCCGATAATAAATAAAATCCATATACCCTTGTTAAATCATGTTAAATCTAATAATGGTGTTTGTAACTAAGGCATTCGTTTCGCATATTAGCGGATTATTCCCTGATTTAAAAAATGAGATTAAACTATAGAGTTTCAGTAGCGGCGTTAGCCCTGCTTGTGGTATCGGGTGGTGCGTTTGCGCAGGTTAAAAAAAAGCCCGTTACAGCGTCGCCAAAATCCAGACCCGCCGGTGTTGAACAAAAACATATTGCTGGCGCGAGCTTGTTACCCGCCGACCCAGAGGTTATAGTAGGCAAGCTGCCAAATGGCTTAACTTACTACGTGCGTAAAAACGCTGAGCCAAAAAACCGGGCTGAATTATACCTGGTAAACAAAGTTGGCTCCGTACTTGAAACCGACGACCAGCAAGGCCTGGCCCACTTTACCGAGCACATGGCTTTTAACGGTACCCGCGATTTCCCGAAAAACGACATGGTAAGCTACCTGCAAAAGTCGGGTGTTAAATTTGGGGCCGATTTGAATGCCTACACCTCGTTTGATGAAACAGTTTACCAGTTGCCATTACCTACCGATAGCGTGGCAGTATTTGAAAAAGGGTTTAATATATTAGCCAACTGGGCCTCATATGTAACTTTCGATCCCAAAGAAATTGATTCGGAGCGCGGCGTGGTACTGGGCGAAAAACTGGCAAACGGCAAAAATGCGCAGGAACGCCTGAGCAATCAAACCTACCCGGTGTTGTTAAACAACTCGCGCTATGCGCAACGCATCCCTATAGGCAAAGAAGATATCCTCAAAACTTTTAAGCCCGAAACAATTAAAAGCTTTTACCACGACTGGTACCGCCCAGACCTGCAGGCCGTGATTGCCGTTGGCGATTTTGACCCTGAGCGGGTAGTAGAATTGATAAAGCGTAATTTTTCGTCACTACAAAACCCTGCGAATGAGAAACCCCGCACAGTTTACAATGTGCCCCCTACGCCCGGAACCGTTGTTAAAATAGCAACCGATAAGGAGTTTCCGTATACCCTTGCCGAAATTATTGTTAAACACCCGCAGACAGTTACAAAAAACACTGCCGACTTAATGCAAAGCATCCGCATACAATTATTTAACCAGATGCTTAACGATCGTATTAGCGAGCTGACCCAAAAGCCAACCCCGCCGTTTGTATTCGGCCAAAGTTCGTACGGGCCGTTTATTGGCAAACAGGATGCGTTTACAACAATTGTGGTGTCTAGAACAGGCGGCCTCGAAACTGCCATTAAGGCTGCCGTTGCCGAAACCGAGCGTGTGCGCCACTTTGGATTTACTTTAACTGAATTGGAAAGAGCCAAGCAAACAGCATTAACCGGAATTGACAATGCCTACCGTGAGCGCGATAAAACGCGGTCGGCAAACTTTGTTGGCGAATACCAGCAAAACTTTTTAACCGGCGATGCCTTTTCAGGAATATCATACGTTTACAACTTTTATGTAAACAACATCAATAAAATTACCCTTGCCGAACTAAACGGGATGGCCGGTAAATTTGTAAGTGACCAAAACAGGGTAGTTATTGTTGAAGCACCCGAAAGCGAAAAAGACAAACTCCCAAATGAAAAAACTATTTTAGATTGGATTGCCAATGCAGGCAAAGGGGTAACCGCATACGTTGACAACACCAGCGACAAACCTCTGCTTGACCAGTTGCCAAAAGCGGGTAAAATTACCGAAACCAAAGTCGATAGCCTTATCGGCATTACAACGTTTACGCTGAGTAATGGCGTCAAAGTAATTTTAAAACCAACCAAGTTTAAAAACGACCAGGTGCTGATTAATGGCTACAGCTTTGGTGGTACATCGTTGGCGAGCGATGATGACTATACCTCGGCCGAATTGGCTGGTGGTATTGTTGGCGCAAGCGGAATAGCTGATTTCACCCAGATACAGCTTAATAAAATATTGAGCGCTAAAAATGTAAGCGTATCACCCTATATAAGTGATGTTGCCCAGGGCATAACAGCAAATACTACCCCCAAAGATTTTGAAACTGCTATGCAGCTTATATATCTGTACTTTACCCAGCCGCGCAAAGATGCTGATGTATGGCAGGCCAATATAAGCCAGACCAATGCTTTGATTGCCAACCGCGGCCTAAACCCGGGAAGTGTTTTCCAGGATACGGTTAGCGCCACATTAAACAACCATAATTTCAGGGAGATGGTGGTAACACCCGAAAGGCTGAACAAGGCGAGCCTTGATAAAGCCTACGCGTTTTACAAAGATCGTTTTTCGGATGCAAGCAGCTTTGTATTTACGTTTGTAGGCAATTTTGATGTGGAAGTTTTAAAACCGTATATCGAAGCATACCTGGCCAGTCTACCCTCAACAAACCGCAAGGAAACTTATAAAAATCTTAATATCGTTCCGCCGGCAGGACAGATAACCAAAACCGTGAATAAGGGTATCGGAGAGAAAGCCACCGTACAACTAGTGTTTAGCGGAGCCTACGACTACAATGAGGTAAATAACATACAAATTGATGCCCTTGAAGAGGTTTTACAGAATAGGTTGCTCGACCGCCTGCGCGAGCAAGATGGAAAGATTTATAATCCGGGTGTTAGAGCGAGCTATAAAAAGATACCTAACAGCCGGTTTAGTTTCACAATATCGTTTGCATGCGTTCCTGCTGATGTTGACAGACTGATAGCTGACACCCAGGACGAAATAAACAAATTGAAACAAAGCGGCGCGTTACAGGCTGATATCGACAAATTTGTTGCTGAAGAGGCGCGCTCAACCCAGGTGCAGTTAAAGGAGAATGTTTTTTGGGCAGGATACCTTGGCGCTTCGGCACAAAACCAGGAAGACCCTGATGCCATATTGCGCCATGTAAGTAATTTAAGCAACATAACCCCGGCAAGTACCAAGGATGCCGCCAACAAATATTTAAGCGGTGCCAATTTGATTAAGTTTATCTGGCTGCCCGAGAAAAAGTAAACCGGTAGCTTAAATTACATATTAAATGCCCGTAGCTATAAGCTATGGGCATTTTCGTTTTATGGTGAATGTGATACTTATTCAATGTCGCGTAGTTAAGGAAACCCCAAAATAATACTTCCCACAAAACATTTTAGCCCCATCTAAACGGCGACTCCCTCATGTAATAATCCTCTCCGCTAATTAGCGGAAGGACTTAAAAAAAATGAACGCGGGCGAAGCTAAAGTCTCCGCTACCAGGCAATCATGTATCGACAAGTTTTAAAATCCAGGAGGGCCAATGACCCGTAGGGTCTACCGCTTTGTAGAAAAAACAACAAACAAAATTATTGCCTCGTAGAGGCTACCCAGCCGCCGGATATGTAGCCAATTTCCCCCTTCCGTTGTTGCAAATGGCGACGAAGGGTAGCCTCTACGAGGCAAAAAAGACTTTCTTTCCATTAGCTACAAAGCGGTAGACCCTACGGGTCATAAAAAAACATGCGATTGAAAAGATTTGGAGACACTGCAACCGACCGGTAGAGATTATTACATGAAGGAGTCGCTGTTTATAGGCGGCTTTATTACCGGGGTTCCATAACCAAATGAGATAGTAATCATTAATACTAATATTGGCAGGATAGTTGTTTGAGTATAAGCACAAAAGCTATCAACCATGGAAACCACCGAAAAGTCAATTGAAATATTAAACGACCTTATTGAGATAAATAACGACCGCGTTGCAGGCTTCGCCCATGCAGCGCAGGAATTGCAGGAAAAGGACCTGGATTTGCGAACCCTGTTTATGCAATTACGCGACGAAAGCCGAAGGAACGTGCACGAGCTTGGTTCAGCAATTCATAAAGCAGGCGGCGAGGTTGAAATGGGTATGAGCGGCAGCGGGGCCATACATCGCATGTGGCTCGATGTAAAATCGGCCTTTAGCGGGCACGACCGCAAAACTGTTTTAGAAGAGTGCGAACGCGGCGAAGACGCTATAAAAAAGGCTTACCAGGCCGCATTATCTTCTGAAAGCGGCCTGGCTCCGGAATTTATTGAAATTGTGACACGCCAGCAACAACGGGTTATCGAAGCGCATAACCAGGTAAAAGCGCTGCGGGATGCCGAAGATTGACAAGTCTGGCACGTATACACGTGAGGCCTTCGTTTTTATAGCCTCAACAAAAAATCATTCGCTTCTTAAGCTCCTCACCGGGTTTGCCAACGCCGCATTGATAGCCTGGAAACTTACTGTTACCAGGGTAATGACAATAGCCCCTGCCCATGTAACAGCAAATATCCACCAGGATATATCAGTACGGTAATGATAGCGCTGCAACCATTGATGCATAAAATACCAGGCAATGGGCGACGCTATTAATTGCGACAAAACAACCAGTTGCACAAAGTTAGCAGAAAGCATACCCCATAGGTTATATACCGATGCGCCCAGTACTTTGCGTATGCCTATTTCTTTGGTACGTTGCTCTGCCACGAACGATGCAAGGCCGAAAAGCCCCAGGCACGAAATAAAAATGGCAAGCGCAGCAAACACAGCAGCCAGCGTACCTATTCGCTGTTCGGCGGCAAATTTTGCGTTGTATTCCTCATCAGCAAATTTGTATTCGAAAGGCGCTGACGGAATAATCTTTTTGAATACATCTGCTATCTTCAGCAGGGCCTTGCTTGCGCTAACTTTCGGGTTTATTTTCACGTTAATTAGGGTGGTGCCGACATGCCCTTTTATCATAAAAATGGTAGGGTACATCGGTTCGTAGGGCGATTCCATAATCATGTCTTTAACCACGCCCAATATTTTATAATATTTTACTGGCTGGTCCTGGAATTTCCAGCTCACGGCTTCGCCTACCGGGCTTTTTAGCCCCATGTATTTAGCGGCCGATTCGTTGATAACTATGCCCGACGAATCAGTTAAAAAATCCCTGGAAAAATCCCGGCCCTGTACAAACTGCCAGCCAATGGTTTTACCGTATTCAAACGAAACCGGCAGGGTACCAAACTGATCCTCAAGTTTTGGGTCTTTGCCTCTCCATTTGAAGCCGCCATTGCCCGATCCTATTTCCGTAACTTTTCCGAATGATTCGGACATCTCGCTAACCACGCCAGTCTTCTTCAGCTCCGTTCTCAACAGGTCATACTTTCCGTCAAAATCTGCTGATTTTTTCTCTATCATTACCACGCCTTCGCGGGTATAGCCCACGGGGCGGTCTTTGGCAACCTGAACCTGACGGTAAATAATGATGGTGCAAATAATTAGTGCAACAGACACGGTAAACTGGGTTACCACTAAAATCTTGCGGGGAAGGGATGCAAAACGGCCGACACTGAAAGTTCCTTTCAATACTTTTACCGCATTGAACGATGATAAATAAAGCGCCGGATAGCTGCCTGCTATAATGCTGGTTAGCAATACGAATAAAATGCTTGCCAGCCAAAACCAGCCGCTTCCGAGCGGTATGGACACCTCTTTGGCCGAGATTTCATTAAACGGTGACAAGAATAGCCATACCAAAAACAAGGATAAAGCAAACGACAGCACAACAACCAAAAACGATTCGCTGTAAAACTGCCCTACTAATTGTCTCCGCAACGAGCCGACAGCTTTGCGAACACCAATTTCTTTGGCGCGTTTTTCGGAACGGGCGGTGCTCAGGTTCATAAAGTTGATGCAAGCCAGCAGCAGAACAAATGCCCCTATGATACCTATCAGCCATAGCATCTGGAGCGGCCCCGTATCGGGGTTGCCTCTTTTATAATTATGCAAATGCCAGTCGCGCATTGGCAGCAGGAAAACCTGCGGGTGCATTTGGGCCTGTTCCTTAAAATTTCCAAGATTTTTCAGCTCCGCGTTCTTTATGCGTGCGTTAACCTTGTCAAAATCGGTATTAGGATTAATCTCGACATAAATTTTCAGGAAATGGTTATTCCAGTCGGTCATTGTCTTTCCGCCGATCCAGGGGTTATCCAAAATCCACAGGGCCGTCGGCGCCAGGAATTTAAGGTCCTTAAACTGGGTGTTTAGCGGAAGGTCTTCATAAACCCCCGTTACGGTTACATTCAGCTTATTGTTGATCTTCATCACCTGGTTCACCGGGTCTTTGTCACCAAAAAAAGCTTTTGCTGTAGAAGCCGACAACATGATAGAATGAACATCCTTCAGCCCTCCCCGCGAGCCATGTATCATTTTCAACGTCAGCATCTCGGGCGCATCCGGGTCCATAAAGAGGCCGGTCCGCGACAATTTTTTTTCGCCTGCCGACAGGATATTGTCCACATCCCACGATGCCATTACAATATGCTTAAAATTGTCTTTGTAATTGGTTTTAAGCTCAGTAGCCAAAGGGTACTGCACAGATGAGTTTATGCCCACCTCGCCCCGGTAAACCAGCCGTGAACGCACCTGCGCGATGTGGTCGTAATTTTGATGATACTTATTAAACGACAATTCGTCCCATATCCACAAGCCAATCAGCATGGCTACAGACATCCCTACTGCGAGCCCGCCAATGTTTATCATCGCCGACACTTTGTTCCTGGCGAGGTTTCTCCAGGCTACTTTTAAATAATTCCTGATCATATAATTGCGATTTAATTTCTGATGAGCCCACATTGGCGTGGTATCGTTGTACGAAATTATCGCGGAAGAACTTAAATAAGGGCTCAAATCACGATTTGAGCGCCCTTTTTTTAGTTCAGCCTTATATTCCGCTGCGCTTTTCCCGGTTATTTCCCTGAACGTGCGGTTAAAAGTTGCTTTTGAATTGAACCCCGAATCATACGCTATCCCCAGCAAGGTCAACCTGTCGAAGGCAGGATCGCACATTCGTTGCTTAACGTCGTTAACCCGGTATTCATTAACGAAATCATTGAAATTTTTCTTTAGTCCCGTATTTATTACCCTGGACAATTCGCGGGTGGGCGTGTCGAGTTTTTCTGCCAGTGAACCCAGGCTGAGTTCCGGGTCGCGGTAATAACCACCGGCTTTCATGGCATTACTGAGCCAGGCGCTCTTTTGCTTCAGTTCCCTCATAATGGTCGGGCTGGAAGAAGGCGACGCCTCCAAAGGCGTAATAGCTTCGGGCCTTAAATGCGTTTCGGCTGCCAGCCAGGTAATCATTATTGCCAAACCGGTGTACAAAGGATAATAAGCAGGTAAGCCCAACTGATGATGAAAGTACAGGTAATCTGCGGCGGCATACGGTATCCACAAAAGCCAGGCCAGGCCAAACCAGGTTTGCAGCCGGTGAAGCCAGCGCAGTTGGTGCAGGTAGCGGTCGCCCAAGTAATTAAATTTTTGCTCCCGATAAAAGCGCGCTACCAGCTTTCGCGACATGTATAGATAGCTAATTACCGAAATAAAAGCCAGCACTTGTATTGCCGGATTAAGCAGGTGAAAAACAGGCGTATCATAAGTTGCAATGCCCGTGCCTGCACTCTCCCTAACGGCTAATATTTGTATGCCAAGCTCGGGCAATAACGGACCAAAATGCAGCAAATCTTTACGGCCGAACCGATATTCCGGCTGCGTTATTTTAAGGGAGTAAAAATACATGAGCGGCCCAAGCGCCAGCGAAAATTGGAGCGGGAGCCAGCTCCAGTGCGGAAAGTATTTTCCCACCTGAATATCAATACCCACCACCCTGATAATCCACAAAGCGGCAACAGCCATGGCAAGTGCCAAAAAACGGTTTGCCGGCTGGTTTGCCTTTTTGGTGAACCATAACAACAGTGCAAAATTCAGCCCGGTAAATATTACGCCCGTAAAAAACAGGTCATAAGGAGTAATATGGAGTGTGTATGAATTCAAGCTATTCGTTATGCAATACCAAATATAATTGTAGTGAAACAATGGTTTGTGCCCCTCTGTGATTATTGTTTCCTGTATAAAACTTCGTTCCGGAATATATTTCTCCGGGCTTACCAGCATGTCACCGGTTATATATGACGCTTTTATACAAAAACAGGTTGCACCCGTTTTTAATCTTTATCACTATTGATTTTTAAATACAAAAATACGTTCCGTATCTCACCCCGGAACGCACCACATAGTGTTTCAACTAAATCTCAGACCGCATGTTAATTCTGACCCAAGTTCTTTTGAGCGCTTTGCCCTAAATAGTCCGCTTTTCTGCTTAAACTGCAAACTGCCTACTCGCTCCGAAGGCTCCTTACCGGGTTTGCCAGTGCCGCCTTAATGGCCTGGAAACTTACTGTCAGCACGGTAATTATCAATGCCCCGCTTGCTGCTGCGGCAAATATCCACCACGAAATACTGGTGCGGTACTCGTATTGCTGCAGCCATTGGTGGAGAAAATACCAAGCTATAGGTATAGCTACAATGCACGATAGCAACACCAATACCACAAAATCTTTCGACAACATCGCCCACAAATTGGTTACAGACGCTCCAAGTACTTTTCGGATGCCAACTTCTTTGGTGCGTTGTTCAGCAACAAACGAGGCGAGCCCGAACAAACCTACGCAGCTGATTAAAATTGCTAGCCCTGCAAAGCAGCCGGCAAGCTTGCCTATGCGGTCTTCGGCGGTGAATTTTTTTGCATAATCGGTATCGGCAAATTTGTAGTCGAACGGCATGGCAGGGGCATATTTTTTGAACACTGGTTCAATTTTAGCCAGGGCATCGCTGGTTGTGCTGTGCGGGTTTATTTTGATGTTAACCGTTGCATGGTACCACGGGCCTAAAAAGAAGACAGTGGGCGAGACCGGCTCGTATGGCGACTCCATCAGCACATCTTTAATCACACCTATCACCCGAAAATTTTTTCCATCGCGCTGAATGGTTTCGCCTACCGGGTTTTTTAAACCCATGTATTTTACGGCAGCCTCATTTATCACATAAGCACCTGAATCGCCCGCCACTGTGGCTCGCGAAAAATCCCTGCCGCCAGTAAACTGCCAGCCCGCAGTTTTGCCAAACTCCGGCGATACGCCGATGGTGCCGAAATATATTTTATCGGCAACTGTCGGGTCTTTACCTTTCCAGCTGAAGCCACCGTTATTTGAGGAGAGCTGGTTTATGGTGCCGTCGGATTCGGCGGCATCGGCGACGACGCCGGTTTTGAGCAGGTCATTCCTGAATGCGTCGAAATGCTTAAAGATGTCATCGGTTTGCATATTAACATAAATCAATCCTTCGCGGGTATATCCAACCGGCCGGCTTTTTGAAAACAGCACCTGACGGTACACAATGATAGTGCCGATAATCAAAGTAACTGACACTGTAAACTGCATAACCACCAAAGCCTTACGCGGAAAAGCCGCCAAACGGCCGGCTTTAAAAACGCCTTTTAACACCTTAACCGGCCTGAACGACGACATATACACCGCGGGATAGCTGCCCGCAATCAGCCCGGTAAATAACGTAAAGCCAATGCATGAGAGCCAAAACACCGGGGCGGACCACAAAATAGTAATTTGCTTATCCGCAACCTGGTTAAACCAAGGCAAGGCAAGCAGCACCAGAATTAATGCCACCGCAAAAGCGCACAACGCAACCAATAACGATTCGCTGTAAAATTGGGTGACAAGCTGTGACCGTAACGAGCCAACCGCTTTACGAATGCCTACTTCTTTGGCGCGTTGTTCAGAACGGGCGGTGCTTAAATTCATGAAATTGATACAGGCCAGCAATAAAACAAAAGCGCCGATTATGCCATATAGCCAAACAAACTGCAACTGCGGACTGGTTACACTTACCCCATGCTCAAATTTATTATACAAATGCCATTTGCTCATGGGTTGAACAAAAACAGAAGGGTTTATTTTTT
>Ga0105239_10006545_pt1 | contig 13497 bp, 11 predicted proteins | sample KBSC44metaG_FD_92761 | JGI IMG/M metagenome (GOLD analysis project Ga0105239, IMG submission 92761) | Corn rhizosphere microbial communities from Kellogg Biological Station, Michigan, USA - KBS C4-4 metaG | ecosystem: Host-associated > Plants > Roots > Rhizosphere > Soil | place: Michigan, USA... | reverse complement strand
GAACAGTACGGTCGCTCTCCGAATTTCTCACCCACCTTGGCGAACCCCGCTGCCGGAGGCCATCCCGGCGCGGTCACGTATCAGGCCACTTGCAATTGCGACTTCGCGAAGAATTATCCTTGGGGATTCGGGCCGCGCATCGGCTTCGCGTATCAGGTTCTGCCCAAAACCGTACTCCGCGGCGGCTTCGGCGTCGAATACACGAGCACAGGTGTCGCCCAGGTTTTTGGCGCTGCCAGCGGAAACGCTTCGGCCAATAATCGTTTTCCTGCGTCCAATCCCGGCGCGGCGCTCATGACGTTAGGCCAGGGCGTGACCGTCAACGGCTCTCCGCTAACGGCAGCGCAGGTGGCGTGGCCCAACTATGACACTGGGTTTTACCCGAGAGTGGTCCCGGGCCCCGCCCCCCAGTATTACGATCAGAACGCGGGAAGACCGGCCCGTCAGTATCAATACAGCTTGAGTGTGCAGCGCGAAGTCGCTCGGGATCTGGTGGTGCAGGCTTCCTACATCGGCAACCGCGGGATCTGGTGGCCTACTTACCTGGGATCGCCGCTGAACAACTACAACTACCTCAGCAGCGATATCTTGAGCAAAAACAATCTCAGCCTGAACAATCCGGCCGACCTCGCGATACTGTTGTCGCCAATTGGCTCTGCGGGCGCCAAGCAATTCCAGAATCGGGTTCCCTTCACAGGCTTCCCGCTGACAGCGAATGTGGCGCAGTCGCTGCGGCCGTTCCCGCAATTCACCACCATGAGTCTGGTAAATGCGCCCTTGGGCGATACCTGGTATAACTCGCTTCAGTTGACGGCTAACAAACGGTTCTCTCACGGCCTGCAACTCGATTTCGCCTTTACCTGGTCCAAGTCGATGGATACGTTCCAGGGAACTCCTGACGTACAGAACCGCGACTTGGCCAAGGGGATTTCGAATCTGGACCAGCCTCTGGCGACTCGCCTCGGCGTTACTTATACGGTGCCCAAGTTCGGACCCAAGGGCGTGTCGTTTGTCGCCCGCGACTGGATGTTCAACGGATTCATCTATTACGCGAGTGGGACGCCGCTGGCGGCTCCCACGACGAACACCACGGGGTATGCCGCCTATGGCTCCGGTCTAACACAGGCCACCATCGACGCTGTCACCTTCCAGTCGGCCGGTCACCAGGTCCGGACAGGCCAGCCTCTGTACCTGAAGGACCTCAATTGCCACTGCTTCGACCCGAATAACACCTTCGTGCTGAATCCGGCGGCGTGGGCCAATCCTGCCCCCGGTCAGTTTGGCGGCCAGACCTACTATGGCGATTTCCGGGGTGAGCGCCGGCCCACTGAGAATTTCGCTTTTGGGCGGCAATTCCGGATCCGCGAACGGATAAACCTGAACGTCCGCGCGGAGTTTACCAATATATTCAACCGCGCCTACTTAAACAACCCCGCTATAAGCGGGATCGGCGTGAGTCCGCAAACCGCCCCGGTTTGCAAACTGCCGACCGGCGGGAATGGCGCCTGCTCCCAGCCCGGCATGCCGATTGTCTCTGGCTTCGGATCGATCAATGCGGCCACCACGGCCTACCCACCGCGGACTGGCCAGTTAGTCGCGCAATTCCAGTTCTAAAGGGATCGCTTCATCCCGGATCTACTGAGATCCGGGTGTTCGAGGTTTGTTGGTTATTGCGGCTTCACCGCAGTCGAATAGTCACAACCATGGCCCGAGGGATTCGCGCGGCCGACGCACTCGGATAAGGGCGGCGCCCGCTGGACTCCACCATCGAGGTTCGGCCAGCGTATAATACCTCGAATGACAGCCTCGCCAAGCGGCACCGTGCTGAAGCATGGGTTCTTTGCAATTGTCGGGGCGATGGCCTTGTTCGTTCTCTGGAACAACGAGCGGTTCTTCCTGAATCCACCGGCTCACCGGGAAGCTCTATATCGGGGGTACGTTCATCGCTGGACCCGTGGCCATTTTGATGGCCTTCGTGAATAGCCCCTGGTTTCTCATTCCATTCACCATGGTTCAAGCCAGCGTCTGGATGTTGTTTACCGGAATACATTTGCTTACGTCGGCGCGATATCGGGTCGCACCGGGAATGGATGGTGCGCAGCTATGCAATCGTGCTCATTTTCTTAGAGGGACGGGTGCTCATGGCGATTCCGGCGCCCGCGCGTGGAGGCCTCGACTCTGTGGTTCTGGTCAATTGGGGCTGCCTGGCGATCACGCTGGTTGTAACCGAATGCGTCTTGCGCTGGCCCGCATTATTCCACCGCAGCCTGAGCGAGGCGCGGACCGTCCAAATCGGAACAGAAACGCTGTGATCTAAGAAGTGCGGAACGATGTAGACTGGGTCACCTAGGATTGGCGGCCAAAGCTCCCAACACAGCGCTTCGGGGGAGTTTCTACCTGCCTGAGCGACTCAACCGAAGACCCGGTGACCCTCACCCTCCCCGAGAGATGCTACTAATCCAGGCAACCCCAAGCGCGCCAGACTTTACGCCAATCGTGATCTGTTGGCCCGGGAAGAAGAAGGGCGCGAATGCGCTCAGATAGATCGTTTCCGACTGATGGTTGGAACGCCACGATCTCACAATCAGCCTCCTGCCGCCGATTCTGGATCCATAGTGCGTTTCAATAATAACGGTCGGATAACGGATTTCCGCCGAACGATCCATCTCACCGTTCGCGAAAAATAGAGCAGCTGCGACCCACGGGAGTAGCCCAGCAGCAAGGTGTCGGACGTTTGGTTTCTGGCGTTCTCTCCGCCCCTCGCGCAGAAACAACCCCACCATGGCGAAACCGACTACAAAAAGAACCGCCGGCACAAGCAAATCGAGAGGCGGGTATCGAACGAAACCGGCGTATACAAGCGCGAAGGCACCAAATAGGAAAAACCCAGTCAGAAGCTGCATGGTATAGATTTATCTACACCAAAGACCTACGACGAGGAAGGACGAGAACAGAACATCGTAACTTTCCGTTTACGGCTGTTACTCGGGAGACATCCCGATAAGGACAGCCCTCTCCGTTTGCCCGAGCAGCGCCGCCACGTGAGTACGTGACGCCAGGGGGCTTGCGAAGGAGCCGCTGGCTCATTTCGATCCGGTGGGCAAAAAGACTATACTTGTTGCCGATAAGCCGTCGCAAACCCAATGTTCAAATTTCTCTGTCCTCACTACAGTCGGTGCAATGCCAGATTTCTGGCGGCCCTTATTGCCATGAGCGCCACCGTTGGCGCGCAACAGCAGTCTCCAGCACAGTTTCATTTACAAGAGTCGAGCATTGCCGATATTCAACGGGCTATCCTGGCCAAGAAGATCACGAGCGTGGGTCTGGTGGATCTGTACCTAAAGCGGATCAAGGCTTATAACAACACGTGCGTGAGTGAGCCGATGGGGATTCTCGGACCGATTACCACGATTCCGCACGCCCGGCAGGTCAACGCGCTCTCGACGCTGAACCTGCGGCCGTCTGCGCGCAAGACACGGGGTTTCGATGAACGCAAAGCGCGCAGCATGACGGATATGGATGATAACAATCCGAACATGCCCGACGCGTTGGAGGTCGCGGCGGCTCAGGATCGGCAATTCAAGCAGACCGGAAAGCTTGTTGGACCGCTGCATGGAGTCGTCATGGCGATCAAGGACCAATACGACACCTTCGACATGCGCACGACGTCTGGCGCCGACGTGCAGTACGCGAATGACCGTCCGCCGGAGGATGCGACATTCGTCAAGCGGCTGCGGGACGCCGGAGCAATCATTCTGGCGAAAGCAAACCTGGCCGAATATGCAACGGATGGCGCGCGTAGTTCCTTCGGGGGGACTTTCTGTAATCCGTACGACACGGAGCGCGAGCCCGGCATGTCGAGCGCTGGCTCGGCCGCATCGGTAGCAGCAAACTTGGTGACTTGCGCGATCGGTGAAGAAACGGTCGTGTCCATCCGATGGCCGGCGTCCGTCAACAGCCTGGTTGGGCTGGCGCCGACGGAGGAACTAGTCAGCCGGAAAGGAATGATGGGCGCGGGCCTGAGTATGCGGACAGGACCGATTTGTCGCAACGTGCCAGATGCGGCAAAGATACTCGACGTAATCGCGGGCTACGATCCTAAGGACGAGTTGACGGCGTTTAGCATCGGGCGGAAGCCGACTCAGCCGTACGTTAGCTCCACTGCGGCGAAGCGCCTCGACGGTGTCCGGATAGGTGTGATTCGTGAGTACATGGCAAAGAAGCTCTTCTCTAAGGCCGATGAGGAAAGTATTGACATCGTCGATCGCGCCATAGACGACCTTCGCAAATTGGGTGCGACCATCGTGGATCCGGGTCCGGAAGGCGCATTGTTCCAAGGCTGCATCGCACGTTATGCGCCGGAACTCTTGAACAGCGCGTTTACGCGACAGTACCGGGACCTGTTTCCCGTCGATGCCGCCGGCCTGCCTCAATCAGATCAGCTGACTACGCTCCTGAATTTACACGCCGATCCGACGCGAGCCCCGCAGGCTCTCTCGCTCCGAAGCCTTAATACACCAGCCGTTGGGGGCGAAGGCAAATACATGATGAACCGGTATCTCGAGGAACGCGGAGACGCCAACATCAAAACCAGCGCGGACCTGATCTCGAAGGCAAGGTTTTATGAAGACCCCAACTTCCCCGATCGCAAACAGGCGAGGCAAGCCGCGGAGCGCGCTACGGTGCTGGACACTTCGGCACGGCTGCAGACCCGCTTCGCCTTTCAAAACCTCTTGCTGCAGTGCATGCAAGAACAGCGGCTGGACGCGCTAGTGTCCCCCATGTCCACCGTCCCGCCACGGAAGCTCACGTCGCCGCGCGAGCCGAACGCCAATGGCCGCGCGCCGATCGGCTGGTCGTTCCTTGGACAGCAAGGTTTCCCCGCGATCACCGTGCCCGCGGGTTTTACGACGGAGATCTGGGATCGCGTGCGCGATGGCAACGGCGGCACGCGCTTGGTCGGGCCCGTGAAAGCTAACTTGCCAGTAGGCGTTGACTTTATTGCGCGTCCGTTTGACGAAACGATGCTATTCCGCATCGCCTCCGCTTTCGAGGCGGCCACGCGGCATCGAAAGCCCCCGCCGGACTTTGGACCCGTACCCGGTGAACCGTAGCCGTCCCTTCCGCGATTGGGATCAGGATCTCGACTTTCTGGGCCGATAATTCGATGTGCAGACGCTCTATGCTGTATGATCGCGTGTACTAAACACACATTCACATAGTCCAGGAGACCTCGAATGTTCTGTCAGCGTTGCGGCACTCAACTCGGCTCCGGCGTTCGATTCTGCCCAAATTGTGGGCAAACTCAAGATGATGCTCCCGTATTCGGGAGCGCTCCAAATCCCGCGCCGTGGACGCCTCCCACAGGAGTGCAAGCCAGCGGCAGCCGGTGGATTGGCGAAGGGTGGACACTTGTCAAGGCGGATCTGGGTAACTATATCGTGATCTCTCTTCTTTTCGCCGTGCTTAGCGGCGTGCCGTTGATTCAAGGCCCCCTGATTGCCGGTTTCCACATTTTCACCATGAAGAAGTTAATGGGCCGCAATGCCGAATTTGGAGATCTTTTCAAGGGATTCAACTTCTTCGTTCCCACGCTGGTGGCGTCCCTGCTAATCGGGCTGTTCACCTTCGCAGGAACACTCCTCTGTGTAATCCCTGGACTGGTGGTCGCCGCCATGTACAAGTTCACGTACTTGTTTATCGTGGACAAGCGGATGGATTTTTGGCCCGCGATGCAAGCCAGTCACGCGGTAGTAAAGAATGATTATTTCGGCTTCACCATGTTTCTGGTTCTGGCATTTCTGGTAAATCTTCTCGGCGTATTGTGCTGTCTTGCTGGTCTGCTGGTAACAATACCCCTTACCTTCGCGGCCATCACGGTGGCATACAAAGAGATCGTCGGATTCGAACAACGGACAGTGGATTCCCTGTAAATGACGCTGCGGACCACATACCCGCGAGTCGCCGCCGCTCTCTCCGTATTTGCAGTGCTGTGGTGCTTCACGCCACCAGCGGAGCCCAGCGTTCGGCTCTGCGGATTCCACTGGCTCACGGGCAGGGACTGCCCTTTGTGCGGGCTCACGCGCGCTCTATTCGCTCTCGCAAAGGGACGCTGGAGTCAAGCGATCCACTTCAACGCTCTCAGCCCGCTGGGTTTTACAATGCTATTCGCGCTCATCCTAGATGCGTCTTGGCTGACGCGTCTGTGGACGTTCGGCATCGCTGCTTTTGGAGTCTACGGAATCTGCCGGCTGGTTTGGTTCTAAGGCACGATGCTTGCGCGGCGCCTGACGCTCGGCAAATGAACCTCGTGTGCCGCGCAAGTGTACAATGATCCCGATACTGCGCTGCTCCCAGGAGGTTGTTCCGATGGCTTCGGCCCGTTTACGATTCACTATCCCCATACTCTGCACGTGTAGCTTGGCTCTGGTCTTCTCAGCCCTCTTGCTGTCTCAGGAGAAAGGGGACGCGCAGAAAGGAAAGGGCAAGGGCAATAGCCTGATTCGCCCTCTGGCCGAGCTCGAGAAGGACCTAAAGGGCAAGCTGGAGAGAATCAAGGTTCACGGCAAGTCGCTCGAAGGCAACCTGGAAGGCGATTCCGCGGATCGCGATATTTTCGTGTATCTGCCGCCAAGTTATCAACGCGAGCCAAATCGCCGCTACCCCGTCGTGTACACACTTCATGGATACGGGCTGCACGCGGAGCAATGGGTCGGCTTCGCGAACTTCGCCTCTCTGGAAAAGGACGTTGCCGCGGGCACGGCCAAAGAGATGATCCTGGTGAGCCCGGATGCTTTCTCCGTGCACAATGGCAGTTTCTATTCGAACTCGCCGACTACCGGCGATTGGGAGACATTCCTGGCGGTGGAGCTGGTCGGGTATATCGATAGCCACTACCGGACCCTGGCCAACCGCGCGAGCCGCGGCCTGGCAGGACACTCGATGGGGGGCTATGGAACATTTCGCTTGGGAATGAAGCACCCGGAGGTGTTCTCCAGTCTCTTTTCGATGTCGGCCTGCTGCATGCTCGACACGGCTGAAGTCACCCCGGCCATGGCTCAGCTGGAGGCGATCAAGACGAAAGAAGACGCTGCGAAGCTTCCCTTCGGTCAGAAATCGCCGCTGGCCCGCGCCGCGGCCTGGTCAGCCGACCCAAAGAATCCTCCTCTCTTTTTCGATTTGCCGGTGAAGGACGGCAAGCCTCAGCCGGTGATCGCCGCGAAGTGGATGGCCAACTCGCTGATGGTGATGCTGGAGCAGTATGCCCCCAGCTTGAAAAAGATGAAAGCGATTCGGATGAACGTCGGTCTTCAGGATGGACTGCTGCAGACCAATCGCGACATGGATCAAGCCTTGGCCCAAGCCGGCGTGGCACATTCATTCGAGACTTTCGAGGGCGATCACAACGGCCAGGTCGGGTTGAACTTTGCAACCAAGGTGCTGCCGTTCTTCTCGGATCAACTCGCTTTCAGCCCGGAGGTTAAGAAATGACGCGCGGCACTCGCCTGCTCACAGCCCTGGCTGCATTTCCCCTGTTTCTTCCAGCGCAAAACAGCGCGCCGATCCAAGGAACCTACACTCGCATCAGGGTTCACGGCAAGTCGCTTGAAGGGAATCTGTCGGGAGAGCCGGCGGACCGCGATGTGTCGATCTATCTGCCCCCCAGTTATCAGACACAAGGTAACCGGCGTTACCCGGTGGTGTATCTATTGCACGGCTACACCAACTCGGACGTGGGCTGGTTCGGGCCGGAGTCACGAGGCTCCTTTGCCAACGGAAACACTATGACCGCGGCAGCCGACAGAGCGTTCACCAGCGGCGCCACAGCGGAACTGGGCACAAACGAGTTGATTCTGGTGATGCCCAATGCATACACGATGTATCAAGGCAGCATGTTCTCCAACTCAGTCACTACCGGCGATTGGGAGGGTTTTATTGCGAAGGATCTGGTGGCCTACATGGACGGGCACTATCGAACTATTCCGGAGCGCGCCAGCCGCGGCCTAGCTGGTCATTCGATGGGCGGCTATGGAACGTTTCGGATCGCGGCGAAATATCCGCAGGTCTTTTCGAGCATTTACATTTTGAGTGCCTGCTGCCTCACGGCGAACTTGAATCCGAATCCTCAGGGCTCCGCCGCGGCCGAGGCGCTCAAGAGTCCGGAGGCGGCCAAGGGCGCTCCACGCGGGCTCGCCACCCTGTTGGCGGAAGCCGCGGCCTGGTCGCCGAATCCTGGGAATCCGCCGTTTTATTTCGATCTTCCGGCCAAGGATGGTAAAGTTCAGTCCGCGGTAGTGGCGAAATGGGTCGCTAACGCCCCGCTGGCGATGATCGATCAGTACGTGACCAGTCTGAAAACGCTTCGGATTGGTATGGATGTAGGGGATAAGGATGGGCTGTCGGCCAGCAATCGCGAGCTAAGCCGGGTCCTGAACAGTTACGGCATTCCGACTGCCTTCGAGGTCTACGACGGGGATCATACCAACCACATCGTCGACCGAATGGAGAAGGTAGTGCTGCCGTTCTTCGCGAAGAACCTTTCGTTCCAGGCAGGCCGCTAGAAGAGCGCCGCGAAGTTCAAATCGCATGCCATCAAGTGTTTTGTTATAATTGAGCATAGTCCCTAAGCAATCTATTATTTGCTTGAGGTGCAAGAGGTCCGGTTTCAAATCCCGGGAGCCCGACCAAAAACTCAAAACCTCTCAGGGATTGCGAATATACAATGAGGGGTCTGGATTCAATTTATGTCCTATTCTAGCGGTCGTCACTTTGTTCAGCTTCCCGGGCCCACCAACGTGCCCGAACGTGTGCTGCGCGCCATGTCGCGCCCCACGATAGATCATCGCGGCCCGGAATGTGGACGCCTGGGCCTGGAAGTCCTGGAAGGGATGAAAGAGGTTTTCCAAACCTCCGGGAAAGTCGTGATCTTTCCTTCCTCCGGATCCGGCGCGTGGGAAGGCGCCCTGACCAACACCCTGTCGCCCGGCGACAAGATTCTCATGTTCGAAGTCGGCCAGTTTGCCGCACTGTGGATTCAAGTGGCCGTCAAACTGGGCCTGGATGTCGATGTGGTCCAGACGGACTGGCGGCACGGCGTGGATCCGCAAGTGGTCGAAGCCAAGCTTCGCGACGATCGCGATCACAAGATTAAAGCGGTCGGTGTGGTGCACAACGAAACCTCCTCGGGGGTCACCAGCTCGGTAGGCGCGGTTCGCAAAGCGATGACACGCGCACAGCATCCGGCGCTCTTGCTGGTGGATGTCATCTCGTCGCTCGCATCCATCGACTACCGGCACGATGAATGGGAAGCCGATGTCTCCATTGGCGGCTCGCAGAAGGGCATGATGCTGCCGCCGGGCCTGGGATTTAATGCCATCAGCGACAAGGCGCTGGCCGCATCAAAAACGGCTCGGCTTCCGCGCTCCTACTGGGACTGGCAGATGATGCTCGCGCAAAACACGAATGGCTATTTTCCTTATACGCCCGCGACCAATATGCTGTTCGGCCTGCGCGAATCGCTGAACATGCTGCGGGAGGAAGGGCTGCAGAACGTCTTTAGGCGGCACGAACGTCATGGCGAGGCCACGCGGCGGGCCGTGAGCGCCTGGGGCCTGGAAAACGTTGCACTCGATCCGAAGGAATACAGCAACTCGGTGACGGCGGTCTACATGCCGGCCGGGCACTCCGCGGACGAATTTCGTAAGGTGGTTCTCGAACGGTTGAATATGGCGCTCGGCAGCGGACTGGGCAAGCTGCAGGATAAGGTTTTCCGTATCGGCCACCTGGGCGACCTCAACGATTTAATGCTCGCCGGAGCCCTTTCGGGCGTCGAAATGGGTCTGGAACTGGCCGGCGCTCCTCATCGCAAGGGTGGCACCGCGGCGGCGCTTGGGTTCCTGACGGAGTCATTGAAAGAAGCGGCCGTTCCGGCGCCAGCCTAATCGGCTCTCACCGTGACTTGCCGATGCGCACCCATTGAAGGATGGATGCCACGCTGCCGATCAGGCAGAACGCAATAAAGCCGCCCATGAACCACTCGAACTCGCTCGAGTCCGCGATCCGCAGGATGCGGCGGCCGAAATAAATGGCGGCCCAGCCGATCAGCGAGTATCGAACCGCACGGGCAGCCAGGACCAAAGTCAGCAGGCGCGGCCGCGGATACTGTAATGCGCTCGCTACCGCGATGGCGGCGCCGAACGGAAATGGTGGCGGCGACAGACATGTGACGACCACCACCATGGCCGCGTGCTTCTCCATCCGTTGTTTCAAGTAACCCAGAAGCCTAGGTTTCACCAGTCGCTTGAGCCCCGCTTCGCCGCCCTTGCGACAGACCAAGTCGAGCAGAAATACGCCCATGGCCGATCCCACGGCTCCCGCCAGCACATACAGTGGAAGCCGCTCGTGATTCCTGGCTACCAGAACCACCGTAAGCAGATCACTCCCGATCGGCAGGAATAGAAAGGAATCGTCCGCGATTGAAACCAGCAGGATCCCGAGTGAACCCAATTGAAGGAAAAAGCCCAATAGATGGCGGACCGACACGCTCACGCGACCAGCCTAGCAATCCGCTGGCCATGGCCGCCGGGATTTCCCACTGAGCGACAATGGGGAGGGCTGCGTCGCCTCCATGCGCTTAGTTGTCATCGCACTCCTGATATCGCCCGCGTTTGGCGCCGACTTGGGCGCCCCGCCTGGCGATCTCTACAGCGGCTGGCTCAAGATGTACGATCTCCAGTTCGACCAAGCGCATCAGATTTTCGCCGATTGGAAGCAAAGCCATCCCGCCGATGCGCTGGGCCCGGCCTCGGATGCCGCCGCGTATCTTTTTTTTGAACTGGCCCGTCTGGGTGTTCTCGAATCCGAGCTGTTCGTCGACGACGCGAAATTCCAAAATCGCACGAAGCTTCGCCCGGACCCACAGATGAAGCCGCTCTTCGAGCAGGAGATCCGGCGGACCGAACATCTGGCGGACGCGGCGCTCCAGACGGCTCCCACTGACCCCGATGCCCTGTTCGCCAAAGCGTTGACCTTCGGGTTGCGCGCCGATCTCGCTTCACTGATCGATAAACAGGATCTCACCGCGCTCAAGTATACGAAGCAGGGCCGCGCCTTCATCGATCGGCTGACGGCGATCAACCCGCAGGCCTATGACGCTTATCTCGGCCTGGGAGTCGAGAACTACTTACTGAGTCTGAAGCCCGCACCCCTCCGGGCCCTGCTGTGGATGACAGGAGCGCAAGTGGATCGGGATAAAGGCCTCGAAGAGCTCCGCAAGACCGCGCAGTATGGTCACTATCTGGAGCCGTTCGCCAAGCTCCTTCTGGCCGTGGCGGCCCTGCGCGACAATAATCGAAGTTTGGCCCGCGAGTTGTTATCCGGCCTGCACAATCGATTCCCCGATAATCCGCTGTATCTTCGGGAACTGAACCGCCTCACTCCGATAATCACTTCGAAATAGTATCAGGCGATAATTCCCGGTGCTTCGTGCCCGATCGCCTGCACGTACTCGATATACGACCCCGGATAAACCACGGGCTTGCGCTCCGTGCCGCTCTCGCCGCCCAGTTCCAGCACCCGCGAGCCTAAGCCCCGCAGGAACATGCGATCATGCGACACGAAAATCATGGTGCCTTCGAAGTCCTTGAGCGCTTCGACGAGCATTTCCTTGGTGGCCAGGTCCAGGTGATTGGTGGGCTCGTCCAGCACCAGAAAGTTGGGCGGGTTATACAGCATCCGCGCCATCGCCAGGCGCGATTTCTCCCCGCCCGATAGCGACCGGATTCTTTTGTCCACGTCGTCACCCGAAAATTGGAACGCCCCCGCCAGCGTGCGAAGCGAGCCGAGACCGTCCTGCGGAAAGTCCCCGATAAGCTGTTCGATCACAGTCAGATCCGGATTCAGAACATCCAACGACTGCTGCGCGAAGTAGCCCATCGTGAGGCTCGCTCCCAGGCGCACGTTTCCGGCGTCGGGAGCGCTGGCGCCTGCAATCATCTTGAGCAGCGTGGTCTTTCCCGCCCCATTCCGTCCCATTACTGCCCAGCGCTCGCCCCTGCGAACCGTCAAACTAAAGCCGTCGTAGATCACCCGCTTGCCGTAGCTCTTGTGCAGATCTTCGATCACCGCCACCTGGTCGCCCGAGCGCGGCGGAACGCGAAACTCGAACTTCACCACCTGGCGCCGCTTCGGCAGCTCGATCTTGTCGATCTTATCCAGCGCCTTGATACGGCTCTGCACCTGGGCCGCCTTGGCCGCATGCGTCCGAAAGCGGTCGATAAAACGCTGTTCCTTGGCGAGCATGGCCTGCTGCCGCGAGAAAGCCGCCTGCTGGTTAGTCTCGCGAATGGTGCGTTCGCGCTCGTAGAAATCGTAGTCACCCGAGTACGCGATGATCTCCCCGGCATCGATTTCGGCGATCTTCGACACGATGCGGTTCATGAACTCGCGGTCGTGCGAGGTCATCAGAACGGCGCCGTCGTAGGACTTGAGGAAGTGCTCCAGCCACACGATCGACTCAATATCCAGGTGGTTGGTCGGCTCGTCCATCAGCAGCACGTCCGGCCTTCCCAGAAGCACGCGCGCCAGCGCCACGCGCATTTTCCAACCGCCCGAAAGTGCACCCACGTCGCCGTCAATCTGGTCGTCCTGGAATCCCAGGCCGCGCAGCACTTCGCGCGCTTGCGCCTCCAGCGCATAGCCGCCTAGATGGTCGTACTCTTCCTGCACGTGGCCGAAGCGATCCAGGATCTTGTCCATCTCATTGGAACGCGCCGGATCTTCCATGGCCCTCTGGAGATCCTCCAGCTCGTGGTGCAAATCGCCCGCTCGCCCACTGCCGGCGATCGCCTCGTCCAGAACGGAGCGGCCTTTCATCTCTTCCACGTCCTGGCGGAAGTAGCCGATGGTCAGCTTTTTCGGAACCGAGACTTCGCCTTCATCGGGCGATTCTTCACCCACCACCATGCGGAAGAGAGTGGTCTTGCCGGCGCCGTTGGGACCCACCAGCCCAACCTTTTCGCCAGGGTTCAGCTGAAAGGAAGCGTCAACGAAAATCAGCTGCTTCCCATACTGCTTGTGGATATTGGAAAAGGAGATCAACTCCCAAGCTAGCAGAGCCCGCGCGGGACTTGGCCGACGACCACCGGGATCGGTGGTTATGAGCCAGATCCAAACCAATAGTGGCTTTTCTTTTCAGTGACTTAGAATTGGTACCTGGTTTGCACTAAGAGTAGTGGACCTGGGAGGTAAAATTATGAAGTTCGGTTTGATTCCTGCAACATTGTTAACCGGCGCTCTGATGATGGTGGCTCCGAACGTGACTTTCGCCCAAAACCGCGGTGGCGGAGGGAGCCACGGTGGCGGAGGGAGCCACTCCTCAGCTAGTCGCGGTTCCGCTGGAAGTCACGGTTCCGCGGGTGCGCGAAGTTTCTCCGGATCGCGCGGCAGCGGCGGTCAAAGCCGGGCGTTCTCTGGTGGCCAACGCGGATACTCGGGTGG
>Ga0105239_10006543_pt1 | contig 13499 bp, 22 predicted proteins | sample KBSC44metaG_FD_92761 | JGI IMG/M metagenome (GOLD analysis project Ga0105239, IMG submission 92761) | Corn rhizosphere microbial communities from Kellogg Biological Station, Michigan, USA - KBS C4-4 metaG | ecosystem: Host-associated > Plants > Roots > Rhizosphere > Soil | place: Michigan, USA... | reverse complement strand
ACGGACTCGCTTGCCCAACAAAACTCGGCGGTGTCGCTATCGACGGTGAAAAAGCGCCCAAGTTTGGCGAGGGCATCGTCACTCGGATCTCGATAGAGGTCCCAGAGTCGAAGCAAGCCAGACATTCGGAGTAGCTCACATGTCCATTCATCACGCGACTCGCCCCAGGTGTGCCCGCCTGCTGATTCGTCCAGCATCAGGTGTCGAGTCTGTCTACCGAGAAAACCGAACTGACTTGCGAAGTTCAAAATTAGCTGGTCCTCTCGCCTAAAATGCTCTGCGCGTTCGGTCATATACTCGCGCGACGAGAAGGGGGCCGATACTTTCGGAAACTGCGCCGCGATCTCCGGGGCATCCCTATCAATCCAGTCCCAATCTTGCAACAGGCTCGCAAACGTGCGATGGAGGCCCGGTTCCTCCAGGGGGTCGTACGAACCTCCCAGGGTCAAAACAGCCTCGTCAATGGATTCAAATGTCGGGCCCCCAATGACTAGCCATCTGTGGTGGTCGAAATCCGAGGGCGACGTTTCCTCGACCGAGTACATGTCGCCCCGTTTTTCCGGACCAGTGTCCATATGTGGCCGGATCGAAAGAGACTCCTCCGCAACTAGGGGGGCCCCTTCCACCCACCTGTAACCAGTGTCGGATACCCGGCAACTGGCTCGGAAGGGAGAGAGAGTTCTCAAGCTTTTGTTTTTCATCGCTACGCAAACGCTACTTTTAAATGCGTCTCGCTACTTATATCATGGTAGTGCACTGCAATGCTATGCGTTCAGGAAAACATCTATGGAAAAAGCGTTTTATCGAATCTCTGAGGTTGCCGAAATCATCGGCCTAGGAAAATCACTCACTTACCGCCTGATTGCCAGCGGTGAAATTCCCTCTGTCTTTCTGGCAGGTTGCCGAAGTCGACGGGTGCCGGTGGACCAACTGAAGAAGTGGGTTGCGGATCAGTCGAACGCCGATCAGGGCAAGGCGTAACCAAGCGTGTCGGCTTCGAGAAAAGGCGGATGCGTTAGCTTTGGGGTGGGAGTGTGGAAGCCGTCAGGTGAGCTCGATGTAACCGCCACGGCGACGGTCCTGATGTCAAAAATTGAGCACATGGACGTCTTTGTGATAGACGATCTCGTTGCGGACGTGCATCTGCTTGCCCAAGAGGTAGGCGATTGGAATGTTGAAAACGCTTACTTCTTTCCTCTTTGCCGCAAGGTGAAGGCTCGATTTGATCGGAGCGAGTGGAAGGGGCTTGGGCGTACCTTGTTTCCTCTGGGGCTGCTGTTCATTGAACTTTTGGACAGAGGAGGCAAGTTGGAGGACAAGGAGAATTGGACCTCTGCCGATGCCGTGGCGGTCGAGTTTGAGTTCTATTGGCAGAAGGTGAACTATGCCGAGGGCGAGGACCTACGTTCGGTTGTTCTCGACAGAGCCAGAAACAATCCCGTGCTACTTGGCCCCGGCACCTTAACCCTGTTCGTCAACTATGCTTGGCACTTGCAAAAGCAGGCGGGGAAAATTCCAATTTTCCTCCCGGTCAATGAGGACATGGCGGGGCTCTTCCAAGTCAGCGAAAGAATGATCGGCAAGTACGTTGACATATGCGTTGATCGTGCTTACCTGACGCAAAAAAGTGGATACGTGCCTCACCAGAGGGCACGCACGTTTATGATGAATCTCGACCATCCCGATTTCATACCGATCAAAACTGTTTCGGCCCGATAGGGCCCTGGTTCACCTAGATAGGGAAGACGGGTAAGAAAGGTAGGAAATCTACTGATTCCCACGACTGGTAGGAAAAGCAAGGAAAACCACAGAGCCGGGAATTCCACGAACCTTAGGGCTTGCAATGAAATGCAAAGCCCAGGATGGCCACGAGAGTGACGGATAGGACAGGAAATCCAAGCTTTACAGGGAATTCGAGAGCGGTCAAAAGCTGCGGAAATCGCGGTTTTTCCCGTTAGGTTTGTGTCAGTTATTAAACCGAAGGTTTAAAGGTAGGTAAAGCTAAACTTCTGGCGCTCCTTGTTCGTTCGTTTTCAGGCCGGTCCCCACTCGGCTCGCTTTGCCTCGATTTCGGCGTCATAGACCGCCTGCCACCCTTCTTCAGGCTTTGCACCTCTCTCGGCTCGGGCCTCCTCGTAAACGTGGCTGAAATCGAGCGAGGGCCACTCAGCCGGGACGCCGGAAAGCCCCTTCCCGTAGTCGAGGTGCTTAATGGTCAAAATATTGAAAGTGCTGCCGCGTCTGCGGAGGACAAGCCAAGGGCCGCTCTTCTCGTGCGTGAGCTTTACGTCCCTGCCGTCGAGCAGCGCATACCAATCGAGCGCCGTCAAATGAAGCCGGGGCGTGAGGTAGCGGCCACCGATCATCAGTCGAAACTCGAACGCCTTTGCCGCTGGTAGCCATTCAAGGCGGATGTACCTTGCCTCGTGGGCGAGAACGCGTTTCACGCGTATGCATCCCCGGTCCTCGAAGGCTTCGCCCCCCCTGGCTTTGAGGATGCGTTTTTGCTGGAAGCGACACCAAACATGCTCTGGGTTTCTGGATCTAAGCATACTGGAATAGGCGTCGTGCGTCTACCTGTATGGACAACAGTGAACAACTATGCCCCACAGCGGACAAAAAAGAAAATTCTGAGAATAGGTTGTCATGCGTCTACATGTCGTTGTAGAATCTCAACATGGCTGACACCAACGAAAGACCCGAACTGACGAAAACCGACCACTTGGAAATGATCGCTGGAGACATGGGCGAGCGGGCGTACGAGCAAATGCTCTCCGCAAAGGCGCTTGGTGAGATCGCTCGCCAACTCCCAACCTTGCTCGCGGATGTTGAGATGGAGTGGCTTAACTACGTAGCGGCCATTTACCCTGACGTCTGCGCTGGGTGGGAAGGCAGCGTTACCACCCACAAGCTTCTAGGGAGTGCAGACCGGGGCTTAACGCTCGTGGCGGTCGCCAAAACATGGGCACCCGGCGGCCCTGCAATACAGTTTTTGCCGAAAGCTCAGGCTGAAGGCGCAATCGAGAAGATTCTCGATAAGGCAACACGTGAGTTGGCGTACGACCACCTCTTTGAGCACGACCCGGCGAAAGAGGTCGTAATCATTCTGCAAGTCATGACGTTTAACGACGACGATCCAAACCGTGGCAAGCTTGGGAGTACCCCCACCGAAGTCGCCGCAATCGGGGCGTTTCGTTTGAAACTTCCGACCTTGTCCGAGTAGTTGCCTGTGAAGCAAATCGAAGGTCATGAATAAGGTTAGGACTTGACGTCATGTTTAATTGCACATCTGTAGTAGAAGAGTCGAAAAATGGGAAACCCACGAAGTTCAAGAAGGCTTGGACAATTTCCGTGGATCTCTGGTATTTCTCGTTCGATATCGTTATGACCAAGCGCGTGTCCCTCGTAGAAACCGACTGAAGGGGGCCGTAAGGCTTCGAGCTCTGGGTAAGGTCGAGGTGTGTGTATTCGCGCCAACGGTCTGAACGAACGTTACGAGCCGTTTCTGATGCGGCGGGGAATTCATCGAACCTTCGCGTTGCCGACAGGTAACGCAAATGTTTTCCCCGGCGACAAGGGCACCATCATTCGGCCCAGTTCGGAACACGGTTTCGAACTCGTTGAAGCGACCTGGGGGTTGCAACCTTATTGGGCACCCAGGGCGACCTATGGGAAAACCTTTTGCTACAATGCCCGCTCGGAGGGTAGCGAGGAAAAATCCCAGGGAATCGAAAAGATGGCCACCTACCGGGAGCCGTTCAAAACCGCTCGCTGCATTGTGCCGGCATCTGCTTTCTTCGAGAGAGTCGGCCCGAAGGGCGAGCAACATTGGTTCAGGTTTCGAAAGCCTGACGACGAACCGTTTCTTTTCGCTGGGCTGTGGTTGGGCCCAAACAAATGGACGGAAATCCCGACGTATACGATTGTCACGACGGCACCCCCAGACGGGCACATTCACGACAGAATTCCCGTGATCTTGGAGGAAGGCGAGGATATAGCCTGGATGGCCACGGAAGCTCCGTTGGAAGGCCTGAGAGCGCTGATGACACCCCGAAGCGATCACCAAATTATCGTGGAGGATTTTGAGCCCGTGGTTTATAAGGCTAAGGCGAATAAAGCCGTCCTGATTGAGAGTGACTAACTTTGCAGATTTGGCCTGCGAAAGTTCCGCCCCATTGACTTGCGTGCCCTCCCACCTGATGGCTCTCCTTATGCCGTATGACGCATCGGGCATTTGCTTTGAGGATGCGAGACGAATTCAGGTGCCCTTTATCCTGGCTGGGTGGTGATGAATCAGCGTGATGTCCTTTGTCGGCCTCACATTGATCGCTCTGCGGAGCGATGGTGGCGCTGTAGAAATAAGATGCGAAATGCTCATCAGAAAATCGCTGTGATTATGGAATTCGAGTTGTTGCTCCGTCAGGCTTAGGCAGGGGATGACGGTACGGTCGGTCCACAGAGTTTCGAAAATGCCGGGCGGAACCCAAAAGTCGTCCCAAGCATCGGGCCAGAACACCACGAGAATGACGGCATAGCCGAACTGAAAGGTGACCTTGTAAGACCGGTCCTGCTTTCGAACCAATTGACTTTCGGTGGAATCCTGGTTTGCCGCGCCGGTCCGGTGGTACCAGTTCCGGGAAATGACGAAGTCAATAGGAACGGAAAATGGGCTTTTGACCAGGAGAACGACGGTGCCCTGCGGGAGCCGATCTGTGTCGCGCCACAGTTTTTTGCCGTGTATCGGCGGCACCATAGGTGTTGCCGGAAGGGCCGAGTCCAAACAGTAGGCCGTTTTTGCTGCCCACCGGGTTAGGAGTAGACGGTCCTCTTTCGTGAGGAAATCGTATGGTTGGGTGCCCGCAATCAACGGAGGCAAAATGCTGAGCATTGCGTCCTCCAATTCTCTCATCCAGCCAGAGTTGCACCTCTGGCAAACTCGACCCGCCACCAGGCTTTGAAACGATTGCGATCTGCTGTCTTCGCTGATGCCCAGCGTAGAGAATGCCGACATCTGCACAAATGTTTTGTCGAGTTGCTGGTGGCGAAGTAGCCAACGGGGGAAAATATGTTCTTTGCCCCTCGATCCGCTCAAAGGTTGTTGACAGAACAGGCAGTTCTTTGCTCCTGCGTCGGTTGAGGACTTCGACATGTCTCTGGCTATTTTGTTGAGGTGCCTCTCCGATAAGCGGTTGAGCTTGAAATCTGGCTCACGTGTGCTTTTTCACATATGGCCAAACCTTGTGCTCTGGGTCCCACCATAGAACCTGAATTACGTTCAGTCTGCGAATCCCCCAAACTCGAACGCTGCCCTCAAGCCTAAACGAAAACAAGTCGTCTACGTCATCTTGCTTCAGCTCAATCAGACGATCCCGGGCTTGTTTGGCAAGCTGCGAAACGAGAACTTCATGAGATTTTTGGTGCCCAAGTTCTTCCCAGGTCATGCCTTCGAAGTGGCCTAGTTTCGATAAGACGACGGTTATTTCTGACTGCGCGACCTTGGAAAAACACCACGGGCCTCCAACATCAAGCCGGGCGAATGACCAAATCGGTTTGAGAGGCGAAAGAAGGTCCTTAGATCGCGCCTCTTTGCCGACAGGAGTTTTCCCCTGCTTGATTTCCTTTTTCGCCATGAGTTACAGAGAGCTGTAATATTCGGCCATGGACGCTTGGCTGATGATTTGGGACCCGCGCTCGCCGTCCGGAATACCGCGCCGCGCCTCACGCCAAGGGGTTTCAGCGTGGGTTAAGTCACTCAACTGCTGGGTGTTGTACTTTTTGTAGTGTTCAAAAACAATATCAATGGTCTCTCGTGCGAGCGGGTCTACATTGCGAAGGTTCCCATGCGGCCACTGGGAAATTGAGAATTTGCCCTTGTGCTCAGCATAGATGGCGGGCACGACGGGACCGTTCGCCCAAGCTTCGATGGGTTCATCAAACAAAGGGCGCTCCTCCCAAACCAAAGACCACGCCTGGGAGTAATACAAAAGCTTCTGAAGACGCATGGCGGACATCGAACCATGGGTATTCAATAGGTATTTTGCAACGTCGTGGACGGAAGCCATTCGAGTTTCTCCAAGGGCGCAGGCGCGCAGGCGGGTATCGTCAATTCAGACGACATCGACTCAGGAGTTATCGTTACTCCGCCTCCGTTCTCCGTAGAGAAATTCGGGTTCAAAATCTATACGCGACTAAGGCCAGAGGCAGCGTATAGGCCAAACCTGTTGCGAGTATAGCCCTGTCTACCGAATTAGTCTACGTGGCAGGCCTTTTCGCGGCGATATTCTGCGGCTTTGGTGATCTCCGAGCGTCGTTCCATGGCAAGACTTACGCGCTGCTGAGTTGAAGCCAGGATGGCGAAAGCGGGCGAAGCAGATGGTCCGGTTTCTCGGCTTTCGTGCCTTTAGTGGGCAGCCGACCAGCAGCGAAGGTCGAGGGTTGATCCTGACCGACAGAGGGCAGGGGCCCGCAACAGCGCCAGACGCCCGTCTGCGGCGTTTCAGTGGCCTTGCCGTCAAATTGGTTGCACTCGGCTCGTTCGGTGTCTGGTGCCGATGGTTGGGGCGCTCGACCAGGGAAAAGTAGCGGGCAAAATGCTTGTTTTTTCTCTAAGGCGAAACGTCGTCTAACGGATGACGTCTATACTGCTGTTAAGGCGTTTCCCCACAACAGGGGAATTGCCTGGCAGGAGTCAAGAGAGATGAGGAAAAAGACCACGGGATTCCTAGGACAGGATCTCAAGAAGCCGGACGGCCAAGGGCGAATAGCCATCGGCAGGGAGTTTTCGGACGACACGTACTCGGTCGAGCCCCAGCAGAATGGCGATATCATTTTACGACCAGTGGTTGTCATCCACAAGCAGGAGGCATGGTTGTTCCAAAACAGAGAAGCGTTAGCTTCCGTAAAGAGGGGCCTGGAGCAGGCTGCACGAGGCGAGGTTGAGGACCTGGGAACCTTCGCACAATTCGCCTCAGATACAGAGGAAGGAGAGTAAACCGCGTGGCATTCAAGTTGGTTTTCACACAGGAAGCGAAGGCTAACTTGAATGCCCTAGCCTCGGACACAACAAAGCTGAAGCGAGTAAACAGGTGCCTGGCGCTGCTTGAGAAAAATCCTCGGCACCCTGGGTTGCACTCCCACAAGTATTCAGTTATGAAGACTGAGGACAACCAGGATGTTTGGGAATCGTATGTGGAAAACAATTCGCCAGCCGCTTGGCGAGTCTTCTGGTACTACGGCCCGAGTTCAAATCATGTCACCGTTATTGCTATAACTCAGCATCCGTAGCAGCGACCCCACGTTTCGCGATAGACTTGGTCGCGAGCGTTATTGCATGAGTGACACTTCAAAGGCGGAAGTTACGAAATCCATTCTTGTCGAGAAGGAAGCCCTCGTTTCTCTGGGCAGGTTTCCTGAAAACATTTGGATGATTTCGCTCGCGGACGGGTTGTTCGCGGCAAACAATGCGACGCTGCCCGATGCGCGATTCATCAATGGCCTAGCTTGCTTTCTATCCGGGGACGAGGCCCATTTGTACATCGAAGCACATCCGGAGATGAGCGGGGACCCGAAGCAGTGGACCTTCAATGAGTGCCGCGAGATTGCAAAAAGTCGTCCAGTAATCGACGCATTGCTACTCTTCGTAAAGGTCAAGATCATCGAGGTGCATTTCATTCGTTGAGCGTCTGGCTGACGTCAGTAGCTATGCACGAGGGCGATGTTTACGGCGTTTGTGGGCTCAGATGCTGCCCAAACAAAAACGTCACGTCGTTTCGGCGCAGGGAGAAGCGAACGGCGACATTTCGCACGCACATCTGCGGGTAAACAACTTTCAGTGATCATCTTATCAGTACAAAGGCGACTTGTCGGCAATGAGTAGTGCCTGGGACACGTTCCGCGACGAGCCGAGGCATCTGCCGATACAGCTACCTCCGCACCTGGCAAAGAGTCTGTACGAGATTTACCTGTTTTATAACGAGGGGCTCAGGAAGCGCATGGTGGAACGTGGTGACACGGGCTCGGCACAGGATTGGAAAGCTGTCACGGAAAAACTCTTACAGTTAGCGGCGGAAGCGGAAACTAGCGAAACGGACGTGGCCGTGCCGTTGTTGCTTCTGAACCGCGAATACGATCAGGTGCTCGCAGACTTCTTCGGTTGGACCCCTTCAGGGGGCTAACGCGGGGCATTGCGCCTGCTTAATATCTCCGACTTTGTGTTAGATTGCTCGCCTTGAGGCCTAGTAGGGCCCCGCGCGGGCTGAGCCGGAGCCAGGATGGCGGAGGCGAAAGCGTGCGCGAACGAGGCAGACGGTCCCCTTCCTCAGATTTCAGCCCTTTTAGGGCGACCCGTGACCGAAGGGAGCACCAAAACTGTCGGGGAAGGCCATGGATGGCCGTCCGGCATGAGTGAGCGCCGCCATGGAAGGCGAGGGGGAGGGTCCGCCGAAGGGGGAGGGGGCGACTTAGCCCCTTGGTTTCGCCTGGTGCGGCGTAGCCAAGAGTTAGCCCCCATCGAAACTATCTGAGGGCATGGACGCCCGAAGTCCTTTTTTATAGAGGGCGTAACGCATGCCGCGAATGTTTTGGCGATGGGAAATCCTCCCAACCAGGTGACGAATCGTCCCAGCGGGGACGGTGAGGAATCTGGCTCGTACACCGACAAAGTCAGCGAGCGAAGCGAGCGTTAAGCGTGTGTCGAGTTCACTCGGAAGCTGATGCAGGTTCGAAAGAGAAATTAGAGAAGCGTAAGCCGTGTATTTGGTCCGATGGGCCGTTGATCGGTTCTTGCTTCGTGATCCTGCGCTTCACATCCTCAAAAACCGCGAAGTCTGCAGCTACTCCACCGTGGAACAAATTAGGTGAAACCCGCTGGAAGTCGGGAAGCATGGTACGCCCTGAGGGGGTTGGGCCGTCGTCGCCGACTCCCGCAATTCCTCCACGCATTAGTGAAGCATGAACCAGCCGCGCATCAACTTGATGGTCATCGGGGCAACTTCACCCCTTAGACTTTATGTTCATGGGGTCACCCTGAAAACGGACGGCACAGTGGATATCGCGACGTCGAACGATTTGGCGCTCATTGCGAAGAGAACGAAGAGAAGCGTCCCGCCGACCTCGGCCATAACGAGGGTCGGGATTGTGTAGATTGCCTTGCTCTCTTCGCCGTTCTTGTCGAAGTCATTGAAAGCGCTCCGCTTTACTATCTCTGCGGGTCCGACCGCGAACAAAAATGCAACGATCCACGTCAGCCAATGCGGAAAGCCGCGATGGTCCATAGCTCCCTTGGCGAGGTTCACCCAGATCGCAACCCATCCGACTTGGATCAAGACAGCGAATGCCGTTGTTAAGGCTGTCTGCCACCATGCGGGAGGATTGCCCCGAAATACAGCGTAGCAACCTGCCGCGACTGCGAAGCCGTATATGACCCCGAATATGCCATCAACCAACGGCCCGGCACAGATCAAGGTAAGAATGAGTGCGGCATAAGTCACTTAGTCATCTCCGCACAACTGGGGCGATACTCACCCACTATGCGCCCCGACAGCCCACGTGTATACCAAGAACAGTCCAAACCCAGCTTTCAGCCGAAAGGCGTTGTAATCGAACTCAACGGACTCCTTGTCCTTGCACCTGAAGGAGATATACGCCCATGTCACTGCGATGCCCATCAGGGCTCCAATCAATAGTGCATGCTCCCACGCGTGCATCGCTCTCCACCTGATATCGTCAGGGACGAATCGAACCATCACGGTGTCGCTGGTGTCATCGTACGGGTTTGATGAGTGGCTGTTCACGTAACCCATCTGCCCTGCCATAACGTCAGCTATGGTGACTGAACACAGGAACGCCATTGGTATGGAAATCCAGTTGACTTTCGGGATTTGATCATCCTTGCGCAACGTCAGTACGCAAATGGCGACGCCCGAGATGAAGCCGATTATCCAGTTCAAGGCTTACAAACCCTGCACGCTTCCAGTTTGAGCCGATTAGCTTCGAAAAGCGTCACTTCAACCACCTTCGGCGAACGGTTGAGCGTCCGGTAATGAGCCCGGTGGTATTTCTTGCCCTTGGGGGTGACATAGACCTTCGGTGTGACCTGTACATGCGGAATCTAAAGTGACATCAACAAAGCGGCACAAATTGCAACTCTTCTCACGGTGAGCCTCCGGCGTAGGCCGAAGCAACCTACAGAATAGTACACGCAAGACTATTCCTGCAAGCCACGTTGAGCGGTGGCCTCCCGTCATCGGGTTCATTTGCCCTCGGAACACTCGGCCCTTGGTGAGAGGTTCCGGCTGGCACGATTGAAGGCCGGACTGACTCAGGTTGAGTTGGCCGAACGAATGGGAATCTCACAGTCTCAGGTGGGAAAAATCGAGAGAGGCGAAAGAGTTATCGCCGCGCTCGAACTGCGGGACGCGTGCCGAGAATTCGGTATCTCAATTTCTTCAATCCTGGAAGATTTGATGGGGTGACGTTGGTTTTGCTAACGACGCGGGTCACTATGCTGAAATCGGACGACAATGCTGACGACAACCCACGCGATACGCAATGTCAGTCAGTGGACGAAATGAAGCACTGAGAAGGACCGTTCAGGTTCGCGGTGGCACGCCGTGGGATACTATGGAAGGTGCCTACAGGGACTTAAAATCCTTTGCTCTTACGAGCGTGCGAGTTCGAATCTCGCCCCGGGCACCACGGATTTGAACCCATAAGCAACTTTTATCTCCAGATTGAGGTGTTCTTAGGGGCGAAAACAGGCCGCACCGCACGTGTGGACCGGCGAGGACATCGGATGACAGACATTCGGCTCAAAACCACGCTGTCACAATCCAGCCCGAATTCTGGCGGATAATGGCAGCGTGCTGAGGACGATCGGATGGTTGCATTTTGCTCTGGCAATTGCGTCGGTTCGCTACCCAGCGGGAGATCGAGGTGAGGGCTATTCTAATATCGCCCTTGTCGACAACTTGGGAATCCCACCGCTGAATGCCGTTAACCTCCTGAAGCCACACGGTATTCAAGCTTCCACATATGGTTCTCAACTATATGCTGTGCGCGTGTCGACGGCAAGGGCCAAAGAAGCCCGTAAGATTCTCATCGCCGACGCCATCAAGCATCCCTATCTCTACGAGCAAATCGAGGGCTATAAAGGCAAACTCGGTCTTCCAGCCAAGGTGCCCTGGATCGTGCGGAAGTTCAATATCAACGTTTCAGATATTGAGCGGTCACCCGTACTGCACTCGGACCCAAATCTGCTTGGACTGGCGAGGGAAGCTCAGCGGTACTTGGGTGAGACCGTCCATTTGAAGAAAGATGCGGTTCCCTACATCGTTTCCATGAAATTATTTCCCATGGAATATGTCGACCGCGCCGGTAAAAGCGAGTCTGGATATTTGGCCGAAGTCGATATCCGTTACCGTTTTAGTGAAGCGACCTGCAATTGCTGTTCCTACGTTTGGGACAGGGGAAAGAACCACGCAAGTATTGGTGGAGGCAGCGTCGATTCCTTCTGACCTACCGCGCCCAGAGCACCGCGCACGCAACGTACAATTCAATCCATGGTGATCGGCCTCGACCACGTACAACTGGCCTGCCCCAGCGGCGTTGAGGAAACCACGCGTGCGTTCTATGGCGGCCTACTGGGCTTGCTGGAGATTGAGAAGCCGGAGCCGCTCCGAAGTAGGGGCGGGTGTTGGTTTTGGGCAGGCTCGCATCAACTTCACTTGGGGGTTGAGGAGCCCTTTCGCCCGGCAGCTAAGGCGCACCCGGCTCTCCTGGTCGACGACGCGCAGGCCATGTTCGAGAAGCTTCAAAAAGCGGGCGTCCCTTGCGCGTGGGACACCGCCCTCCCTGACGTCGTGCGATTCTACGCCACCGACCCGTGGGATAACCGGCTGGAGTTAATACAAGCTCCCTAGATAGTCACGCCCCTGGGCTACCATAAGAGGTTGCCGCTTCCTCTGGCTCAACACGCCGCCCCATGGACTCAACTGCGAAAGCGCGAACCCTCGTGACCGGATTCGGTCCGTTTTTGAAGGTCACCGAGAACCCGTCGGGGCAGTTGGCGGAGCGGTCCGGATGCCCGTTTAAGGTGCTCGAAGTTTCGTTCGAAGCGGTCGATGCGTTCCTAGCGTCGGTAGATCGTTCTTCCTTCGACCGGCTGCTCATGATCGGGGTCGCGACGGGCCGGAAGCTGGTGACCCCGGAGTTGTTCGCCCGCAACCAAATCGGTGAGGTCTTGGATGTGCGAGGCGTCAGCCGCTTCGGGCCGATCGAAGAGGGGGCGCCGCTACTCCTCGAAGGCACCCTTTGGACAGCGGCCGGCATCGCGTCGCTCTTCCCCAACGAAGAGATTGAGGAGAGCTTGGACGCGGGAAGCTATCTCTGCAACTATTTCTATTACCGCGCGTTGCGGGAGTTGCCGGACAAGAGGGTCGGCTTCCTCCACATCCCCGAAGTCACCATGATCCCACTCGACCGTCAGGTTGAGTTGTTTGGGATGCTGATCAAGACTTTGTAGATTCGCCCCATTTCAGGCGGCGGCATATCGCGTTGTCACCCTCGGCTAGATACGGGCAACTGCCTCGTCCTCATTTCGGCATATCTCCGATGCGGCTCCTCAAGGCCCGGAAGGGCAAGAGAAGCTTGATATTCGGTCCGAGCCTCCGCGTATTTGTGGGCGTCTTCTAAGACCATTCCCGCCAACCATCGGATCGCCGGGTCTGACGGCTTCGCATGGGCCGCTTCCTGGGCCAACGCCACCCCGTTGTTCTTCGGCGTCCGGTTGATCGCGCGGACAATACACGCGTTCGCATGCACGTCCTTCCCAAGGGCGTCGTTCCAATTGAGCTTCGGATAGCCCAGAACTTGCTTGTAGGTATCGAGGAGTAACCGTTCGGCAGCCAAAGAGTCCGTCTCCGAGCCAGCCTTGCGGGCAGCGTCCACATACCCTTCAATAAAGGACGGATTCCTCTGATCGCTCGAAGACCACCCCGGATGGGAGTCGACGAGGACGGCCCGGTACCACTTCATGGCTTTCGCGTAGCTCCCTTCTTCAGCACACATCTCCGCTAAAGCCATAGAAGCAAGACCAGCGGTTGAACGATGTTTCAGGACAATGTCCTGAAGTTGGGTCTCGGCGGCGGCGTAATTGTGTTTGACGTGCCATTGCCTGAGTGCCGCCTCATACGTCTTGATCTCGGCCTTGTGCTTTGCGATCACGGCCTGCGTCGGGCGCCCAGAACCCATCCTTGCCTGTGCGAACACTGGATACACGATAAGTGCGACAAGTGTCGTTATTCCGACCGCGGCAAACGCGAGAATCTTCGTTGACTTCATAGCCTTCCTTCCAGAGGGTGGATATATTCTCCTCCGGAGTTGGCACGAATCGCCGGTTCACTTCCCGGAATTCGTCCAGGTACCGGTTTTGCGCCTTCAGGCTGACTAGACGTATTTGCGGGCGTTCGCGATCGAGCGCGGAACGGCCACAAGCGGATCTT
>Ga0105239_10006541_pt1 | contig 13504 bp, 10 predicted proteins | sample KBSC44metaG_FD_92761 | JGI IMG/M metagenome (GOLD analysis project Ga0105239, IMG submission 92761) | Corn rhizosphere microbial communities from Kellogg Biological Station, Michigan, USA - KBS C4-4 metaG | ecosystem: Host-associated > Plants > Roots > Rhizosphere > Soil | place: Michigan, USA... | reverse complement strand
TTGGAACACGCCAAGGCGCGCGGCGCCAAGATATATGCCGAGATCGTCGGCTACGGCGCGACGTCCGATGGCTACGACATGGTGGCCCCGTCCGGCGAAGGCGCCGTGCGGTGCATGCGGCAGGCGCTCGCCACCGTCTCGACGCCCGTCGACTACATCAACACGCATGGCACCTCGACGCCGGTCGGCGATTCCAAGGAGATGGGCGCTATCCGCGAGGTGTTTGGTGACAAGATGCCCTACATCACCTCGACCAAGTCGCTCACCGGCCATTCACTAGGAGCGGCCGGCGTGCAGGAATCGATCTATTCGATCCTGATGATGCAGGGCGGCTTCATCGGCGAGAGCGCCCATATCGAGGCGCTCGATCCGGAATTCGAGGGCATGCCGATCGTGCGCAAGCGCATCGACGACGCCAGGATCGACACCGTCCTGTCCAACTCCTTCGGTTTTGGTGGCACGAACGCGACGCTGATTTTCCAGCGCTATTCCGCATAAGGATTGCCTTTATGGACGGGTTGATGAAGGGCAAGCGCGGGCTTGTCATGGGTGTCGCCAACGACCATTCGATTGCCTGGGGCATCGCCAAGAAGCTGTCGGAACATGGGGCGGAGCTGGCTTTCACCTACCAGGGCGACGCGTTCGGGCGGCGGGTCAAGCCGCTTGCCGAGAAGGTGGGAGCCTCTTTGATCGTGCCCTGCGATGTCGAGGACAGCGCCTCGGTCACCGCGACCTTCGAGACACTCGGCAAGGCCTGGGGCGGGCTGGACTTCGTGGTGCACGCCATCGGCTTTTCCGACAAGAACGAGCTCAAGGGCCTCTACGCCGACACCAGCCGCGACAATTTCGTGCGCACCATGGTGATCTCCTGCTACTCCTTCACCGAGATCGCCCGCAACGCCGCCGCGCTGATGGGCAATGGCGGCTCGATGATCACGCTCACCTACGCCGGCTCGGTCAGGGTGATGCCGAACTACAATGTCATGGGCGTCGCCAAGGCCGGGCTCGAGGCCAGCGTGCGCTACCTGGCCAATGACTACGGCCCGCGCGGCATCAGGGTGAACGGCATCTCGGCCGGACCGGTCCGGACGCTGGCCGGCTCCGGCGTTTCCGACGCCCGCCACATGTTCTCCTACCAGCAGCGCAATTCGCCTCTGCGGCGCACCGTGACCATCGACGAAGTCGGCGGTTCGGCGCTTTACCTGCTCTCTGATCTGTCGTCGGGCGTCACCGGTGAGATCCACTATGTGGATTCCGGCTATCACATTGTTTCGATGCCTGCACTGGAGGAACTGAAGCAGAACGATGGCGCGCGGGAATAGTTTGCGATCGCGATAGTAGCCCTCCAGTAAAATTGGATGCATTGGCGGAAACTCATTTTAAGGAGATGTCCGCTATAAGGCGCCCTAATCTAGGGACCATGCATGCCTGCAGTCAGCAATCCCAAACGGACCCCGCTGTTCCGGCTGATCACCATCGCCAGCTCGGGCATGGGCAGCTTCATCCTCGGACTCTGGGGGCTGCGGTTCGGTTTCGGCGACGGCATGGCCGGCATGCCAGCCGAGACGATGGCGGGCGTCATCGCCGCGCTCTGCGCCCTTGCCGCCGGCGGCGCCGCGCTCTCGTTCTTCGCGGGTGTCGATGAATCGGCGGCCTATGTCTTCAAGGAAACCCATTTCGACAAGCTGACGGGCCTGCTGGCGCGCCAGGCCATGGTCGGCAAGATCGCCGAGGCCGCCTCCGCGACGATACGAACCGGCGAACCGGTGTTTCTGATCGATATCGATATCGACCGCTTCAAGCAGATCAACGACGCCATCGGCTACAGCCAGGGCGACGAACTGATCCGCGCCTTCACCAGCAGGCTGAAGGAGAACATGCCTAAGGATGCGGTGATCGGGCGCATCGGCGCCGGCGAATTCGCCGTGCTTTTGCCGGACCGCGACATAAGGGGTTCGATCGAGCGGCTGATCGAAAAACTCATCAACGAGATGATGGAACCCTATCAGTTGCAGACGCATCTGCAGTCGGTCAGCCTGTCGGTCGGCATCGTGGCGATGCCGAAGGACGGCGTCGACCCCGTTCTGGTCCTGCGCCGCTCGAACCTAGCGCTGCAGAACGCGCGCGCCAGCGGCGTCGGCAACTGGTCTGTCTTCCACTCCGACATGGGCCGCGTGGCTGACTATCGGCAATGGATCGAGTCGGAGCTGAAGACCGCTTTCGACCGCGGCGACTTCAGTCTCCATTATCAGCCGCAGCTCAACCTGCCGAGCGGCCACGTCGTTGGTTACGAGGCGCTGATCCGCTGGAAGCATCCGGAGCGCGGAATGATCCCGCCGATGGAGTTCATTCCGATCGCCGAGGAAACCGGCATGATCAATCCGATCGGCGAATGGGTGCTGCGCAAAGCCTGCAGCGATGCCCGGTATCTGCCGCAGGATTGTTTCGTCGCCGTCAACATCTCGCCGGTCCAGTTCATGACCAGGGATTTCGTCGGCATCGTGCGGGAGGTGATGGAATCGACCGGCATCAAGCCGTCGCGGCTCGAGCTCGAGGTCACCGAGACGGCGATGATGCAGGATCGCGACCGCGCCGCGACGATCCTGGAGCAGCTTGCCGAGATGGGGATTTCGGTGGCCGTCGACGATTTCGGCACGGGCTATTCCAATTTGAGCTACCTGATCGATTTCTCCTTCGGCAAACTGAAGATCGACCGGTCCTTCGTCAGCCGCATCGATACCGATTCCAGTTCCGGCGCGATCGTTTCGACCATCGTCGGCCTGTCGCGGGCGCTGGGCGTCGGGATCATCGCCGAGGGTGTCGAGACCGAGAACCAGGCCACGATGCTCAGGGCGGCCGGCTGCGAGGTGGTGCAAGGCTATCTGTTCGGCCGGCCGGCGCCGCTCAAGGTCGAGCTCGGCGAAGCGCGGCCAGCCTTCGGCGCGCACGAACCGGCCCGCATCGTCAGCGTGCAGTAGAGCACCCTCGCTTTTTTCCTGGCGCAATTCCGGACGGAAAACCGTTCCACACTTTCCTGGAACTGCTTTTAGCGGCGCGCCGAAAAAACCTTGAACATCCCGTCGCGGGCGACCTCTGCATAGCTGGCAAAGGCTGACGACAACGCTTGCTCATAGGGAAGCTGACGGTTGGCGACCATGAACAGGCGGCCGCCCGGCTTCAGCGCCTTCGACGCCGCGCGGATCATGCCGGCGCCAATGCCAGGCTCGGCCGCGCGACCGGCGTGGAAGGGCGGGTTCATGACGACTGCGTCGTAGCGCCGTTCGACAGCCTCGGTGAGAAGATCGATCCAGAAGAAGCGTGGCTCGACGGAGCCATGGACGTTCAGCCTGGCCGCCTCCAGGGCTTCGAAATCCGCTTCATAGAGATCGAGCGCGGTGAGGCCGAGCGAGCGCTGCAGGACTTGTGCCGCCAGATAGCCCCAACCGGCGCAGAAATCGGCGATGCTGCCCCTGAGGTCGCCGGGCAGGCTTGCGGCGAGCAATCGTGAACCGGCATCGACCCGATCAAAGGAGAACATGCCGGGCGTGGTTTTGAAGCCGCCTTCGACGACAAGGTCGGGGTTGGCGGTGCGCAGCGCCGCGGTCGTCTCGGTGCCGGCCCGCCGGAACCAGAAGGCAACGCCGTGATGCTTCGGTAAATGGCCTTCGAGCGGCGTCAGGGCGTCGATCCGCTTGCGCAGGCTGTCGACGCCATCTTCCTTGCCGCCTGCGACAGCGATCACCCCGCCCGCCGCGACGCGCTCGATGGCTTCAGCGATGCGCAGCTCATTCTGCCCGCGGTGCCGGCCGGCGAGCACCAGAGCCATATCGTAACCCTGGCCTTCCGCCCGCGGCGTCACGCTGTGGCCGGACGCCTGCAGGGCGCGAAAATACGGCCGGAAGGCTTGTACGAGATGCAGCACCGTATCGAAACCAGCGGGTAAACGGAACCCGGGTTCGGCGCCCAGAAAGAGAACGCGGGCATCCTTTCGCGGCAGAGGCAGCGCCTCGGCCTCGAACGGATAGAACAGCGTCTTCAGCGGCTCCGCAACCATTCATCCACTCATGGAAACAAAACGGGCGCGACCTTGCGGTGCGCCCGTCTCGATTTATCCGTAGCTTCTTGTTTGATGCATGTCGTTATCCCAAAACCGCTGCGCACTTTTGGGCGACATGCATAAGGTCGATCAGGCGGCGTCTTCCTCGCCGTCCGACTTCTTCTTCTCCTGGGCAATTTCCTTGCCGGTCGCCTGGTCGACGACCTTCATCGACAGACGCACCTTGCCGCGCTCGTCGAAGCCCATCAGCTTCACCCAAACCTTGTCGCCTTCCTTGACGACATCGGAGGTCTTGGCGACGCGCTCATTGGCGAGCTGCGAGATATGGACGAGACCGTCGCGCGGGCCGAAGAAGTTGACGAACGCGCCGAAGTCGGCCGTCTTGACGACGGTGCCTTCGTAGATTTCGCCGACTTCCGGCTCGGCGACGATGGTGTGGATCCACTTCTTCGCCGCCTCGATCTCCTTGGCGTTCGCCGAAGCGATCTTGACCGTGCCGTCGTCCTCGATGTTGATCTTGGCGCCGGTCTTCTCGACGATCTCGCGGATCACCTTGCCGCCGGAGCCGATGACGTCGCGGATCTTGTCGGTCGGGATATGCATGACCTCGATGCGCGGCGCGAACTCGCCGAGCTCGGCGCGGGCGCCGGACAGCGCATGCGCCATCTCGCCGAGGATATGCAGACGGCCGTCCTTGGCCTGGGCAAGCGCGATGCCCATGATCTCCTCGGTGATGCCATCGATCTTGATGTCCATCTGCAGCGAGGTGACGCCGTTGGCGGTGCCGGCGACCTTGAAGTCCATGTCGCCGAGATGGTCTTCGTCACCGAGGATGTCGGAGAGCACAGCGAAGCGCTCGCCTTCCTTGATCAGGCCCATGGCGATGCCCGCGACCGGCTTTGCCAGCGGCACGCCGGCATCCATCAGCGCCAGCGAGGTGCCGCAGACGGTCGCCATCGAGGACGAGCCGTTGGACTCGGTGATCTCCGAAACGACGCGCAGCGTGTAGGGGAACTGGTCAGCGCTCGGCAGCATCGGACGGATGGCGCGCCAGGCGAGCTTGCCGTGGCCGATTTCGCGGCGGCCGGGCGAGCCCATGCGGCCGGTCTCACCAACGGAGTAAGGGGGGAAGTTGTAGTGAAGGAGGAACTTCTCCTTGTACATACCGGTCAGCGAATCGACATACTGCTCGTCCTCGCCGGTGCCGAGCGTGGCAACCACCAGCGCCTGGGTCTCGCCGCGGGTGAACAGCGCCGAACCGTGGGTGCGCGCCAGGACGCCGACCTCGGAGACGATCTTGCGGACCGTCTTGAGGTCACGGCCATCGATGCGCGAGCCGGTGTCGAGAATGTTCCAGCGCACGACCTTGGCCTGAAGCTCCTTGAACACCGAGCCGATCTGCTCGGAGGTGTACTTGGCTTCCTCGCCTTCGGCCGGAGCGAACGCTGCCTTGACCTTCGCCTTGACGGCGTCGACGGCGGCATAGCGCTTCTGCTTGTCAGTGATCTTGTAGGCCTCACGAAGCTCGTCGCCGACGATCTTGAGCATCTCGGCTTCCAGCGCGGAGTAGTCCGGCGCCGTGAAGTCGCGGGGCTCCTTGGCGGCGACTTCGGCCAGCTTGATGATCGCTTCGATCACCGGCTGGAAGCTCTTGTGGCCGAACACGACGGCGCCGAGCATCAGGTCCTCGGAGAGTTCCTTGGCTTCGGATTCGACCATCAGCACGGCGTCGCCAGTACCGGCGACGACGAGGTCGAGCTTGGATTCCTCCATTTCGTCGATGTGCGGGTTCAGCACATATTCGCCGTTGATGTAGCCGACGCGGGCGCCGCCGATCGGGCCCATGAAGGGCACGCCGGAGAGCGTGAGCGCAGCGGAAGTGGCGACGATCGACAGGATATCCGGATCGTTCTCAAGATCATGCTGGACGACGGTGACGACGATCTGGGTGTCGTTCTTGTAGCCGTCCGCAAACAGCGGGCGGATCGGGCGGTCGATCAGGCGGGAAACCAGCGTTTCCTTTTCGCTCGGACGGCCCTCGCGCTTGAAATAGCCGCCCGGGATCTTGCCGGCGGCGTAAGTCTTTTCCTGGTAGTTGACGGTAAGCGGGAAGAAATCGAGGCCGGGCTTCGGCTCCTTCATCGAGACGACGGTGGCGAGCACCACGGTCTCGCCATAGGTGGCGAGCACCGCGCCGTCAGCCTGGCGTGCGATCTTGCCGGTTTCCAGGATGAGCGGACGGCCGCCCCATTCGATTTCCACTTTGTGTTGATTGAACATATCTTGTCCTTCATATGCGGAAAGGGCCGCGCCATCTTACGGTCGCGGGTCTCCCTTCCCTGGCTTCCTTCGGGCAGCCACGGGCAAGACAACGGGAAGCTCGATCAAGTCCGGCTCTCAGCCGAGCGAGCATCCTGCAATCCTGCCCCATGACCGTCCATGGGCGGTTCCGAATAGCCCTCTGCAGTTCGGAACCCGGTGGCCGACTGGTCGGCCGGTTGGCCGACTGATCGGCCGATCTTGCGCACGACGCCGGAAACCGGTGTTTCCGGAACGCGCCATGCGCGGAGGAGAATTTCCCTTTTCAGCATCGAGGCACCGGACCATCCGATGCGCCAATGCGCGACCGGCGGGCCCCCCTTGGAGAGCCCGCCGGTCAATTCGTCAGCGACGGAGACCGAGCTTGTCGATCAGCGTCTGGTAGCGCGCGTCATCCTTGCGCTTGAGGTAATCAAGCAGGCTGCGGCGCTGGGAAACGAGAGCAAGCAGGCCACGGCGGGAATGGTTGTCCTTCTTGTGGTCCTTGAAGTGCTCGGTCAGGTTCTTGATACGCTCGGAAAGAATGGCAACCTGGACTTCCGGAGAACCGGTGTCGCCCTTGGCGGTCGCGAATTCAGTCATCAATTCCTTCTTGCGATCGGCAGTGATCGACATCGTGCTTTTCCTTATCTGTTGGAGGAAACGGGACGCCCACAGCCGGGATGTCGTCCAGCAGGGGCCAGTGCAAGCAACGCGTCAGGGCGCGAAGCTGCGGCGCATATAGGGCAATTCCCGACAAAACACCAGCCCAATTGTCAAGCCGGCTTGTCGCAGGTTCCGGTTGCAAAAACAGAGGAATTCAAAGGCTACAGCCACTTCTTCCATTTGAAGAACGCAATCAAACCGGCGGCGACCAGCACCATGAACACCAGGGCCGCTGGATAGCCGTAATAGGCTTTCAGCTCCGGCATGTTCCAGGGCGAGCTCTCCGGATCGAAATTCATCCCCCAGACGCCGACCAGGAAGGTCAGCGGCATGAAGATTACCGAGACGATCGTCAGATAGGAAATGACGTCGTTGGTGCGGGCCTGGGTCAGCGAGAGATGCATCTCGATCAGGCCGGTGAGCATGTCGCGCTGGTTCTCGACCAACTCGATCAGGCGCAGCGAATGGTCGAGCGTGTCGTTGAAGAATATCTTGGTCTCGGCCTTCACGAAGGGCACGTCGTTGCGGATCAGCGTCGCCAGCGCGTCGCGCATCGGCCACAGCACGCCTTTGAGCACGTTGGCGTCGCGCCGCAATTCATGCAGCTGCCGCATCTGGTGCTTGTGCGGCTTGTTCAGCATCTCGTCCTCGATGCCGTCGACCAGTTCGCTCGCCGCCTCGATCGGCGGGAAATAGCTGTCGACGATGGCATCGATCAGCGCATAGGCGAGATAGTCGGCACCGCGCGAGCGCAGCCGGTTCGGCAGCGCCGCCGCGATGCGCTTGCGCACCGGATCGAACGGATCGCCCTCGCGCTCCTGGAAAGTGACGACGAAATTCCTGCCGAAGAACAGTGCGATCTGCTCGTAGCGATGGGAGGTGACATCGTCGATCATGCGCATGATGACGAAGGCATGATCCTCGAAGAAATCCACTTTGGGTCGCTGGCCGGTGTTGACGACATCCTCCAGCGCCAGCGGGTGCAGGTTGAAGATGCGGCCGATTTCCTCGATCAGCGGGATGTTGGCGAGCCCGGTGCAATCCAGCCAGACGACAGGCCATTTCTCGCAATGGGTATTGAGATCGTCGATGCTCGCGTTGTCGATGGTTTTGTATTTCTCGGGCGAGATCAACGTCAGCCGAAGCTCGCTGCGCCGTGCCGCCGGATCGGCGATAAGCGTGCCAGGCGAGGCCCCGACCGGTGGCCGACGAGTTATCAGCGGCGCCCTTTTCTTGCCTGTATCAGCCTTTGCCATGAGATCCCGGGCTTCAGCGCTCAGCCGAGATTAGAGCGATTCCGGAAAAAGTGTGCAGAGGTTTTCCGCTCGGAGTTGCGTAAACAACAAACACTTGCACCGGATTCACCCGACAAAGACCCGCTTGGGCTTGAACATGCCCTGCTCGATGGCGCCGATGGCGACCAGCTTGCCGCGCGCGGTGGCACAGGCCTCCTCGGCCTCGACCGGCGCGTCGCGGCCGCGAATGATGACGGGATTGCCGAGACGGATCTTCGTCGCCGCGTCGTCGCTGACCGCGATCTGCGGCAGGCAGTCGAGAGCAACTGCTGTTTCGACCAGCAACGCATCGATGGCGCTGAAATCGACTGGGGCCTCGGTTTCGTCCGGGGCCACCTCGGTCTTGCCGCCAAAACGGGCCGCTTCCAACTCGGCCACCGTGACAAAATCATCGGAGGTGAAAGGCTCGACCTCGACACGGCGCAATTCGGCGATATGGCCAAAGCAGCCGAGATCGCGGCCCATGTCGCGTGCCAGCGAGCGCACATAGGTGCCCTTGCCGCATTCGACCTCGAAGACGGTTTTGTCGGCACCGTGCTCGACGATGTCCAGGCGGCCGATCTCGATCTCGCGCGGGGGAATCTCGACCGTCTCGCCCTCACGGGCAAGATCGTAGGCGCGCTCGCCGGCGATCTTGATGGCCGAGAATTGCGGCGGCGTCTGCATGATGACGCCGGTGTATTTCGGCAGCAGCGCCCTCACGTCCGCCTCGGCCGGCCGGCGATCGGAGTTGTTGGTCACCGGGCCTTCGAGGTCGTCGGTCGAGCGCTCCTCGCCCCAGGCGACGGTGAAGCGGTAGATTTTGGCGCCATCCTGCACGTAAGGAACGGTTTTGGTTGCCTCGCCCAGGGCGATCGGTAGCATGCCGGAGGCCAGCGGATCGAGCGTGCCGGCATGGCCGGCCTTCTCGGCCTGGAACAGCCATTTGATCTTGGAGACCGCTTCGGTCGAGCCCATGCCGACCGGCTTGTCCAGCACCACCCAGCCGGAGACCGGCCGCCCCTTCTTCTTGCCGCGGCGCGCCACTATTCCTCGTCCTTGTCATTGTTCTTGGTGTCACCGAGATCACGCGCGACTTCGGGCGATTTCAACAGTTCATTGATTTTCGCGAAATTGTCGAAGGACGTGTCGAGCCGAAAGCGGAATTCCGGCATGTATTTCATCTGCCTGAGCGCGCTGGAAACACGACCGCGGATGAACTTGGCGTGCTTGTTGAGTGCCTCGACCACGGCGCTGTCGTCTCCCGTGCTAAGCGGCGAGACGAACGCTGTGGCGATCTTGAGATCAGGCGACATGCGCACCTCGGAGACCGAGACGACGCTGTTTTCGATCACCGGATCGATGACCTCGCCACGCTGCAAGGTCTCGGAAAGTGCATGGCGCACCTGCTCGCCGACGCGCAGCATGCGCTGGGAGGGGCCTGATGTTGTCGAACGGGGCATTTTCTCTGGTCCTGAAATCGTGAAGCGCGGGATGGGACCGCGCCACATGTCTCAAAATGCTAAGGAGTCTGGGCGGCAGCCTTTCGGCAGCCGCCCGGCGTCATTCCGGCAAGTATATCCGATTTTACAGCGTCCGGGTTACCATCTCGATGCGGAAGCACTCGATGACGTCGCCAACGCGCATGTCCTCGTAGTTCTGGAAGGCCATGCCGCACTCCTGGCCGCCCGGCACTTCCGAAACCTCGTCCTTGAAGCGCTTCAGCGTCTTCAGCGTGCCTTCGTGGATGACGACGTTGTCGCGGATCAGGCGAACACCCGCGCCACGCTCGACCTTGCCTTCGGTGACACGGCAGCCGGCGATCTTGCCGACCTTCGAGATGTCGAAGATCTCGAGGATCTCGGCATTGCCGATGAAGGTCTCGCGCCGCTCCGGCGAGAGCATGCCGGAAAGAGCCGCCTTCACGTCATCGACGAGGTTGTAGATGATCGAGTAGTAGCGGATCTCAATGCCCGCGGCGGCCGCGGCCGCACGCGCCTGCGCATTGGCGCGGACGTTGAAGCCGATGATTGCCGCCCCGGACGTCTCGGCGAGCGAGACGTCGCTTTCGGTGATGCCGCCGGCACCGGCATGAACGATGCGCGCACGCACCTCGTCGTTGCCGAGCTTTTCAAGAGCGGCATTGATCGCCTCGATCGAACCCTGCACGTCGCCCTTGATGACCAGCGGGAATTCCTTCAATCCGCTCGTCTGCAACTGCGACATCATCTGCTCGAGCGAGCCGCGCTGGCCGGCATGCTTGGCCACCGCCTTGTCGCGGGCCAAGCGCTGGCGGTATTCGGTGATCTCGCGGGCGCGCGCCTCGTTGTTGACGACGGCAAAGCGGTCGCCCGCCTGAGGCGTGCCCTGGAGGCCGAGCACCTCGACCGGCATCGCCGGCGGCGCTTCCGCCACGTGCTCGCCGCGATCGTTGACAAGCGCGCGCACACGGCCCCACTCGTTGCCGGCGACGATGATGTCGCCAGGCATCAGCGTGCCGGTCTGCACCAGAACGGTGGCGACCGGGCCGCGGCCCTTGTCCAGCTGCGCCTCGATGACCGCGCCTTCGGCGGTGCGGTCGGGATTGGCCTTGAGGTCGAGGACTTCGGCCTGCAGCAGGATCGCTTCCAGCAGCTTGTCGAGATTGGTGCCCTTGGTCGCCGAAACCTCGACGTCCAACACCTCACCGCCCATCGATTCCACGAACACCTCGTGGCGAAGCAGTTCGGTCCGCACCTTCTGCGGGTCGGCATCACGCTTGTCGATCTTGTTGATGGCCACGATGATCGGCACGCCTGCCGCCTTGGCGTGGCTGATCGATTCGATCGTCTGCGGCATCACGCTGTCGTCGGCCGCCACCACCAGCACGGCGATGTCGGTGACCTGGGCGCCGCGGGCGCGCATCGCCGTGAAGGCGGCGTGGCCGGGCGTGTCGATGAAGGTGATCTTCTGGCCGTTCTTCTCGATCTGGTAAGCACCGATATGCTGGGTGATGCCGCCGGCCTCGCCGGAGACGACATTAGCATTGCGGATGGCGTCGAGCAGCGAGGTCTTGCCGTGGTCGACATGGCCCATGATGGTCACGACCGGCGGACGCGACACCAGGTCTTCGGGGCGGTCGGCGATGTTGAACAGGCCTTCCTCGATGTCAGACTCGGCGACGCGGCGGACCGTGTGGCCGAATTCGGAGGCGACCAGCTCGGCCGTGTCGGCGTCGATGACATCGCCCGGCTTCAGGATCTGGCCCTGCTTCATGAAGTACTTGACCACGTCCACGGCGCGCTCGGACATGCGCTGCGCCAGTTCCTGGATGGTGATGGTTTCGGGCAGGATCACTTCGCGCATGACTTTCTCGCGCGGCTCGTTGTGGAGCGCGCGTTTGAATTTTTCCTGGCGGCGCCGCATCGACGAGAGCGAGCGGGCACGCGCGTCCTCGTCCGACAGCGCCGAGTTCAGCGTCAGCTTGCCGCGGCGGCGGTCTTCCTCGCCCTTGGTCGGCTTGGCCGGACGGGCCACTTCCGGCGTCACAAGACGACGCGCCGGAGCACTGGCTGCGCCACCGGCACCGGAGCGCCTGGGCTTTGCCTCTTCCTCGTCATCGGCCGTGGCGACCTCGGCGGCCAGCGGCGCGCGACGGCGAGCCTCTTCCTCGGCACGACGCCGCGACTCGGCCTCGGCCTGCAGGCGCGCTTCTTCCTCGGCCTGGCGGCGCGCGGATTCGTCACGCTCGCGCTTGCGGCGTTCTTCTTCCTCGGCGCGGCGCTTGCCCTCTTCCTGAGCGCGCTGGCGATCCTCGGCTTCGCGGGCCTTGGACCCTTCCAGCGCCCTGCGGCGCGCTTCCATCTCGCCACGCGAGAGTTCGTTCAGAACCATGCCCGAACGCTCCGGCGACGGAGGCGGCGCCTTCGGCGCTTCCTGCACGACAGGCGCGGCGGCAACAGGGGCAGCGGCGGCGGGCTTCGGCGTGAAGACGGTCGGCGCCACCGACTCCGGCTTGTCGCCGGGCAACGAGAACTTGCGCTTCTTGGTCTCGACCACGACCGATTTGGTGCGGCCATGCGAGAAATTCTGGCGCACGGTGCCCTGCTCGAGGCCGGGGCGCTTCAGCGTCAAGGTCTTTTTCGGTGTAACGCTCAACGTCTTGTCGTCGCCCGATTTCGTATCGCTCATTCCATATCCTCTGCGGCATCATCTTCGTCAGCAACGGCCGCAAGCATTGCCAGATCGTTCGGGGTACCGCCCCGATATCGGTCGAGCGCCACAACGCGCTTCTCAACCGCCAGCCCCGCGTCCTGCGCGAGAACGGCAGCATGTATCACATTTGTACCCCCCAATGCCAAGCTCAACTCGGCCTCGGAGAAAAGTTTGTAGGCAAGGGTTGCAGGACCGCCAAGGTGGACGGTTGCCCGCCTTGCCTGGCTGATCTTGCGGATACCGTCGTCCGCGGCCTCGGCCGCATGCAGCACGAGGAGCGCTTGCCCGTCGCGCACCGCGCCTTCGACCTTGGCCGCGCCAAGAACGACGGCGCCTGCCTTGCGGGCTAGGCCAATCATGCCCAGAGCGGATCTGGAGAGCAGCCCGTCGACCATGCCGCCGAGATCGGCCGGAACGGTCACCTGTGCCTTGAACGCACGGGCAAACAGGTTCTTTACCGCTGCCTTCTCGATATGTAGGCGATCGGCGGTGACCCAGCAACCACGGCCGGGCAGATTTCTCTTGATGTCGGGAACGACGGCCGAATCCGGGCCGACGACGAAGCGGATCAGTTCATCCGCTTCGGCTTGCCTGCGCGTAACGATGCAAGTGCGATCGTTCATCTCGTCCACGGGCTTTGCGATTGGTGGTCACCTCACGCACCGACGGTTTCGTCGGCTGCTGGCTCCTCGGCGGCGAGCTCTTCCTCGGTGATCCAGCCGGCCTGCCGGCGCGCGGCGAGCACCATCTGCTCGGCCTCGGCGCGCGACACGCCATGGCTGGCGAGCACGCCCGGATAGACCTTGGTCTCGCCGTCCTTGCGCTCTTTCCAGCCGATCAGATCGTCGGCGGCATAGCCGGCGAAGTCCTCGATCGTCTTCACGCCGTCCTCGCCAAGCGTCACCATCATGGCGGTGGTGACGCCGGGGATCTCGCGCAACTCGTCCTTGACGCCCAGCGCCTTGCGCTTTTCGTCATGCTCGGCCTCGATCTTCTCCAGATATTCGCGGGCGCG
>Ga0105239_10006540_pt1 | contig 13504 bp, 14 predicted proteins | sample KBSC44metaG_FD_92761 | JGI IMG/M metagenome (GOLD analysis project Ga0105239, IMG submission 92761) | Corn rhizosphere microbial communities from Kellogg Biological Station, Michigan, USA - KBS C4-4 metaG | ecosystem: Host-associated > Plants > Roots > Rhizosphere > Soil | place: Michigan, USA... | reverse complement strand
TGACCGTGAAGGTTCGGAGGGGGAAAGGAGGGATTTAAAAGGGGGTTGGGGTGGGGGGGGGGGGGGGGATGATGAATGAGATTGAGACACTTTCGATGCTTTCATGAGTTTACGTATACATATATATAGCACGAGTTTTCTGGCGCACTTGTGCGGGACCGCGTACACGGCACTTACCTACATACCTTCAGGTATTTCTAGATCTGCCTGCAAAGGGTGATTATGCATTAGCATTTCATTAGATAGTTGTTCCGAGAGACGAAGGAATTGCCAAAATTCAACTTTGTGGTTTCATTTGAGCAGTCAATTGCTGGGACGATCGTGGCCCGTTCGAAAGCCCTTTCCGAAATTCAAGTGGAAATATTTATTTATCTTCGGACCAATATAATTTACTCCCTACCCAAAGTATTCAAATTTCACATTCGGGGTCCCATTTTGCTCAGAAATCGCCCTCAAAAGACACCGTATAGGTAAAGTAGATAGCGTGCGACTGATTGATTACCTTTAGCCCCTGTAACAATGTTTGATCCCATGGAAGTATGATGGACTTTTTGGATTTTTTATTGTTGTACTATCTACTGTATTCCTCTACCTGCTCTGACGTCCGTCTCCCCTCCGTCCTTTCGTCCGTGCATCCTCTCCACATTAGGATCGTGCATTAATAATAATATGCATCTAATAAAAACAAGACAAGTGAAAAGAGCAAGAACTCTTCAGCGCCACCAGCTTTTCAATAGACTTGATCCCGAAGTCTTTGGTGCGCCTGGTGCGATATTATCCCCACCGAATTCCATAATTGTTTATACACATGCTGAATCACCCATCAGCGGATACTTCATTTCTTTGGCGTCTTCTTCTTCATGCCCCGGTGCGGTGCGTGCGTCTGGAACACTCAGACCACGACCTCTCTAACATTTATGACCTGATGCAATAGTACCATGGCCATAGTCCCAAAAGGAGGTATCAGCTTGATAACGACGGCGTCGCTGCTCAGCAGACTCAAGTGTGTCTGGGGTAATCTCTTCACCTTTCAAGGACTTGATCTCCAATCGCTCGTCGATATCGGCGCCCTAAGCCTTTCTCGATCTTGTGGTGCGGCCTTCTGATCGTCCAGTTGAAACGGCACCGTTGCTCTTGGAGTCGTCAAAGGTAGGAGGGAGTTTGTGTGGGTCCGGAAGAGGTAGATCTTTCATGGCGATCAAGGCTTCCTTGCCAGTGTTCCTCCTAGGACGTCCAGAGATGGTCTGCTTTCTGTATGTAGCGAAGTAGAATGAAATAAAGAGCAATAGGTAAGAGCTCAAGATACCCATGCCAGCGAAAGCAGCAAATTCTTCACCGGCGCATGATCCAGCAGATGGCAGATTTGGGAAATAAGTGCTGGCGAAATAGGTGTAGGAGGCGAAGTAGACAAAGCCGAGATCAATGACGAACTGAATGATTTGGAGCATGGTGATGTACTTCTTCCACCAGATGCGAATACCACGCGCGGATTGGAAGTAGTACCTGAACACGTTAGCCAGAACGAGATTTGGGGAATTGCAATGCATGCATACCAGTACATGACCACATGGACGGTCAAGTTCAAGGTGATTGGAACCCAGGACACAGAGGTGTTTCCGATGAGCTGGGTGTAGCATAAAAGGGCAGTTGCGCCATGATGGTAAGTGTGAAGGAAAGTGAGAGGCTTCTTCTTGAGAACCAAGAAAAGAGTATCGATCAACTCGAGGTATTTGGTCAGATAGTTGAGCTGCCAATGTTAGTGGAAGAGTATAGTTGCGTACAGAGTTCAACTTACATAGTAGAGAACGACCAATTGTCTAGTCCAGCCGCCACTGTGAGCACAAATTGCTGGAAAGACACCCTGTCGGACCAGGGTTGGGAGGAGTTGCTCAATGAACAGAGCCAGTAAAACGCCGCTGATGACAGTCAAGTAGAAGTTGTGAACCATGAAAGGGCCATTCAAGACAAAAGCCTGACGATGCTTCATCAACTCTCTGCCACCGAATATTATGACATAGTACGAGACCAAAGCAATGGCTGTCTCTTTGAGTGTGGACATAGGAGTGTAACCCGACACGAACTTGAAGTCGTCTGCAGGATAGCCAACAACGGCATCAAAGGCCTTGTTGAAGATTGGCCATAATTCAATGCCGAAGGGACGGTCGACCGAGGGAAGAGGGATCGACTTGAGAAAGTCGGCCATGGTGGAGGATCGAGAGGTGGGTCTGCCAGAGAACGATAAGGCTTGAGACGGGAAAGACAGTCAAAGAAGGGAATTAGGCAGGGTTTATAGTACAATCGAAGAGAATTGAAGACGTCGAGGAAGAAGAGAAAGCGCAGAAGGAAAAAAGAGAGTGTTCAAGGAAGAACCGAGGCTGGTGGAAGAGACTCGAGGATGGAGGGCGGAAGAAGGAGATATTATTCTTTTTCTTGAATTTCTGTTTCTCAGGCCCAATGCAACCTGGACGACTAGTGGAGGTGACAGGCAGGACGGGTCGTATAATAAGTCAGGGGGGAAAAATGAAAATGGATGGGAATCTTTGGCATCTTTGGGGCACGAGGGGGGGCGCGCTACGCGTTGGGCCAAGCATCGTGATTGCCGCTCCTTCCCATTGGCCACGCGTGCCTTCCTCAATTTCCGCGTCGCTCTTGCCTTGCGAGAGCCGCACGTTTTGCGTATAGACACGATAAGCGCGCAGACGCTGGCGCTTGTTGAAGAACTGTTGGGGTGGAGGGCCTCTAATTGGGAATACAACTCCGTGTCGACGCGCGAGAAATCATCTCTGTGGAAAGGGCCACCGTTCTTGTTATTAATATTGATCAGATAATTTGTTCGGGAGTACGGCGCACCAAGGGTTCACCCATGCGCTGATGACATGGCCACTCCCACTCGGCGTTCAGGAACAGATCAGGACGGCCAGGTATCTTTGGTACCGTCAATTACCGAGGGAGGGCTTTGTTGTGTTTGGTGTCAGTCACAAGGATGTCCCCATTCAAATAGTGGTCTGCGCTGTCAGACTGAATCTTTGCGCCCAGCTGCCACGATAATACCGTGTCAATACCTAGTATTTTCTCTGAACAAGCTCTAGCTCTCCCGGAGAGCCCTTCAACCACTCACAGGCGTCCAGATTTGCTTAGGCCGTTAGCTCTCCAAATTCTCAGGTGACTTCAACTGCAATCGCGAAAGCACCTTCTTCTATCTGCTCTCTCGACTGCAAATTCACCACGCTTCTCACCTGCACCGTTTCTCCTCTCAACCTCCGACGTTCACTCTTTGAAGCCCATGGCGATGGCTTCCCTTTCGATGCTCCGGCTTACTGCTCGTCCGGTCACCTCTTCAGTCTTCAGACCCTGCGCCCGGTCCGTCAGGAGAGCTCCTGCTCTAGCTCAATCTGTGAATATCAGAGCCCCCTTCAGCTCGACAACTGCTCGGAAAAGCGGACACGAGGAGGAGACATTTGAGGAATTTTCGGCTAGGTACGCCTCCGGTTGAGCTCGAGACTTGCAGACTCGTGCCACATCAATCCAATGCCAGTGTGACCCACAAATTAGAGCTCCTCTGACCTAGCCCTGTATCAGATACGAAAAGGAATTCGATGCCGTCCAGGATGTCTTCGAGCTGCAGGTACATATGACTCTCTGCTCCGTATGTTCAACCTTTTAACACCGTTTGCAGCGAAATTTGAACAACGCTTTTGCCTACGATCTCGTCCCTTCTCCCGGTGTTGTTACTGCAGCTCTGAAGGCTGCAAGACGTGTCAACGACTACCCAACTGCCGTCAGAATATTCGAAGGTGCGACCAGACAAGATAATTGGACCATCACGTGCAGCTATCTAACTGATACATCTAGGTATCAAGGCCAAAGTTGAGAACATCCAGCAGTACGAGGAATACCTGGAGGAGCTGAAACCACTGCGGGAAGAGCTCGGCGTCAATTTGAAGGAGGACCTTTACCCCAATGACAGCGACAGCCCATATAACAACCCATAAACGCCCAGCAGCTGTCAATATGTTAATCGAATCAAAGGGGAGCGTTTTTAGGATGTGTTGGGATTGATGGGAGAAGAACCTGTATCGCATACTCTTGCGCAACAAAGTTTCAAGAGCCTCACAGACGATGCTAAGGAGGCGATTGCTCGCCTCCTCACCATGTAGCCTAGGAGACGCCATTGCATGCATACGTACAAAGAACTACCTACGCCGTAGTCGAAAAACCAATGTACAGTTTCACATCGTTTTACAAACCGCCATGCATCATCCTTCAATTTTTCATACGTTCGGTGTCTCGGGCCTTCATGCACGGGTGGGTATGCCTGGCCACCAAATTGCCCTTTGGTAAGACTCTCGAAGCAGCCTACTCTTGAATGGAGATACATAGCTGTCCAATCTCGATATAAAAAATCACGCAAGATCCACCAAGGAAAGGAAGGGATGGTGGAAACGAGGCTCACGTGAAACAACAGGAGCAACAAGGAGAGCAAGCAACCGCCCGAACAGCACTATCTACCTGATGATATCGGCATATATGTATGTGATCGCCGTGCTTCCCTATGGTCAGAGCAACACCGAGTACCGCGTGCTAAACATATGTATACTGGAGGCAGTATATGAACTGAACCGTTGCAGGCCCGTTGTGTGAGCACCCTGGTATATATAAATATAGAACAAGAAACTGACAGACATTTTCCGGGTTTCCCAGCCCAGCCTCAACATATCTTACTCGAGGAGCCTTGCCTGCTGTAAACGTGATGGCTACTCCATTCCGACCGCATGCTCATTTCAAGAGCTGGCAGCTCTGCTTCAGACTTACCTTGTTACGAAGAACGGCTTCGAGAGAGAGGTAAGGGAGATGGTCCTTCCGAAGCAAAAACCAACTATGTACCACTCAAGTACCAAGCACACCCACTGCTGGGTCTCTGCTCCGATCTGGTAGCCCGATAATGCTACTCGAAGAATTATATAGAAAAGAGTTACAACTCACACTGCAGCACATGGGGCACCACGACATCTCTCAAAGTGCTGATGCTCGAGTATACAAAGAATGGCACTTGACTGCTCACCTCGTGGCTCACAATACTACTCATATAGTAGTACACACCGCGATCTCACGTCCACGAGCACACCCATCCACGTCACGTCTGCTGCTTTCACATATCCAATGAATGGTAAAAAGACTGAACAATTTTGGTCTTCAAAGGGGAGTGAGTAATGACCATCATCACTTCTCCTGTTCCCGTGCCCATGTCCATACCCAAAACCATTTGAATCCTGCATAGGATTAAAAACATACATCAAAGAAGTCAAGAAGGTCATGATGTTATAATAATGCCCGTGCGCCCTTTCCATCCTTTTCATGAATGTATCATAAGCTTCGTGACGACCGTAGTTTTCGGGCACCTCTTAGTTTCATGTCGCCATCATGCGTTTCGTGACACTCGCTCGCCAGCAGATGCCGAATCATGACGCTGGGGAGAGTCCCGTGCTACCTGCTTCTGCCTTCCCAATCCAAACTGATCCTTCTGGTTCGACTATACAAAATTCAAGTGAAACCGGGCTTTCACCTAACGCCCGGCCATCACAAGATCTCGGATTGCCCATCTCCAGCCTTCTGTTCCGTCGGTATTCTCGTCATTCTCAGCATCGGCGCCAGTTCTAAGCCATTTCTCGACTTTTCGACGCCACCTTTCTTCCTCACTTCGTTGTCTGCGAACAAACTCTGGGCCAACGTCAAATTCCTCAGCCACGCCCCAATCCTCTCCACTGCTGTGTCCGCCGTCTCCATCTCCAAATGACTCACGGGATTGACTGGCACTCACGAGGTTTTGCAACGTACCACTTCGGCTTCGTGTCTCGTCCTCCTCCTTCAAATCCTCAAGACCTGCAAACACATCTTCTTCGTCTTCCACTTGAACATTTTCCCCTCGAATACCTGTCGTACTTCCCGCTCCATGCTCAGCGATCTTCAACCAGCGCATCTGTGATGGGTCGAAAACCATTCCACCGACAACTTGAACGCCGGTGATGGACCCAACATTTGATATCAATGCCATATTGGCTTTAGTTCCAGGACTCCCCTGACCTTGACCAGAAGGGCTGCCGCCTCGTGGATGAAAATCTGGGACGTCGAAAGGAGCAAGAGCGTTTTCATTGCCTTCCCATCGGAATAGCAAGGGGTTATATTGCATTCCCTTCACAGTCTTTGCACTATTCAAATCACCACCCATACCTTTGATGAGTTGAGGTTTCTGGGGAGGCTTGTCGCTCTTCTTCTTTCGCAAGCTGACTTGTTGATTAAGTCGAGTAGCACCAACAGGTTTCCAATTCGTAGAAATTGGTTGCAGTGGTTCGCCACGAACGTTCTGGAAGGTCGTTGAGATTTGGCGTTGTTCGCGGGCGTTCCGAGATGCAGCAGTGTCGCGCGCAAACCGAGGGACATTGGTTGTGTTGAGTGCTGTTGTAGGGAAATCGTTCCGATGAGGGGTCATAGGCGTTCCAGGCACGGGTGTGTCACTACCACGGCGGGTGCTGGCTAGAGACGATGTGGAAGGATTTGGCTGAGAAAGTCCAAGTTTGCTTCTCAAGCTACGAGGTGCTCCTCGGCCTACCGGTAGTTTGGTGAACTTGGATTCGAGACTGGCAGATGTGGGAAGGTCATCAAATATCTCAAGCTCGGATCCGTCTCCGTAGTTCCGCCGTTTTGTAGGCTTCGTAATGGTTTTCTTCGCTTGGGCTGCCAATTCAACAGGTGTGAGATTACTTCGACCACGGGGAGTTTCTGGTCGGCCAAGTGCAGCAAGCCGAGACAAAGATCGCTGCGCGGCAGACATGCTGTCCCCTGACCCATCGGATCCTTGGCCGCGATAGTGGCGTGAAGTCGTGTTCTTGAGATTGATGTTGTGAGATTGGGTAGCTGATCCGCCAGCTGGTATGAATGGAACATTTGCTTTTTTCGGATCCCCAGTTCGAGTATCAAGACGGTCTGTGGGTGTCTTGGGCCGTGATGAAAGGTTGAGGCGGCTCCCAGCCTCCTGTCTTGAAGGAGGTCTCACATATGGGGAAGCTTTGGTGGGTGAGTGGGCACCGCGCATCGCGGGCATTGATCGTTTTGCACGGAGAAGTTGTGCAGTTGTAGTAGTTGATTGCTCGTACCGAAGATCAGGTCGAGATTCAGTGCCTCGAAGAAGCCGCCTACTTGGTGTGGAGGGAGCCGAGGGGGTTGATGGGGTTGTTGGCGCAGGTATCGCTGTAGCAGAGACTTGACCTGAATGGCTCGCGATTCGAGAGCTGGGCCGTTGATAGGTGGAAATTGGGGCGCCTGTTTCTGAGACAGGTTCGAGGTGGGAGCGAGGACGCTCATGCCGCTCGTGTGTCGGTTGAAATCGAGGTAGTCGGGAGATGGTGCCTCCTGGCTTTGTGCTTGTAGTAAAGTTGAGCGTTGTAGCAGTCCTCCTAGTAGGACTGGCGGCCCGCGTGTTCTTGTGCTTCACATTGCGATTTAGAGTCAGTTTTGCCGAGTCAAAGACCTCGCCATCACCGATTTCTAGGCCGGAAAAGAAATCGTCTTTTCCGGATGTCCGCTTGAGATTTGCTTTCTCATCTGGTATGTCGTCGTTATCTGGTGTCTGCTCTAGTTGCCGTTGTTTGAGTTTAGCTTCAAAGCTGATAGGTCCCTCTGGAAGAACAAGGCAATCTAAGCCCTCATCCTCACTCTCGGCAGTGAAAGCACTTGAGACACTAGGACTCAAAGCTGAAGCAGAAGAGCTACGGGCTGATCGGCCACCCTTTTTACCAGCATGTCTTGTTCCCAAGCTACCCTCAGCCCACTCGAGGTCGATTTCCTCCCCTTGCTGTGGGGTTTGTGGCTGAGGCTTTCTGGTGGTCAGCCTCAATTGGCCATCGGCTGGTAGTTCTAGGTCTTCTTCAATGCTTTCCATTTGCGGCTTTAGTGGTGTGGGAGGTTGCTCAAATAGCAAGGGCTTGTGTGGGGATCGATGTTTAGCGACCCTTATAGTTGGAACATCAGCAAAATCAGCGTCATCTTCAGTGTCCCGAAAAGCGTCGAGGGTGATTGGTGTTGGGGCTATCCTTGATTTCGGGGATCGAATAGTTCTGTCAAAGAGATCCTTATTCGATTCGGGAGTTTTGGGAGAAGTGCGGAAGGCAGCACTTATTTGACGCAGATTCTCAGATAGATCGCGATCATCATGTTTTGCGAGTTTCAGAGGGATATCGCCGCCAGGAAGATCCAGATCTTCGGACCAATCATCGGCGATGGCCTTCTTGATCTCTTTTCCCTTCAGCCGGCGAATTGTGCCTCCTTCCAACGCAGACCGAGGCACGTTGCTAGGTAGTGGTATTCCTTTGCTCTTTGCCATTGCTATAGCGTCCTTCATTGATGCCTGTTCGTCGACGACCACGTCCCAATTCTCATCTCCATTATTGGATTCAGATCGCATGGACATGCGCGAAGAAACGGAATCTCGTTGGTTTGTCTGTGGGTGTGAAATGATTGAAGTAGCAGTTGAAGCAGTGCGGAAATGAACGTCATCCAAGTTTTCAAAATCGTCATCGTCCCAATTTTCGACCTCCGGACTCTCAACGGGAGTCCGGGCTTTGAGTGTAAGTGGCTCCATGTTTCCTGAAAGGCGAAGAGGTGATTAAAGAGTGAGTATTGTACTTTCAACGTCGCATCGATTGAAGAGTCACCATTAGCAAGGGTAGAACATCAGCAGAGGAGTCGTTTGAAATCGTAAAGGGGTCGTGAAGTCATGAAAAAGTTGTCCGTAAGCTGTCGGTGGGTGATCTTGGTTGTTGTGTTTTGGCGGTACCGTCCCCTCTTGGGGGAAACACCACCGTTCGGAGGTAGTCGATGGATATCGAACGGTGGTCGTGAGGAAAGATAGGATAGGATGAAGCAGATGTTCAGTTGTAAATTTTGGTCTGCTTGCAGGTCGGAGCGGGTGGTCTCGTGGGAGGTTGGTCGTCGGAGGTCAGAGTTCCTTCTGGAGTGGAGTTCAAGTTTGGCGTAGATACAGCAGGATTCAGAGACTCGCAGCATTTGCAGGCGCGACGGAGTTTGGGGTGGGAAAGACGAGGCCTTAGGCTCCTGCCAGCCACTTGCTTAAAACCACGCTAAACGCGGTTCTGAGCCGTGATTTGCCAACCACGACGCGTGCTGCGGGATTTTTCTTGGCGCGGCAAGCACTGGTGCCTCACCTTGGTGTTTGGACCCTCCACTGGCGCTACGACTTTCCCAGACTACGGTTGCTCTGCTGCTCGAGTAGCTCTTAAGTGGCCCGGGAGTTCTCGTACGACATCCCACTACTAGTTGGCCTTCATGCGTGCTTTTCCAGCCTTGCAGTTGTGGCTTTACTCAATTTGATGCTCAAGGCCATGCCACAACCACGGTCGCGTTTGTCATGGCTGCCAGTTGGGTGATTCGTCTATTCAAAGACGACTTGGAAAAGACCCCAATCCTTGTGAAAGTCTCACGAAAAGACAATGGTCATGATCTCGATCTCGACTTACTTGCCACCGATGGCGATGCCGCATTCATTGGTAAAGGTGAGGGGTTACGACGTGGGAAATGCTCAATTGCTTATTTGACAGCAGTGCGCCAGCGGAGCCTTAAGAAATTGCAAGCAAAGAACTACGAAGGCTCCGACGACGAATGGAGCACCATCCTTTCATACACTTTGATCTCCAAACAATCAGCCGCCATTGATGATACACAGAGGAAGAACCTTGACATAGTCTGCTCGATTACTGGCAGAAAGAATAGCCACACGCTATCTATTGCATTCCGGAACAGTATAGAGGGAATCATCCAGCGGCTTGGAGTCATTGACTTGCCTGAGACCCAGGACACGGATGATGTAGACCTCTTTGGCTGGACGCTGCAAGCTATTGGGCAACGGGACCGGTTGGAGCAAGAGCTCGCGTTAGAGAAAGAGAAGGCCAAAGCTGAACAAGAAACAGAGGCAAGGCTGCAAAAACAGTTGTCTGAACTAGTAGAAGCCAAGGTCGACCATGAGCAGCAACTATTGTCCAAGTTCAGCACCCTCCTCAACGAGAAGAAGCTGAAAATACGGAAGATGCAGAGAGTATTACAGACCGCACAGGTTGACCAGAAGAAACTGAAGGAACTTGAGTCTGTTATTGATTCGGAGGAGGAGCCTCAGACACGCCGTGGCACTAAGCGTCGAGCCGACAATGCACCCGACGAAGAGGACAGTGAAAGCGATGGCTTCGAAACCATCGATGTCGACAACGCGTCTGGAAACGATGTCCCCCCTGATTCACGAGTCTCTCGTGGGCCAGACACCCCATCTGTGGAGACCGCCTCAGAGGAGGAGGACACTCTTGATGCGCCTCCTTCGCCAGACCCCCCAAAGACGCGTTCCATGGATAAACCAGGTGACAAAGGCCCATCCAGCCCATTACCGCCTCCTCGGGAATTGCCCTTCCAGAAGAAAAATCCCCCACGTGATGAAGCGTCAGGGACAGCACGAGCTTCCAAGCCCCCCGAACGCACTGTACCTTCAGATGACGAAGAAACTGCCAGCGAGGATGATGAGTTATGATAGCTACGATTCGGCGGACTCCAAATGTAATGAACTGAAATGAAATGAAATCAGTTGAATATGACGCTTCAACTGGGCAACTTCTCCAACTTGTTTCCTCATGGCACCCTGATCACCAAGAATCTTTTGTGCTGCAAGCTACTCACTTAAACATTCCAATGCATTAGTCTCTCATCTCACCCAAGCCGAACGACATGGTATGGTAGGTCGGACTTCCATTGAAGTGGATGCCCTCACCTGCCTCAGGCGGGCGGGATTGTTGAATTCTGGCACACGCCACCACAACCCCCCATGGTCTACGATCAACATACTTGTCTGGGCATTTCATGTGAGATCACGTTCTAGTATCGCCCTTTCTTAGAAGCTAACTCCGGAGTGTGCAGCATAGTATTTGTCAAGAACTGGTGCGCTGTGACGCTTCATTCTAGGCTCTAGCATATTCACTAGATCGCATCCGACGAATGGCTTCATCCCATGTTTGTATGTCAAAGACGTTCTTGCGCCCATTTTCTTTCATCCGCACAATCCAATCGTTGGCTCGGACCCTTTCGTAGCCAAAGTAGATACAGACATTCCTGCGGCGTTGACCAGTAGCAGCCTCAGGCAGGTATGTAGCTGCACTTGCCCCCACGTGCTTTCGAGCCGTTCCGCCGCGCTCAGATCACGTACCGGAACTGCTTGTCATCGCCCCACTCGGTAGGCTGTTCGAGGTGGACAGTGTCTCTGTTTTTCCCATATTTCTTGTCCCGCTTGACATTGGCGCGATGCAGGATCGTCATCTGGACACACGCGGCCACCACGACGAGGAGGCACGCGCCGCACGAGATCCACATTCCCTTGCGGTAGTACGGCTTGTCAGTCTTGGGGAAGATTCTGGTACCTAGGATCGGCCCGCACTGCCCACCTGTCGCGAGCAGTGCTAGGCCTGCCGCGCGCTTGCTGTCCGTGGCATGCGTGTTGCCGACCCAGGTGAGGCACTGTGAGACAGAGACGAAAATCAGCGTCGCGAGGAAGAGCCCGAAATATCGCGGTGCTACGCCCGAGGTTGTGGCGAGGATGATGTAGCCTACCGCGGCTGTTAAGGCGGCTCCGGCTAAGAATGGGCCACGTAGCCGGAAGCGATCGGACAGAAATGCGACGCTGACGATCGCGATGAAGCACAGGACGTAGGGCGGTGCAGAGAGTCCATTGGACTGAATCGTTGAAAAGGCGCCCATCTCGGATATGATGGTCGGTACGAACAGTGGAAGTGAAGCGAAGCTGACGTTGCAGCCGAAGTACATGATGGGCGGTAGATAGGCTGGGAGATGGAGGTCAGTGAAAAGAAGAGCGATAAGTCTTTGTTGAGATACTCACAGCGGTAGTCCTTGAGTCCACCAAGTACTTGCTTCCATTGAATCCCCTTGTTCCCGGTCCTATCACCAGGCTGGCGCAGAGATAGGTCGATTGCGATCTCACGTTCTCTCTCGCTCAAGAAGCGGGCGCTGTGTGGATCGTCCGGAAGGAAGAACCATGCAACAACAGCAAGGACACATGTTGGAATTCCCTCAACGATGAACAGGATCCTCCATGGGCCGATGGTTCCTCTAGCTTGCGATATGCCATATGCGAGAGCGCCGCCATAAGCATTTGCCGCAGCCGAACCAGACAAAAAGATGCCGGTCCGCAAGCCGAGCTTTTCTCGAGGGTAGAAAAAGGACAAGTACAAGGGCACTCCTGGTCCATAAGCAGCTTCGAAGATGGCGAGGAAGACTCGACAAACCATGATACTAGCCCAGTTATTGCAGGCGGCCTGAATGGTCGAGGCGAATCCCCAGAGAAAGACAACGACGGCTACCCATCGATGAGGCTTGAAGGCTTTCCAACCAATTTGTGTCCACTGGGATAGAATGTCTGCGGGCGAAAGGGTCAACAACTGCGAAGATCGTGGCTTTTGAATTACTCACAGGCAATATAAAAGGTGGTGCCCAGCCAATCGTAACGAGTGCCGGAAAGATCAATGTCGTCCTCCATGCCTGATATTCTGGCATTGCCGAGATTGGATCTATCAAGCACCGAAAGGCTGTAGAGGACAAAGATGAGTGGCAATAGGTGCCAGTCAAGTTTGCGAATAACGGCGTTCTCCTCAGCTTCCGTATATGTTGGGGCGACTCTGGGATCGTACGAATGGTTGATGTCGTTATGGCCCTTTTCGATATTCTCCTCCGTCATCACAGCGGGCTTGTCGTCAGTCGAGACGCCATTTCGGGAGCTGGAAGAAGAGTCAATATTATCTGGAGAATGGACCTCGGCGGGCTTCTCAGAATTGGATGTGGATTCCATGGTGATGAATTGTAACCCAGACTGAAAAGGTAGATTCGAGATTCACAAACTCTACGGCGAGAGGGTTGCAGTGAACATTGCAAGAACCTGAGGGAGGGAAGGGACAGGAAATGACCGCTTTTATGGGAGGGTACATCGTACAACATGACAGCGAATTGCCTCGTGGAGATATTGGACGGACCTTTGCCTGACACCAGACTGGCATCCTACTCCCACTGCAATCCATGGGATCCCCATGGGGCCATCAGTCCATCAACCCATCACAATAGCTTCCCCGCATGTCATGAAGAGCAGCTGGGTGCATGATGGCTCATGATGGCCCTTGATGGGGACCCCTGGAAGCCCTTGGCCCCACGAAATAATGTAGGGATAGACCACCGAGGACGGAGTTAGGAGCGCCTCGCGGGCAAGAGTGTTTGTTCTCGAAGCTGAAGGTCGGAGCGGTAATTGAGCGGTGATCGCAGTTAAGCGACGTCAGAAATTGCAAATGGTTGGAGAAACTGAAGGGGGAAAAGACCAGGGAAGCCGTGAAATGAGGCTGCCAGTGGCCGAGATAAAGGCTATGATGTCGATGGAGGGTATTCGAGAATCCATCTG
>Ga0105239_10006538_pt1 | contig 13506 bp, 10 predicted proteins | sample KBSC44metaG_FD_92761 | JGI IMG/M metagenome (GOLD analysis project Ga0105239, IMG submission 92761) | Corn rhizosphere microbial communities from Kellogg Biological Station, Michigan, USA - KBS C4-4 metaG | ecosystem: Host-associated > Plants > Roots > Rhizosphere > Soil | place: Michigan, USA... | reverse complement strand
GTTTGAAACTGCATTTTTACCAGGTTGGGGTCAAAGCGGTTCATCAGCGCATCATAGATCAGCTGTCCGTCGAGCTGTGCAAACTCAAACTCATGGTTGTGAAAACCTGCCTGCATACCGGCGTTTTTGATCTTTTCAGCAGACTTGTTCAACTTATCTGCTGCCGCCATATAATCGCTCAGGGTAGATTTTGCAGGCAGCCAGAAGGTAGAGCAGATCATTTGAGTCAATCCCATTTGCTTCGACCATTCTATCCGCTCCTCGATGTGATCGGTAAGTTCCGGAAAACCAAAATGACAACTGGGGCAGGAGAGACCTGTATCCGTTATCATGCGGCGCAAGTCAGTCGGTTTAATATTCACCAGAGAGCCAAAGCCCAGACTGGCATATCCGGTAGGTGAACACATCTCGATCATTTTATAGCCCATTCCGGCCATCGTTTTCAGCGTGCCGGTAAAATCTTTTCCCAGCGTATCCTTTACACTCCAGCTTTGAAAACCAATAGGCATATTCTTCAGCGTTGCTGCGCGCAATAATTCGGGAAGATGAGATAAGGCCAGGGCGCCGCCCCAACCCATTGCTGCCTTACTGATAAAGGCGCGTCTGTTTAATGTACTCATGTAAGTTGATTTAAATGGTTGCAGGATTCCATCCGTTACGATATTCACGAACAAGATATTTATTTGCTTCCGGCACATTGGTGATTGTCAGGGCAGCAGGATCATATTTCAATAACTTGCCACTTCTCAATGCCACCGAATAAAGATTGATCGCTTCTGTGATATGTTCAGCTTCAATGAAACTACCCGTATACTGTTTTCCGCTTTTAACGGCATCAACAAACAGGGTGAGCGCTGCAGCTCCTCTTTCTACCTGATTGCGTGTGTCTGTTTTCGCACTTTCAGGGGCATCCATTTTCTTACCCGACAATAACTGCGGGTCCTGTATGTTGAATCCCGTTAGTATCTTACCCTGATCGCCAACGAACATCATTCCTTCGGCAGGCAACTCCTTATTGTTTTCCAGCAGTTCCATAGGGATGGCAGGCCGTATGCCACCATCATACCATATCAGATCCACAGCCGGTCTTGATCCTTTTGCCGGATATTTAAAACGAACAGAACTCGCCATCGGAAATGAAAAATCATTGCGGATCTGAAAAGGAACAGCAGGGTCCTTCATCGCACAGATATGACTCAGATTGGGTTCTATAATAGTAGGCCCTTCCAGTTGCAAAGCCTTAAACACCGTCCATAAACTGTAATGCCCCATATCGCCCATAGACCCGCTGCCGAAATCGTACCATCCTCTGAACACCATATTAGTATAGTTCGGATGATAGGGCCTGTTAGCTTCCGGGCCCAGCCATAAGTCCCAGTCGAACCCATTCGGAACGGAAGGCGTATCCGTAGGCAGTGTTGGATACTGCGGCCACACTGGCCGGTTCGTCCAGTTATGCACTTCTTTCAGCGTTCCAATGGCGCCTGCGTTTATCCATGCCATTACGGTTTCCATAGAGCCGTTTGAATCCCATGGTATCAGATGCGTAATCACATTCGGTTTGCTTTTGGCTAATTTTATTACCTCTTTTCCTTCCAGCAGCCGATTCGATAACGGCTTATGCATCATAATGTGCTTACCCCGCTTGATCGCAGCCATGGCCATGATCCCATGCAGATGGTCCGGCGTCATCACCTTAACCGCATTCAGGTCTTTTTCTTTTTCAAACATTTCTCTGAAGTCTGCATACGCATTGCAGCCTTTGAATTTCAATTCGGGATGAACATTCGCATAATAAGTGTCTACGATAGACTTCCCGTTATCCCTGCCACCGGGAATATTATTGTCGCCACCCATTTCCCAGGCAGGCGCTTTGATGGCAGTGCGGATCTCATTCCGAAGCCAATCCTTTGCCCAGTCTTTATAACCCACCGCTTCTTTATTGGGATCACAAACAGCAATTACCTGAAATTGCGGAACCGCCAGCAGAGGCAGCAACTCCCTGATGCCCTGGGTGCCTGTACCTATATAGGCCAGCGTTATCTTATCACTGGGCGGAATATAATTTCTTCCGCCAAGCACGTGTCTTGGCAAGATCGTAAAGCCCGCAGCAACAGCGGCTGTATCTTTTACAAACTTACGGCGGCTGATAGTCGATTTTTGAGAAGGAATTGTTTCTTTGTCATCAGCAGAAAGGATGACTGGAGTCTGGTTAAGGTTTTCTTTCATGTTGGCAAATTTAATGATGTGCAATGGAGCGCTTTTGGCGCATTGGGACTGCGCTCAGAAGCACATCACTAAATTTAATGAATTTCTTGTATTGCCAGGGCCTTTAGGCCCGTGTACATGAATTATTATTTTTGGGTTTAGCTGAAATTATTATTAGGCCAAAATCGAATACGTTTAAATTTCGTTATACGCGTCATTCAAAACCGTCCTTTATCGCTTTAGCATACTGCTTATTATTTGATTTTTTTATGATAACATCAGGGCACTTATTGAACCGCGCAAATGTCTTAATGGCGTCAGTCAGTTTATCGATCACGGTTTTGCTCAGCTTCCCCGGCTCGAAGTGCAGGTTGTGAATCGTTAATACCCTTTGTTTTCTATCTGCCTTTGAATCCATTCTCGCTACAAACGTATCCCCGGCAAGTATGGGTAATGAAAAATAGCCATATTTCCGCTTGGGCTCAGGAACAAAACATTCTATCTGGTAATCAAAATCAAAAAAATCTCTTAACCGATGTCTGAACACATTTAATATATCGAATGGAGAAAGAATAAATACTTCGTCACTCAGCTCTATTTTTTTCTTTTTATAAGCCGGCAACATATAGATAGGAGCAGAACTTTTAACACCTTCAATCGTAACATGGCAGATCTCGCCTTCTTCTACCATTTTTTCCAATTCCTTTTTTACCAGATTATTTTTTACATAACGGGCACGCCACGCGATCTCTTTGGCATAGGCGATGCCCATAGAATTTAATGAGCGCTGAATAACATGGCGTGCAAATTCTTCAGGCGTTGGTATCGTTGTATCAATGTCACCGGGAAGCAGATTTCTGGGCAGATCATATACTTTATGAAAATCTTTTCGGGTCACCATCAAACTTCCTTCCAGATACAATCTCTCCAGCGCTATCTTCGACGGCCGCCAGTCCCACCAGCCTGAACTTGCTTCCAGGCGATCGTTTTCAAAATCCTTCACCATCAGAGGGCCTTCGCGGCCAATCCTGTCCAGCACATTGTTCATCAGATTAATGTCGGGCTGCGTCAACGGCGGTCGCCTCGCTACAAAACCAGCTTTCACAGGCAGTGAAAAGCGAAAGTTCTTCATCGGAATATATCCCGTGTCGGAGGTAAAGAATTCAAAGATCCTTCCATCTGCCATCAGCTCGTCAATCCATTCCTGTTTATAATCGGGCACGCGGGCTGCGATCACATGGTGATGCGCCCTTTCCACAACATAATTCGCATCGATCTGAATAAAGCCCAGATGGTCGATCAGTTTATATACCGCCTCGCGGCCCTTTCCAAACTGCGCGCGTTTGGATAGTCCGGCCGCATGGAGAATGATTTTTCTGGCTTCTGCTTTAGTAAGGATAAGCTTATTCATATTTGGGAAGCAAAATTAAAAGTTCTTTCTCACCTTTGCTAAAAATCGTATTCCTGGCTCATTGCCCGAACATAACCATTAATTTCTTTATGAACGGCAGCAAAAATGCAGCCATATGCGGTACTTTCAATACGCAAAGAAAACTACCACATGAGAAATATATTCTTATTATTGCTGATGGCTGCACCAATCGCAGCTTTTAATCAATCTTCTTCAACTATGGATGCATTTCAATGGCCCGGAGGTGTTAAGCCCCCTGTGACGGAAAAAGAGCCTAAAGAATTTATAGCCCATGGCGATAAACGTATCGACGAATACTACTGGCTCAACCAGCGCGAAAACCCAAAAGTGCTTGACTACCTGAAAGCAGAGAACGCTTATCTCGATACCATGATGAGCGGCACAAAGGAGCTTCGCGAGAAACTGTTTACCGAAATGAAAAGCCGGATCAAAGAGAAAGACGAGTCATTGCCTTATAAAGATAACGGCTACTGGTATTATTCCCGCTTTGAAGAAGGCAAACAATATCCCATTTTCTGCCGCAAAAAAGAAACACTGGAAGCACCTGAAGAAATTATGCTCGACCAGAACAAAATGGCAGAAGGCTTTAAATACTTTGCCATCGGCGGACGTGCCGTGAGTGATAACAACGAACTGCTCGCGTTCACAGTCGATTCTGTCAGCAGAAGACTCTATGGGCTTCAGATCAAAAACCTCATAACAGGCAAGGTATATCCTGAATTGATTACCAATGTAGAAGGTGGTTATATTGCCTGGGCTGCTGACAATAAAACCGTTTTTTACATTAAAAAAGATGTCACCACTTTACTCGGCTATCAGGTGTGGCGGCATGAACTCGGTACCGATCCTTCCAAAGATGTAATGGTATACGAAGAAAAAGACGATCGCTTCTATATTGGTGTATACCGTACGAAATCGAAGAAGTACATTGCCATCGTTTCCGATATGAACGAGGTATCTACCGAATGCCGCCTGCTCGAAGCGGCTCATCCCACCGGTTCTTTCAAAATATTTGAACCACGAAAGGAAAACTTTCAATACAGTATCGAACATTTCAATAACAAGTTCTACGTACTTACCGACTGGAATGCGCCAAATTTCCGCCTCATGGAAACCCCCGAGGCAAAAACCGGCAAAGAGAACTGGAAGGAAGTAATACCACACCGGAAAGATGTATATATCTCCGGACTGCTCGTATTTAAAAATCATATCGTGCTGTCAGAAGTGAAAGATGCACTGAACCAGCTGCGTATTATTAACCAGACCGATCACAAAGATTATTATATTACCTTCCCCGAAGCTGTATATACTTCTTTCCCCAATGTAAATCCTGATTATAATACCAACATCCTTCGCTTTGCCTATACTTCCATGACCACGCCCGCTTCTATTTATGATTTTAATATGGATACCCAACAGCGTGAGTTAAAAAAGCAGGTAGAAGTGCTGGGCGGATTTAAGAAAGAAGACTATGAGTCTGAACGCATATGGGCTACCGTACGTGATGGCGTAAAAGTGCCAATTTCGCTCGTCTATAAAAAGGGCATGAAAAAGGATGGTCGCAATCCTTTATTACTCTACGGCTATGGCTCATATGGCGCCAGCATGTCACCTTCCTTCAATAGCAATGTCATCAGCCTGCTCGATCGTGGCTTTATATATGCTATTGCGCATGTTCGGGGCGGACAGGAAATGGGCCGTCAATGGTACGATCAGGGTCACCTGTTTCACAAAAAGAACACTTTTTACGACTTCATTGATTGCGGTGAGTTCCTCATCAAAGAGAACTTTACTTCCAAAGAACATTTATATGCCAATGGTGGCAGTGCCGGTGGTTTACTAATGGGCGCCATTGTCAATATCAGGCCCGATCTGTGGCATGGGGTAGTGGCCGATGTTCCTTTTGTAGATGTCATCACTACTATGTCAGACCCAAGCATTCCGCTCACCACCGGTGAATATAAAGAGTGGGGGAATCCTGCCGTAAGTGCTGAGTATTTTTATATGAAATCATACTCACCTTACGATAATGTAGAAAAGAAGGCTTACCCAAATATGCTCGTAACAACTGGTCTGCACGATTCGCAGGTACAGTACTTCGAACCGGCCAAATGGGTTGCCAGACTGCGGGAACTGAAAACCGACAACAATAAACTGCTCTTTAAGATCAATATGGATGCAGGCCATGGTGGAGCTTCAGGTCGTTTTGATTACCTCAAAGACAAAGCCTGGCAATACGCATTCTTCCTGGCGTTAGAAGGTAAAACTGAATAACACAAAAGGCCCCCCGGCCTCGGCCGTGGGGCTTTTTATTAAGGAAGATGGGCGAAGACATCTCATTCTTCAAATTTCGTAAGCTTGCCGTCTTTATCCATCGCAAACCATTTTCCTTCCAGCATTACTTTCGCAACACCATCAGCGAACGAAGTCGCATAGTTGAACCGGAAAGAAATTATCTCCTTTCCATTTTTATCAATGTATCCCCATAATCCTCTTTTATTGCAAACCGGCGCAATGCCTTCTCCGAAACTGCGAGCATTGGTATAACGTAACGGGATCGCCACCTTACCTGTAGAATCAACATAACCATAATCGTTGCCTATACTTACCACAGCCAATCCTTCGTGGAAGGAATATACTTCCGTATACTGAGGTTTTACAAGCTCATTTCCGTTCTTATCTACAAACCCCCACTTACCGCCAACGGAAACGCCGGCCTTATCTTCGGAAAATGCCATTCCTTCATCATAGATCAGGGGGATGGTCAATTTTCCCTGTTCGGTTACATACCCAAATTTGCCGGATTTTTCTACCAGTGCAAGACCGCAATTACAGGCATCGATGCGGTCGTATTTTTTTGTCCAGGACTGGGCAAGTCCGTAAAGACCCGTTGCCAGCAGACATAAAAGCAAGGAATACCGTTTCATATAATATGCTTTAAATGCCCTGTTAAGTTACTCGCTGTAACGGGGAAGGAATATGACTTGCGACAGCCGGAAAGTTGATTCCTGTAAGGTGGACCTATTTACGGCTCGTTCTCGCTCTTGATCGACCTGAATATACCATAATACATAAATGCAGAACCGGCAATCATACCAACCAGAATAATAATCGATAAGAACAGCGGTGGCAACTGAACACAGGAGCCGTTCGGTTGTATGTTCGGCGGGTTATTACTCAGATAGAAAAATAACGATCCCGTAAGTATCATTAAATTCAGCAGGACTATTGACGCTATTTCCGCTTTTGTTCGCAATTTCCATTCACTTCCTGTTATTCTGTACTTGTTAAAATAAAAAATAAGGGAGGCGGCAAATAATGCAAGCATCAATAAATTTAAATGAAGCATAACCCGCTTCACGGCAGAACGAAATACAATAAGGTGTAATTTATTTTTTTCAATAGCTGCGCCGGCAGAATCACTGCTCATGGCCCCGCTGCTAAAATAATATTGATAATAAAAGGGGGCTTTTCTTACCAGCGTAACCCTCATTAAAGAATCGAAATAACGGGAGCTTGTGTGTGTCGAATCTCCAAACCCGCATTCACAGCCATTCGCAAGCAGGTAGAGGAATTTTTGAAAGGCGCTTTTTTCTGCCAGAATAATACGATAGCTGTGATCGACGCCAAGCGCTATCATGGCTTTTCTTATAGCTGAATCTTTAGCAGGATCGTTACCGCAGTAACAGGAGTCGGCTGATGGTGTAACAATAACGTCAATAGGTTTCGGTGATACCGTAAAAAAGGCAGCGGCAATTCCATTCCAGATATCGTTATATCCGATAGAGGCGCTTTTTTTCAATGGCTCAATGGCAATGCCTCCAAAGCGATTGTTTAGTATAAATTTGTATTTGTCGTTCAGAGATGTAGCGTCATCGTACCAGACCGCGTTGGTCACTTGTCCGTTCAAATTCGAAATTGCTGCATACACACTCGCTGCCGTACTGTCATAATACAATGAATCGCTGAAAGCATCATTTAAATTATCCAGTGTATTATAGCGCGGCGTATTGAATTTCTTTCCGTACAAAAAATCAACACCATAATAAGGAATGGACACAACCAGTTTTTGAAAAGGGACTGTTGAATTAAAAAAACGGTTCGTGGCTGCCTGTATGCTGTATTTGTATCCATTCAGGGCAACAACAGGCCCCGCAGCACTGGTATTTTTCTGACCGGTAAAATTTAAAATAAAACTTTTAACAGGAAGCTGGTTCAGTGCCTCTATATCATAACCGTTATGCAGATCAAATGCCGGCACCGTAATAGTTACCAGATTAATTTTTTGTGAAATCAGTTGTATGAAGGAAACAAACTGGGTGCTGTGATTATAGTCTACATCGTCTAATAGTATGTTTATACCGTCAATATAGTGCAGGGCGATCAGTTGTGAAATATCATCTGCCAGTTTTTGCTGGCTACTTACGCTGCCCAGAAATGCATTGGTGGTGGCACTGTTTGAACTGGTAATGGATAGCAGAATATGGCATTTGTTGCTCGCTGCAGCTTTCAGCACCCTGTTCCCGGTAAGGCTCGTCTTTAATATCTCAAGGGCATTTTTATTCGCAATATCATATCCATTAAAAATAATATTATTCAGAATGTTGAAATTGAAGTCCAGATAGTTCCTGTCCATTTCGCTACTGCAGAAAAAGTATACATCTGCCTTCCGGGTTATTTGCAGATTCGAGGCGGCATCTTTATTCGTGTAAAAATAGGCAACGCGTATAGGGTTCATCGTATCGGCGGCAGTAACATAGCCTGCTGTTATATTGCTCTTTATGATTTTAGCCTGAATAACCGGTAAGATCTTTTCTGCCAGTGTGGCAATTTCTTCGTTCGTAGGTGGCTGTGCTATAGCGTATAGCTTCCTATAAATGGAATCATTGTTCCGCGAAGTGTTCTGTTTAAGCGAATCCAGCTTTTGCAGCAGTACATTGTAGTTGAAATGGCTGCTGTCTTTTACTGAGCTAAGTATATCCGTTAGCAGCAACACATTTTCTCTTGTAACGGCAATCGAATCTTTTAGCCCCAGGCCCTGGATCGTATTTATAATGGAATTCCGTTGTCTTAGCTGTGCGTATTTTTTAAATTTAAACACCTCGGCAATGCGGCTAAGCAGTCCTGGCGCGGCTTTGGAGGGAACTGTATCAACTGCTTCTACACCGGTTTTGTTGTTCGTATTTGCTTTGATGTTTGGATAGAATGCGTTCGAAAAAAGATACAGAAGGATAAAACTACATAAGAAAAGGCCTTTGTGTTTCATGAATAAAAAGTAAGAATTTATTTTTTCACAAAAAAAATTTGTTCGGAATGCATATCCTGTTTACTTTTAATCAGCGGTTACTTAAAACGGATAGCACTCCCCCAATTTCCTCTATTTCTTTTCACATTGTTCTTCAATGTCGATTTTCGATTGATAACTATTGATTTGAAGGTGGTTATCTCTGATGTTTAGTTGGCAAAGGATACACGCATATGCGGTAGCGCACTGTATTGCATGTACACGGCCGTCATTTACCCTAAGTAGCTAATTGTCTTAATGCTTTCGCTTGTATGATCTATGAATCATTGTCATGCGTGGTAAGAGAAATGAATGAACACCTGCGTGCACAGTTAAAAGTAAATGAAGATAAGGTGATCATTTCAGCACTCGTAAACCAGGATGGCTCAGTCGCCATTGCCGGAGAAAATAAGCTGGTACTAACGTTATTAAACATAGAAAAGGAGACGTATGGAAAGAGTATCAATACACCGGCACACTTAAATAAAGTGTCGTCGTCGGCGGCCAATGCAGTGAATATTAATCTGCTCATCATGTTTGCGGCTTATTTCAGCAGCAATAATTATGGAGAAGCATTGAGATTTATTTCGTTTGCTATTTCTTTTTTTCAACAACGGAATGTGTTCACCCGTCAGAATACGCCTTCCCTTGATGGAAGTATAGAAAAGCTCGTATTTGAAATTGAAAACATAAGTTCAGAACGGCTAAATAATATTTGGGCTACCGTAGGCGCCAAATATATGCCCAGCGTTGTGTACAAAATGAGAATGATAACCTTTGCCGGTTCAGCAATAACAGAGTTAAGACCTGTCATTGGTGAATTGCATAGTTAAGCCCCTTATCTTAAACATGAAAGCACGTTTCAATAACCTGTTCAGTGTTTCTTTTCAGCACGACTATTTTGCAGCAGCCGTGTTTGAAGGATTGACTGCAAAACCCGATGCTGAAACAACAGACCTACTTTTAAAGAACGGTTTTATATTCAAGCCTTTCCGAAATGGCTTCTCCATTCTGTATGATACTTTTTTTGCCGGCACTCAAAGACAACTCCAGGATGTATTAAATGATCCGGTAACATTATGCTTTCCCCTAACCTTAGCAGATCAGCATTTTTATAATTATACAGTTGATTTCGGCGCCGACATCAGCGCATTTAATTTCTTATTTACCAACTCACCCGGAATAAACTGTCCAACTGAAAAGGGCGAAAACCTTCACAGGGATAAATATGTATCATCCAAAGAGCTTGCCATGGCAGGCAACTACAATGCTGCTTTATTTGGCAGAATAATCATAACTGTAGATAACAACCTGAAACAGGACTATTATATCAGCTTCCAGCAGAGAAGTACTTACCTCAGATATTTTCTGGTAAGCAATTATTTTCTGGAACTGGATCAGCCGGCTATCATCGATGGAAGCAATCAGCAAAAATTCTCCGATGCTGCCACTGTTACTTTATCAAACGGCAGAAATGCTATTCTGTTTATATCTGAAAATGAGATCAGGTTCAACCATAAGTCAAGATCTGGTTTCAATCTCGTTGAAAATTACGAAAGGGAAACAGGAAGATATAAAGTCGTAAAATCAGGATTGCCATTACCTGATGTACGGGCTGTTTCAAAAGCATTGGATGGCAATGAATACGCAGGAAAATTTTATTCAGACATTTTTCTTTAAATATACTAAACGTAGAAACTTATGCCCACACAACTAATGACGCCGGGTGTTTACATTGAGGAAAAAAATGCGTTTCCCGGCTCGGTCGTCGCTGTAGACACAGCAGTTCCTGTATTTATCGGCTATACACAAAATGCCGAGCGGAATGGAAAAACCCTGGTAGGTATACCCACCCGTATCACTTCTTTTGCAGAATACGCGCTTTATTTCGGAGGCCCTTTTAAACCTGTTTTCACCATAACCAGTGCCGGAGGAGCAACCGCCGCTACGCCAGCAACTCCAACGGCGCCAACAGATGCCGCAAAACCCGAAGACGCTGCAAAGCCCGAAGCGCCTGCAGATGCTACTAAACCAGCCGATGCTGCAAAGCCTGCCGCCACACCATCTAAAGGCGCCATCAAACTAAAGGTCAACGGAAAGGATATGGTCCTCGATCTGAAGGATAAAAACATTTCCTATTTCTATAACAGCATCAGACTGTTTTATGCAAACGGGGGAGGCAACTGTTATATTCTTTCCATAGGCACTTACGGCGATAGCAAAGATGGGCTTGACATAAAAGCCGAAGACATTCTCGGCAGCGATACAAAACCCAACGTTTTTGAAACGCTTAAAAAAGAATATGAGCCTACACTCGTAGTAATACCTGATATGATTGCATTGGGGACCGATTGCTATGTAAGCGTTTATCAGGCTGTGCTTGCCCATTGCGGAGACATGCAAAGCCGCTTCGGCATCTTCGATCTCGTGCAACAAACACCAACCGATACCACCGATGACATTGTTGAAAGTTTCAGGGACCTCATAGGCATAAAAAACCTGAACTATGGCGCGGCCTATTACCCGTGGTTAAAAACAACTATCGTACAACCATCAGAGGTAACTTTTGGAAACATCGATATTGATGTGTTCGACGAAAATGCCATGAAGGCGCTATTTCCCGAAGACCCTATCGGCGATATCATCAATAAGATGATCAAAAAGCTAAAAGAGAAAAAAGTAAACGCAACCAGAGGCCGTAATGAGCAATTACAGGGAACTGCGCTCGAACAGGCAGTTGCTGCCGCCACCCTTACAGCCGATGATAAAAAAATGGATGACAGCGACGCCCTCCATTTCCATCAGTCATTGAAAGCCGCAAGCCCTACCTACGCCTACATACTTCAGGAAATCTCTGAGAAATTAAACGAACTGCCGCCCAGCGGCGCCATTGCAGGCGTATACTCATTTACCGATAGTTCAAGAGGTGTTTGGAAATCTCCCGCCAATATGTCTGTCAGCATGGTTACTGCCCCTTCCATAAACATCACCGATGAACAGCAGAAAAAACTCAACGTAGACGTAATGGCAGGTAAATCAGTTAACGTAATAAGACCATTCCCCGGTATCGGTACTTTAATATGGGGAGCCAGAACCCTCGATGGCAACAGTCAGGATTGGCGGTACATCAACGTACGCAGAACCATTATCATGATCGAGCAATCCATCAAGCTCGCTGTTCGCGCATATGTATTCGAACCAAACGACAATAGTACATGGATTACCATTAAAAGCATGATCAATAACTTTCTTACCAACCTGTGGAAACAAGGCGCGCTCGCCGGTGCAGCAGCCGAACAGGCTTTTGATGTGCAGATAGGCCTCGGTGCTACCATGACGCCCACCGATATCCTGGATGGTGTAATGAAAGTAACCGTAAAACTAGCCATTGTACGGCCCGCAGAATTTATCGTGCTCACCTTCCAGCAGCAACAACAACTTTCATAAAACCACTAAACATATCATTAACCCCAAAAAAATTAAGTTATGGCAGATGACGGCTCAGCACAATCACAGGCCACGTGGCCATTGGTGCGCTTTCAATTTCAGGTAAAATGGGACAGTACAGAACTCGTGTTCCAGGAAGTTACCGGATTAAATATCGAAACGCAGGTTATTGAATACCGCGGCGGCAACAGCAAAGCATTTTCTCCCGTAAAAATGCCCGGCCTTCAGAAGTACGGCAACGTAACGCTTAAGAAAGGCATGTTCAAAGGTGATACTGCCTTATGGAAACAGTTCACTACCGTAAAGATGAACACCTACAAAAGATCTACCATTGTTATCAGTCTGCTCGATGAAGCCAATGGCGTAGCTATGAGCTGGAACCTGACCAATGCATTCCCCAGCAAGATCACCATTACCGATATGAAGGCAGATGCGAACGAAGCGGCTGTAGAATCCATTGAAATTACTCACGAAGGCTTAACACTGGCATCATAACCGAACATGCGATCTAAGGAATACTTTTATGAATATCCGATGCTTGGCTATTACTTCAAAGTCGCTATAACCGGTTTTTCCGGCAGCGACTTTGAATTTAATTTCCAGGAGGTAAGCGGTATAAGTGTAAAATTTGGTCTTGAACAGATAGTAGAAGGCGGGCTCAATAACCAGGTACATAAACTGCCTACACATCCCACATACGAAAACCTTGTTTTAAAGCGGGGTATGTTTTTGTATAACAGTAGTCAGCCCGGGCTTTTAAAATGGGTGCAGGACACATTGACCAATTTTACCTTTTCTCCCAAAGCCGCAGATATTATGCTGCTCGATGAAAATGCAGAACCGCTCGCCTCATGGAATTTTCAAAGGGTATTCCCCGTAGCTTTAAAAGTGAGCGATTTCAATGCAACACAGGGCGCCGTTCAGATAGAAACCATGGAACTGAGTTATGATTATTTCACAAGAACGAAGTAACCCCTATGCCCCTCGAAATAAAAGAACTTGTAATAAGGGTAAATGTAGAAGAGAATGCAGCCGGTAATAACGTAAACGTTCAGGACATCACAGAATTAAAGAAGAGCATCATTAAAGAATGCATGGACAGACTATTACAAAATCTCGATTACGTTTTACAACG
>Ga0105239_10006534_pt1 | contig 13508 bp, 12 predicted proteins | sample KBSC44metaG_FD_92761 | JGI IMG/M metagenome (GOLD analysis project Ga0105239, IMG submission 92761) | Corn rhizosphere microbial communities from Kellogg Biological Station, Michigan, USA - KBS C4-4 metaG | ecosystem: Host-associated > Plants > Roots > Rhizosphere > Soil | place: Michigan, USA... | reverse complement strand
TCCGGGCCGTAGGCGAGCCCGACGTCGTTCGCAGTGCCGTAGTCGCCGCTGCCCGTCTTGTCGGCCGTGGTCCAGCCCGCCGGCAGGGCCGCCCGCATGCTGGACGTCTCGTTGGCCCGCATCCAAGCCACCAGCGTCTGACGCGTCGAAGGACCGGGCGCCTCGGCGCTGAGCAGTGCGCGGTATCCGCCGCCGAGCGCCTCCGGTGTGCTGGTATCACGCAGATCCCCGGGAATCGCGGAGTTCAATTCGGTCTCCCACCGGTCCAGCCGCGTCTGCTGGTCGCCGACGCTACGCGCGAAGGCGGTGACCGCGGGCGGCCCACCGATGGTGTGCAGCAACAGGTTTGCCGCGGTGTTGTCACTGACCTGCAGCGCCGCCTGGCACAGCTCGGACAGCGTCATCTCCGTTCCTGCCCGCGGCCCCGTTCGCGGCGAATTCGCCACGACGGCAGCGGGATCGACCAACACCTCGTCATCGAGCGTCAGCTGGCCACGTTCGACCATCTGCAGCACGCGGGCTGCGGCGTAGGTCTTGAACGTCGAACACATCGCGAACGGATCTTGCGACCGGTGGGCAATCGTGACGCCCGAGATCAGGTTGATGGCGAAGAGCCCGATGACGGCGTTGTGCGCCTGCTCCAGACCGGCGATGGCTCGATCGGTGTCCGTTGCCGGCGGCGGTGCGGCCAGAGCCAGTCCAGGTGCGGCCAACGCCGCAGCCACTCCACTACCCAAGAGCAGACCGCCGCCGATCAGTACGTGTCGTCGAGAGATTTCAGTCATCGACCCCAACGCTACCGATCAGCCGGCGATGGCCCGCAATACCGGAGGCAATGACCGCTTCGACCGCTTCGGTCCAAGGATCGCGGCGCCGAACGGCTTGCTCAGCAGTTGCCGCGCCACGGCGTTGACCTCATCGAGCGTGACGGCGTCGATCTGCTCGAGAGTGTCCGGAATGCTGCGGTGCATGCCGTAGTTGAGCTCGCTTCGGCCGATCCGGTGCATGCGTGAGCCGGAGTCCTCGAGACCGAGCACCAGCCCACCTCGCATGGAGCCCTTGGCAATTCGCCACTCGTCCTCGGTGATGCCGTCACGCGCCACCTCGGCCATCACGTCTGTCGTCACCCGAACCACCTCGTCGAACCGCTCGGGCAGGCACGCCGCATACACCGAGAGCGCGCCGGAGTCGGAGAAGGTGTCGACCGTCGAGTACACCGAGTAGGCCAACCCACGCGTCTCCCGGATCTGTTGGAACAGACGAGAACTCAGGCCACCACCGAGCGCACTGTTGAGCACCGAGAGTGCCCACCTGTGGTCCCAGTGTCTGCCAGGTGTGCGCACACCGAGGAACATGTGTGTCTGCTCGCCGTCGCGGTGGACCACCTGCAGCGTCGGCTGACCTGGCACCCGGCCGTTGCCCTTGCGCGGCGCAATCGGCTGGCGGCCACGCACCAGTCGCGGCCCGAAGTACTCCTTCACCAACGCGACGACGTTGTCGTGGTCGACGTTGCCCGCCACCGCGACGATCATCCGCTCCGGCGTGTAGCGCCGGACGTGGAACGAATGCAGTTGCGCCCGCGACATTTCCGAGATGGACTCGACGCTGCCGATCACCGGGCGTCCCACCGGATGTCCACTGAACATCGCGGAGAGGAACACGTCCCCGAGGGTGTCCTCGGGATCGTCGTCGCGCATCGCGATCTCCTCGAGCACGACGTCGCGTTCCACGGCGACGTCCTCCGCAGCACATCGCCCACGCAGCACGACGTCGGCCACCAGGTCGACGGCCAACTCGAGGTCGGTGTCGAGCACGTGCGCGTAGTAGCACGTGTGCTCACGCGCGGTGAACGCGTTCAGCTCACCGCCGACGGCGTCGACCGCCTGAGCGATCTGCACCGCCGTGCGGGTCGGCGTCGACTTGAACAGCAGGTGTTCGAGGAAGTGGGCGGCGCCGGCCACGCTGCGACCTTCATCGCGTGACCCGACGCCTACCCACACTCCCACCGACGCAGAATGAACCGACGGGATGAATTCCGTGACGACGCGCAACCCTCCCGGAAGGGTGGTGCGCCGGACCGAATCAGTTACTGGCGGTCGCGGCATCGGCAGGTGCCGCACCCGAATCCGCTGACGCGCCGTTGGCCGAAGCCTCGGCAGTCTCGTCTTCGGCAACGAGCACCAGCGAGATCTTGCCGCGGTTGTCGATGTCGGCGATCTCCACGCGCAGCTTGTCGCCGAGCTTCACCACGTCCTCGACCTTGGCGATGCGCTTGCCACGGCCGAGCTTCGAGATGTGCACCAGCCCGTCACGACCGGGCAGCAACGACACGAAAGCTCCAAAGTCAGTGGTCTTGACCACGGTTCCGAGGAACCGCTCACCGATCTTGGGCAGCTGCGGGTTGGCGATGGCGTTGATCTTGTCGATCGCGGCCTGCGCCGAGACACCATCGGCCGCACCGACGAACACGGTGCCGTCGTCCTCGATCGAGATGGACGCGCCGGTCTCCTCGGTGATCGAGTTGATCATCTTGCCCTTGGGCCCGATGACCTCACCGATCTTGTCGATCGGCACCTTGATCGTGGTGATCCGCGGTGCGTACGGGCTCATCTCGTCGGGCTCGTCGATGGCCTCGGCCATCACCTCGAGGATGGTGATGCGAGCGTCCTTCGCCTGCGCCAACGCGCCTGCCAGCACCTGCGACGGAATGCCGTCGAGCTTGGTGTCCAACTGCAGTGCGGTGACGAAGTCCTTGGTGCCCGCGCACTTGAAGTCCATGTCGCCGAAGGCATCTTCTGCGCCGAGGATGTCGGTGAGCGTGACGAAGCGCCGCTCGGTGCCGCCACCGTCGACCTCGATGTCATCGGACACCAGACCCATGGCGATACCCGCGACCGGCGCCTTGAGCGGCACACCGGCATTGAGCAGCGACAGCGTCGACGCACACACCGATCCCATGGACGTCGAGCCGTTGGAGCTCAGCGCCTCGGAGACCTGGCGGATGGCGTAGGGGAACTCCTCGATGCTCGGCAGCACCGGCACGAGGGCCCGCTCGGCCAGTGCGCCGTGGCCGATTTCGCGGCGCTTGGGCGAGCCGACGCGGCCGGTCTCACCGGTCGAGTACGGCGGGAAGTTGTAGTGGTGCATGTAGCGCTTGGTCTTCTCCGGGCCGAGCGAGTCGATCTGCTGGGCCATCTTGACCATGTCGAGCGTCGTGACACCCATGATCTGGGTCTCGCCACGCTCGAACAGCGCGCTGCCGTGCGCACGCGGGATGACGGCGACCTCGGCGGACAGCGCGCGGATGTCCGTGATGCCGCGGCCGTCGATGCGGAAGTGGTCGGCGAGGATGCGCTGGCGCACCAGCTTCTTGGTCAGCGACCGGTACGCGGCGCCGATCTCCTTCTCGCGACCCTCGAACTGCTCGGACAGGCGCTCCAGGACCTCGACCTTGATCTCGTCGGTGCGGTCGTTGCGCTCTTCCTTGCCAGCGATGGTCAGCGCCTTGGCGAGCTCGTCGGTGGCGACCGAGGACACGGCGTAGAAGACGTCGTCCTGGTAGTCGGGGAACAGCGGGTATTCGCCGGTCTCCTTGCCCGCTGCTGCGGCCAGCTCCTGCTGGGCCGTGCAGAGCGCGGCGATGAACGGCTTGGCGGCCTCGAGACCCTCGGCAACGACGCTCTCGGTCGGCGCTCCCGCGCCTCCTGCGATGAGCTCGATGACGTTGTCGGTGGCCTCGGCCTCGACCATCATGATCGCGACGTCGCCATCGTCGACCTTGCGGCCCGCGACGACCATGTCGAACACCGCGCCTTCGAGCTGTTCGACGGTGGGGAACGCGACCCACTGGCCTGCGCGGTTTTCTTCGGAGGGGATCAGCGCGACGCGCACGCCACCGACCGGGCCCGCGAACGGAAGGCCGGAGATCTGGGTCGACGCGGACGCTGCGTTGATCGCCAGCACGTCGTACAGATCCTTGGGGTCGAGGCTCAGGACCGTCACGACGACCTGGATCTCATTGCGCAGCCCACTGACGAACGTGGGACGCAGCGGCCGGTCGATCAGCCGGCAGGTCAGGATCGCGTCGGTGGACGGCCTGCCCTCGCGGCGGAAGAACGAGCCCGGGATGCGGCCCGCGGCGTACATCCGCTCCTCGACGTCGATCGTGAGCGGGAAGAAGTCGAAGTGGTCCTTGGGGGACTTGCTGGCGGTCGTCGCCGACAGCAGCATGGTCTCGTCGTCGAGGTAGGCGACGACGGCGCCAGCGGCCTGCTGGGCCAGCCGGCCGGTCTCGAAGCGGATGGTGCGGGTGCCGAAGCTCCCGTTGTCGATGACAGCGGTTGCCTCGAATATGCCGTCTTCAATTTCAGTTGCAGACATACGTTTGTCAGACCTCTTTAGTTCTCGTGTGGTGCGTTTTCGCACCCCATTTCGCGAGCCACGCGAGAGAACCCGGAAATCCTGACGGCCGTCGATCGAAGCGGCCGGTTTGAACCGGCCGCCACTACCGAAGACCGCCCATGCGAGAGCGGGTGCTCGAGGTGGCGCGCTGGAACGGTGCACGCGGATGTTGCGCGAACCGCACCGGATGTTCGAGCCCAAGGTGGCTCAAAACACGTTCATGTTACACCGTGGCAATCGTCCGACCAGCCAACGGGCGTGCTTACGGTACGTCCTCCACGCATACCGTGAACTGGCGTTCGACGTAGGCGTACCCGACCCCGGTGGCGCACTGATCGACGTTGGCCACCTTCTGCAGGATCTGCGTGGCGCGCTGCCGGTGGGGTACGGCCGCGTCGTTGCAGTCCACCCGGAGCGGGTCGTGGGCGTTCTCGGGGTCGATGCTCATGCAGCCGCCGACCACCCAGTCGACGTCCATGCACACCGTGCTGCCCGTGCTACTGAACGAGCTGCGCGTCGCGTAGTACGAATCCGCGTCGGATGGACACTGGTGGGTGTCCTGCACCGTCGAGATCACCTTGAAGTTCGATGCGGTGCTACCACATTCGACCCGTGCGATGTCCGGGCGATCGGGCGGGCCGCCGATCTTGAGGCAGTCCCCCACCTTCAGGTCCGCGGCAGCCGCGGACGAGCAGCCAGAGAGGAATAGCGCGACGACTGCAGCAATCCCTGAGACCGATGCGATCGCGAATGCGCGAAGCGCTCGCGTCAGCGGCGCAGGCCCAGGCGCTCGATCAGCGAGCGGTAGCGCTGCACGTCGACCTGGGCGACGTACTTCAGCAGCCGGCGGCGACGACCAACCAGCAGCAGCAGTCCGCGCCGCGAGTGGTGATCGTGCTTGTGCAGCTTGAGGTGCTCGGTCAGGTCGGAGATGCGCTTGGTCAGCATTGCGACCTGGGCCTCCGGCGAACCGGTATCGGTGTCGTGCAGGCCGTACTGGCCCAGGATCTCTTTTTTCTGCTCGGCAGTAAGCGCCACGAAACTACTCCATTGAAATCGGTCCGCGAGGGTTGATCTGAGGCACGGCCGCCGCGAACTGCAGCTGTGCTGGGTCGCGGGAGAGTCTAACAGCGTGATGCCACCAGATCCGAATCGCGGGTCTGGGGCCGTGGCCAGCGACGATCGGGGTCCGAACCTCGGTGGAATCAGTGCGCGGACAGGATGGTGCGCGCCTTCTCGGTGTCGCCGTCCATCGCGACGATCAGGTCCTCGACGGAGTCGAACTTCTCCTGAGGCCGGATGCGGGCGACGAAGTCGACGGCGACGTGCTGGCCGTACAGATCGGCCTCGGTGTCCAGGACGAAGGCCTCAACGGTGCGGGTGCGGCCCGAGAAGGTCGGGTTGGTGCCCACTGACACCGCCGCCTGGTACCGCTCACCTGGGGTGACGGTGCCCATCACCGGGCCGTGTCCGAGCACCGTGAACCACGCCGCGTACACCCCGTCGGCGGGGATGGCGGAGAACATCGGCGGCGCCACGTTGGCGGTGGGATAACCGAGAACCCTGCCGCGGCCGTCGCCGCGCACCACCACGCCCTCGACGCGGTGCGGCCTGCCGAGCGCCTCGGTGGCCGCGATCATGTCCCCTGCGTCGACACACGAACGGATGTAGGTGGACGAGAAGGTGACCGTCTGGTCGTGGTCGGCGTCGGCCACCTCGGACACCAAGGTCATGCTCTCCACGGCGAAGCCGAAGCGTTCCCCCGCCTTGCGCAACATCGACACATTGCCGGCGGCCTTCTTGCCGAACGTGAAGTTCTCACCCACCACCACCTCGACGACGTGGAGCCGCTCGACAAGCAGCTCGTGCACGTAGCGCTCCGGGGTCAGCTTCATGAAGTCGGAGGTGAACGGCATGACGAGGAAGACGTCGATGCCCATCTCCTCGACGAGTTCGGCGCGCCGGGTCAGCGTCGTGAGCTGAGCCGGATGGCTGCCTGGGAACACGACCTCCATCGGATGGGGGTCGAACGTCATCAGCACGGCGGGAACCTCGCGGGACCGCGCGGCCTTGACCGCATGGTTGATCAGTTCGGCATGTCCGCGGTGCACCCCGTCGAACACGCCGATGGTGAGGACGCACCTGCCCCAGTCCGTGGGGATCTCATCCTGACCCCGCCAGCGCTGCACGCGTGCAAGCCTACGACGCGCCGGTCCCCTCGTCTGCGCTGGATGCCCGGTGGAGGTGAAGATTGCCTAAACTTCTTCAACGTGAGTCCTGAAGGCAACCAACGCGACCTTTCCACCGTTGCGCAGGACTATTTGAAGGTCATCTGGACCGCGCAGGAGTGGTCGCGGGAAAAGGTCAGCACCAAGATGCTCGCCGAGCGCATCGGGGTTTCGGCGAGCACCGCATCCGAGTCCATCCGCAAGCTCGCCGATCAGGGTCTCGTCGACCACGAGAAGTACGGCGCGGTGACGCTCACGGAGGCGGGCCGCAAGGCTGCGCTTGCCATGGTCCGCCGCCATCGCCTGATGGAGACGTTCCTGGTCAACGAGCTCGGCTACGGCTGGGACGAGGTGCACGACGAGGCCGAGATCCTCGAGCACGCCGTGTCCGACCGGATGCTGGACCGCATCGACGCCAAGCTGGGGTTCCCCACCCGGGACCCGCACGGCGACCCGATTCCTGCCGCCGACGGCCAGGTGCCGACGCCGCCCGCGCGACAACTGTCGGACTGCCACGACGGCGAGGCGGGCACCGTCGCCAGGATCTCGGACGCCGATCCTGAGATGCTGCGCTACTTCGACAGCGTCGGGATCAACCTGGACTCGCGGTTGCGGGTGGTGGCTCGCCGCGACTTCGCGGGCATGATCTCGGTGGCCATCACGACCCCGGTGGACGCTGGCTCCGACGAGACCACCGTCGACCTGGGAAGTCCTGCGGCACAGGCAATCTGGGTCGTGGCCTAGCTTGCCGGCAGACCCTTGGCGACGTCCGCCTAGGCTCATGCGTCATGGCCAAACTCGAGTTGACCCGAAAGCTGTCGCTACCGCCCGAAGAGGCATGGGCGCACGTGTCCGACCTGTCGCAGTTGGGCGATTGGCTGCAGATGCACCAGGGCTGGCGATCGGAACTGCCCGAGCAACTCGCGGTCGGCACCACCATCGTCGGCGTCGCGGGAGCCAAGGGGATGCGCAACCGGGTGACGTGGACGGTGCGCAAATTCAATCCGCCGCGGTCACTCGAGATCACCGGCGATGGCGTCGGCGGTGCGAAGTATGCGCTGACCATGACGGTGGCTCCGACCGACACCGGTAGCGCGTTCACGGTGAAGATCGACCTTGGCGGACGGCCGCTGTTCGGTCCGATCGGGGCCGCGGCAGCTCGCGCGGTCAAGGGCGACATCGAGCGGTCCATCGAGCGATTCGAGACGTTGTACGCCAACGACTGAGGATCTGGTCCGCAATCCTCCGTAACTGCGAGCCACCCCAGCAACGCGACCGCACGGGACCGCGAGCATCACCAACGTGCTGTCGTCATGCGCGATGACGACCACTACCTGGCGCTGGGATGAGAACGGATGCGCTGATGCGCTGCGTCGGCGTGCGTCCCAGGCCCTCCGTTTGCCACACAATGCGATCTCTGCCGCAGCATTCAGCTTGCCGCTTGAAGGACGTTGGTTTGACGCTGGATTGACGACGAATTTCGCGCCATCCTGCGCCTGAGTGACGTTCGAACCGGTCGCGAAGTGCCGTGTTGATGAATTCGCCGAGAACGTCAATTCTCGGCTTGAAACATGAGTAGTCAACTACTCATTCCATCGCGCATTTCCCGACTGACGATGTCAGACACCACTGCAATGCGACGGGTGGACGTCCGTGCCTACCCGCGCTTCGAACGGTGAGGAGGGCGCAGTGGCAACCAACGGGAAGTCAGCGGGCAACACGAGGACCATCCTCGCCGCGAGGCGTGGCTCAACCACTTCAGAAGGGGGAATTCCAATGTCCAATCGCAGCAAGCAACTCCAGAAGGCCGATCGAGGTGAGCGAGGTACCGGCTCCCGCCGCGGACGGAAGCCGTTGCGGCCCTTGGCCGCAACCACGGCCATGCTCGGCGGAGCCGGAATCGTGCTCGGCGCACCAGTCGCGGCACTGTTCATCGGATCCGGCGTCGCACAAGCTGCGCCGCCGGCGCCTGCACCTCTCAACCTGTGCGCCAGCCTCGTCGGGTGCAACGACCCGACCGCGTCATTCACCGGGGCCAGCCTCTTCGGCGCGAGCGCCGCACTGACCATCATTCCCGCGGGCCCAGAGGCCTCGAATCCGTTCGGGCTCGCCGACGGATTTCTCAACCTCGCCGGTTCGATCCCCGGGCTGAATCTGTTCATCGGCAACGGCGCCGACGGCACCGCAGCCCATCCGGACGGATTCAATGGCGGACTGTTCGCAGGCAACGGCGGCAAGGGATACAGCGCGACCACGGTCGGAGGGTCTGGCGGTAACGGCGGGGCCGCTGGCCTGTTCTTCGGCAACGGCGGCGCAGGCGGTGCCGGCGCCAACGGCAACTCCACCACCGCGGGTGGCAACGGCGGCAACGGCGGCGCAGCAGGGCTGCTCGTCGGCAACGGCGGGGCAGGCGGGGCAGGCGGCAACGGCGCCACAGGTCTGTCCGGCATGAACCCCTCGACGTCGAACACGGCCGATCCCGGCACGAACGGCGTCGACGGTGTGTCAGCGGCCACGTCCGGCCATAACGGCGTCGGCCTGCAGAACGGCGGCACCGGAGGCGTCGGAGGCAACGGACAAAACGCTGGCCTCGGCGGCAACGGCGGCCTCGGTGGCAGCGGCGGTGGTAACGGCGGCAACGGTGGCACCGGCGCACAAGGCAGTGCCGCCCACCTTGCCGGCGGCGGTGGCACCGGCGGCAACGCCCAGGCAGGCGGCGGCAACGGCGGCAACGGCGGCAACGGCGGCGACGACGCGACCGGTCTGGCTGACAGTGTCGGCAGCACCGGCGGCACCGGCGGCAACGGTGCGACCGGTGTCAACGGTCAGACCGGAACCGCTGGCGGCAAGGGTGGCGCAGGCGGCAACGGCGGCGCCATCGTCGGCGTCGGCGGAAGCGGCGGCACGGGCGGCACCGGCGGCAACGGCGGCAACGCCGCCACCGGCGGCAGCGGCGGCACCGGCGGCCAGGGCGGCGACATCACCGGCGGCACCAAGGCAGGCGGCGACGGCGGCACCGGCGGCAACGGCGGAGGCGGCGGAACGGGCGGCACCGGCGGAGCCGGCGGGAACGGCGGCACGGCCGGATCCGGCGGACTGGTCGGCGGTAACGGAACGGCCGGGTCCGGCGGCGACGGCGGCACGGGCGGCACCGGTGGAAAGGGCGGGTCGGCCGGCAGTGGTGGCACGGGTGGCACCGGCCCCGGCGGTACCGGCGACACGGGCGTCAAGGGCACCGGCGGAGGCGGTGGCAGTGGCGGTACCGGTGGCAAGGGAGGCACCAGCGGAAGCGGCACCTCTGGCGGCACCGGGAGTGGCGGTTCCGGCGGTGGCGGCGGCGGCGCGTCGGGCGGCTCCGGCGGCGGAGGTGGCGCAGGTGGCGCAGGTGGCAGTGCGTAGGCGCTGATCGCCAGGGACTCTTGCAGTCCCAGCTGCAGAACGGTCCCGGGGGCATCGAAGCCTGGATGCCCCCGGGACTCTTCGCGTAGGCAGCGGGTCAGCCCAGCTGAGCAACGATGACTAGAGCGTGGCAGGCCGGATCACGACGACCGACCTGGTCCGCGACGCCTCGTCGGTGAGCAGTGCGACCACCTCTCCCCCCGGCGCGACGGCCGCGTAAACCCCGTCGATGCCGGCGGGTTCCAGCGCCCTGCCGTGGCCGGCCGACTCGGCTTCCTCGTCGGTGAGATCCCGACGCAGGAACACCAGCAGGCAGGCAGCATCCAGCGAATAACTCAGCTGCGCCGAGTCCGCAAGGCGCTCGAGGGTGTGCGCCTCCCCCAGCCCGAAGCTGCCAACCCTGGTGCGCCGCAACGCCGTGAGGTGTCCGCCAACGCCAAGGGTGGCGCCCACGTCGCGGGCCAGTGCCCGGATGTAGGTGCCCGACGAGCAGTCCACCTCGACGTCGACGTCGACGATCGAGTCGTGGCGCCGCGTCGCGAGAACCTCGAACCGATCGATCCGCACCGGGCGCGCGGCCAGCTCGACCGTCTTGCCCTCGCGGGCGAGCTTGTAGGCGCGCTGACCGTCGACCTTGATGGCACTCACCGACGACGGCACCTGCTCGATGTCGCCGCGCAACCGCGCCACGGCGCCCTCGATGGCGGCGTCGGTGACGTCGTCGGCCGGAACCGCCTGCAGCAGTTCGCCTTCGGCATCCTCGGTGGAGGTGCTCTGGCCGAGCCGGATGGTGGCCGCGTACGACTTGTCGGTGGCAGTCAGCAGGCCGAGGATCTTCGTGGCCCGCTCGATTCCCACCACCAGCACGCCGGTGGCCATCGGGTCCAGCGTGCCTGCGTGGCCGACTTTGCGGGTACCGAACAACCGGCGACAACGGCCGACGACGTCGTGGCTGGTCATTCCGGCGGGCTTGTCGACGACGACGATCCCCGGCAGAGGTGCCGTCACAACACGATCGCCGTGAGGACCAGGCCGTCGCCCACCGACCAGCGCCCGGCCAACGAGGTCAACGGCGGTCCGGACTCCGCGGCCGGATCGATCAGGATGACCGACGAGAACGCTCCGGCAGCACCGGACTCTTCGACCGTGAAGGTGATGTGTGCGTCTTCGAAGCCCAGCCAGCGATGCGTGAGCGGGAACCAGGCCTTATAGGTTGCCTCCTTGGCGCAGAACAGGATTCGGTCCCAGTGCAGGTCGGCGGGCAGAGCCGCGAGCTCATTCCGCTCGACGGGTAGGCTGACGGCGTCGAGCACGCCCTTGGGCAGCACGCCGTGCGGTTCGGCGTCGATGCCGACGGAGCGGACCTCGGCTCGACGGCCCACCACCGCACCGCGGAAGCCGTCGCAGTGCGTCAGACTGCCGACCACGCCGTCCGGCCAACACGGTTCGCCCTTGTCCCCCTTGAGGATCGGCACCGGCGGCAGTCCGAGTTCCCCGAGCGCCTTGCGTGCGCAGTAGCGCACCGTGACGAACTCGTTGCGGCGCTTGGCCACCGACCGTGCGACGAGTGACTCCTCCTCGGGAAACGGAACCAAATCGGCTGGATCGTCGTACATTTCGGCGGCCGCCACGGTAGTGGGCAGGACGCCGGAGAGCAGTGTGGTCATCTGTCCCGGCGCTCCTTGATGCGCGCCTGCATCTTCTCCGCACCCGCACGCATCTCGGGTGTCACCTCGAAGTGGCCACCGAACTCGTTGAGGTAGCCGGGCGGGTACTTCGGGTCGGGCAGGATCTGGCGCATCCACCGATAGGGCTTGCGGCGCCGCCACTCTCGCGGGTACCCCACCGACACCTCTTCGAACCGCACGCCGTCGTACCACGTGGTCCTCGGGATGTGCAGGTGGCCGTACACCGAGCACAGCGCGTTGTAGCGGGTGTGCCAATCCTTGGTCGCGGTGGTGCCGCACCACATCGCGAACTCGGGATAGAACATCGCGTCGCAGGGCTCGCGCACCAGCGGAAAGTGATTCACCAGGATCGAAGGGGTCAACCAATCCAGGTCTTCGAGCTTGTCCCTGGTCTGCTTCACGCGGTCCCGGCACCACGCGTCGCGCGTGGCGTAGGGCTCCGAGGAGAGCAGGAACTCGTCGGTGCCGACGACGTTGCGTTCGCGCGCCAACGCCAGACCCTCGGCCTTGGTGGCCGTGCCCTCGGGCAGGAACGAATAGTCGTACAGCAGGAACATCGGCACGATGGTCGCCGGGCCGCCCTCGTCGGTCCACACCGGGAACGGATGCTCGGGCGTCACGATGCCCATCTCGTCGCACATGTTGACCAGGTAGTCGTAACGCGCCTGGCCGAAGATCTGCATCGGGTCCTTGTTGGTGGTCCACAGTTCGTGGTTCCCCGGCACCCAGATCACCTTGGCGAACCGTTTGCGCAGCAGGTCGAGCGACCAGCGGATCTCGTCGGTGCGTTCGGCAACGTCGCCGGCCACGATCAGCCAGTCGTCCGGAGATGACGGATGAAGCGACTCGGTGACCGGCTTGTTTCCGGTGTGGCCGATGTGAAGGTCGCTGATGGCCCACAAAGTCGGATGTCGATGTTCCACTGACACAACGGTCCAGCCTACTTGCGCGGCAGGGGTGGGCCGACGTCGCCAACTAGAACATGTTCTTATTTCTCCGTCGGGCGAGCGTCATCGACTTGTACACTCCCGGCAACGATGGACGAGCGCGAGGAGGTGTGATGGCAGCCAAACTGCGCCTGCTGTCGGCGGTGTGTGCGCTGGTCGCAGCAGTGATCGTGGTCTGGCAGACCAACCCGGTGGCCCGGCCCGACGTCGACCCGGTTCAGCTGCGGTCCACGTCAGCGCCCATGAGCGACGTGTCCACGACCATCAAGTGGCCCGTCATCGAAACGGTCAATCCGGTGCCGTTCGACTCGTGCAAGGACATCCCGTACGACGTCATCCAGCGACTCGGCCTGGCGTTCACCCCACCCGAACCTCAGAACGGCCTGCGCTGCCAGTACGACGCGGGTAACTACCAGATGGCCGTCGAATCGTTCGTGTGGCGGACCTATGAGCAGACGCTACCCGCCGATGCCGTCGAACTCGACATCGACGGTCACCGCGCCGCGCTGTACTGGATCATGAAGCCCACCGACTGGAACAACCGTTGGTGGGTGACCTGCATGATCGCCTTCAAGACCAGCTACGGCGTGCTCCAGCAGTCGCTGTTCTACTCGCCGGTCTATACCCCCGACGACCCCGACTGCCTGCAGACCAACCTGGACCGCGCGCATCAACTGGTGCCCTACTACAGTTTCTGACCGGCAACCCGCCGCCGCGGTTGCGTAACCTGCAGACGTGTCCTCGATACCGACGCGCCTCGCCTTCCAGACGCTTGCCCGGATCCTCAAGGTGCCGCCGCCGACCACCGACTTCACCGTTCGTCGCGGGATACCCGTGCCCATGCG
>Ga0105239_10006533_pt1 | contig 13509 bp, 14 predicted proteins | sample KBSC44metaG_FD_92761 | JGI IMG/M metagenome (GOLD analysis project Ga0105239, IMG submission 92761) | Corn rhizosphere microbial communities from Kellogg Biological Station, Michigan, USA - KBS C4-4 metaG | ecosystem: Host-associated > Plants > Roots > Rhizosphere > Soil | place: Michigan, USA... | reverse complement strand
GCTTGCCGCCGTGATCCTCGACCGCATCTCCGACGGATTGCTCGACGAGTACTCGACGCGGCGACGGCAAAACTTCCGGGACGTGACCTCGCCGCGCTCGGCCGAGCGCATGGATCTCGTCTACGCGCCCGGCAGCATGGCCGAACTGGATCGACGCTTCGACCTCTACCGCCGCATCGCGCTGGACCGGGACGCGACGCGCTCCTTCTTCGAGGCCGACCTGGACTGCCGGTCGCCGTCGTTGTTCACCCGGCACGACGCGACAGCCTGAGTTCTCGTCACGGCCGTGCGCCGAGCCTCACGCTTGCTCGGCGGCGGCCACCAGGTCGAGGGCGATGTCGACGATGAGGTCCTCCTGGCCGCCGACGAGGGCACGCCGACCGACCTCCATGAGTATCGACCGTACGTCGACGCCGTACTGCGCCGACGCGCGTTCCGCGTGCCGGAGGAAGGACGAGTACACGCCGGCATAGCCGAGCGTCAGCGTCTCGCGGTCGACCCGAACTGGGCGATCCCACAGGGGACGCACGAGGTCGTCGGCGGCGTCCTGCAGGGCGAAGAGATCGCAGTTGTGCTTCCACCCGGCGATGTTGGCCACCGCGATGAACGGCTCGATCGGGCAGTTCCCGGCGCCGGCCCCGTGCCCCGCGAGCGAGGCGTCCACCCGGGTCACGCCCTCCTCGACGGCGACGACCGAGTTCGCCACCGACAGCGAGAGGTTCTCGTGCGCGTGGATGCCGAGTTCGGTGGTGGGTTCCAGCACGTCCCGGTAGGCCCGGAACCGCTCGCGCACGCCGTCCATGGTGAGGCGGCCGCCCGAATCCGTGACGTAGACGCAGTGCGCCCCGTAGGACTCCATCAACTTCGCCTGCTCGGCCAGCTTCGCCGGCGGAGCCATGTGCGACAGCATCAGGAAGCCGGAAACGTCCATCCCCAGTTCGCGGGCGGACGCGATGTGCTGGGCCGCGATGTCGGCCTCGGTGCAGTGCGTAGCGATCCGGACGGAGCGGACGCCCAGGTCCCGGGCGCGCTGCAGTTCGTGGATCGTCCCGACGCCCGGGAGGAGCAGCGTGGTGAGTCGGGCGTTGCCCACGACGTCGGCCGCAGCCTCGATCCACTCCCAGTCGGTGTTGCTCCCCGGGCCGTAGTTCACCGAGCCTCCGGCCAGCCCGTCGCCGTGGGCGACCTCGATCGCGTCGACGCCGGCGGCGTCGAGCGCGGCGACGATCTCGCGGACCTTCTGCGGCGTGATGCGGTGCCGCAACGCATGCATGCCGTCGCGGAGGGTGACGTCCTGGATGAAGAGCCGCTCGACGACCTCGCTCATGCCGGCGTCGCCGTCAGCGCCGCTGCGGTGCGGGCGGCGATGCCCTCCGCCGCCTGGATCGCCGCCGAGGTCATGATGTCGAGATTGCCGGCGTAGGCAGGGAGGTAGTGCGCCGCACCCTCGACCTCGAGGAACACCGAGACCTTGGTCGTTGGCCGGGCCGCCCCCGGCGGCAGCAGCGTCTCGATCGGGTCGTGATCGTCCACCTCGCTGAACTGCACCTTCTGCTTGAGCCGATACCCGGGGACGTACTTCGCGACGTCGGCGACCATGGCAGCGATCGAGGCTTCGATCTCGGCGCGTCGGGCGCCCTGCGCGTCGTCGATGAGACAGAACACGGTGTCACGCATCATCAGTGGCGGCTCGGCCGGGTTGAGGATGATGATCGCCTTGCCGCGGCCCGCGCCGCCGACCGACTCGACCGCCTTGCTGGTCGTCTCGGTGAACTCGTCGATGTTGGCGCGCGTGCCCGGGCCGGCCGACTTGGACGCGATGGATGCGACGATCTCGGCGTACGGCACCTCGGTCACCCGCGCCACGGCGGCGACGATCGGGATGGTCGCCTGTCCACCGCAGGTCACCATGTTGATGTTCGGCTCGGCGAGGTGTGCGTCGAGGTTGACCGCCGGCACGACGTACGGTCCGATCGCCGCAGGCGTGAGATCGATCAGCCGCTTGCCGAACGGGGTGAGCTTGGCGGCGTTGGCGACATGTGCCTTCGCCGACGTGGCGTCGAAGACGATGCCGATCTGGTCGAAGTGCGGCATGGCGATCAGGCCGTCGACACCCTCCGCCGTCGTCGGCACGTGCAGCCGGGCGGCCCGTGCCAACCCGTCGGACGCCGCGTCGATGCCGACGAGCGCCCCCATCTCGAGATGCTGCGACCCGCGCATCACCTTGATCATCAAGTCGGTGCCGATGTTGCCGGAGCCGATGATCGCGACCTTCACCTTGTCCATGACGGCCCGATCACGCGAAGGAGACGCTGACGCGTCCGAGGGTCGACAACTCGGCGACCACCTCGGCCCCGGGGCCGACCGGCACCATCGGCCCGAGCGCCCCGGAGAGCACGACCTCACCGGCGCGCAGCGGTGCACCGTAGGCGGCGACGGTGCGGGCGAGCCACAGCAGCGCGTTCAGCGGGTCGCCGAGGCAGGCTTCGCCGTTCCCGGCGGAGACCAGGTCGCCGTTCTTCGCCAAGGTCATGGTGACGTCGACCGGGCGGAACTCCGAGAGCGCGATCCGTTCGGTGCCGAGGACGTACATGGCACTCGAGGCGTTGTCGGCGACCGTGTCGGTGATGGTGATGTCCCAGTCGGCGTTCCTGCTGTCGACGATCTCGATCGCCGCGACCGCGACGTCGACTGCCGCCATGACGCGGTCGAGGGTGATGCTGTCGGCATCGCCGTCGAGATCGGCGCCGAGGACGAAGGCGACCTCCGCCTCGGCCTTCGGCTGGATCAGCGTCGACGTGTCGACGACGCCGCCGTCCGCGACGACCATGCTGTCGAAGAGCACGCCGAAGTCCGGTTGGTCGACGCCGAGCTGCGTCTGCACCGCCGGTGAGGTGAGTCCGATCTTCCGACCGACGATCCGCTGCCCGGCCGCGAGCCGCCGGCTCGTCAGGATCTCCTGCACCTGGTAGGCCGCGGCGATGTCGGTGCGACCGAGCACACCACGGACCGGCGCGGTCGCCGTTCCCTCCAGCAGCGCCTGCTCGAGTCGATCGGCCGCCAGCCGGACCGCCGTCGGTCGGTCAAGACTCGTCGTCGCCTGTTCGCTCATCCCACACCTCTCGCGCCGTCGGGGCTCACCACGACTGTCTCAGTCGATGTGGTCGGTGGCCGGAGGACGTTTCGCTGGCCGGAACGTCGCCTGCGTCACGCGCGCCCCGGACATGGACGAGAAGCGTGCCGCCCCGGGCCTCGACGTCGACGAGACCATCACGTGCGGCACGGTCGACGAGACGGAGTGTGAACCGCTCCAACCGCAACTGCGACACGGTGCAGGTCCCCACCTTCTGCATGTGGACGAGCAGTTCGGTGACCGTGCGACGCGGAGCCCGCCGGCGGGTGCGAAGCGTGACGGAAGAGGCGAGAGGCTCGACCTCCTGGACGCAGCAGTAGCCGTGCCGCAGGCACGGCACGACCTCACCCTTGCGCGGCGCGAGGTTCGCGTTGGCGAAGTAGATCGTCGCTCCGCAATCCAGCGCCACGCGACGCCGGCGGTACACCACCTGGCTCATGTCCTCGGCGAGCGTCGTCACGTCGTCACCTGGTGCGTCCAGCTCAGATCGCACGGCTCGGTTCCGTGACGGCGGTCGGCGACGCGAGCAAGGCGGCGTCGAGGAACCGCGTCGCGTTCGCCGCGGCGAGGCCGCGCCGCCCGTCGTCATCGAGAAGGTTGACCGAGGCGCACTCGTCCACCCAGGCCCGCGCGCCCTCCAGTTGGCCCGGGACGAACGGGTAGTCGGTGCCCACCATCACGTGCTCGACGCCGAAACGCTCGACGAGCAGCCCCACGTGGACCGGGTCGAACACCAGGGAGTCAACCCACAGTCGCCGGGCGAGGTCCGCGTACCGATCGACGACGGTCGGATCGGCCCCGAGCTGGCTCCCGAGCCGAAGCCTCGGAAAAGCCCACGCGAAGGTCCCGCAGCCGTGGGCGAGGCACACGCGCAGGGCGGGGTGGCGATCCAGCACACCGCCGTTCAGCAACGCGACCGCGGCCATCGCAGTGTCGGTGAGCATCCCGAGACCGAAGTCGTACGGCACGCCCCGACGGCGGATCGCGTCCCCCCCGCCGTCGAGCGGATGGATGAACACGGCGGCCCCGCACGCCTCGGCCTCGGCCCAGAACCCCGCGAAGGCGGGATCGTCGAGCTCAAGACCGGCGGCGTGCGTGCCGATCTCCACGCCGTCGAGGCCGAGCTCCGAGGTCAGCCGCCGCAGCTCGGCGATCGCGAGCGCCGGGTCCTGCAACGGCACGGTGCCAAGACCGCGCAACCGTCCCCCGGCGGCCCGGACCTCCTCGGCGATCGAGTCGTTAACGGCTCGGGCGAATTCGTGTCCGAGGCGGGGCTCGGCCCAGTAGGTGAGCATGATCGGCACCGGTGAGACGAGCTGGACGGTGACACCGGCGGCGTCCATCGCGGCGAGACGAGCATCGCGGTCCCACAGCGGCGGGGACACGGCCCGGAACTGCTGGTCGCCGAGCATGATCCGGCCACGCGTCCGGTCGACGTCGACGACGAGCGACGGCCACCTCGCGTCGCCGGTACTCGCCACGAAGTCGGGCAGATCCGCCGCGAAGTGGTGGGCATGGACATCGATCACGGGCTCGGAGGAAGGACGGGCGGCCACGAATCGCGACTCTAGGAAGAGGGCACGCCGCGGGGGCGATCCGGTTCCGTCGACCGGAACCTCGCAATCACGTCACACGCTCGAAATGGTCGAGTAACGTGAGTCACGCCCGACGGCAGCCTGCTGCCGCAGATCTGGGACACGCAGCACTGGCGCACTCGTTGGGGGGTTCGGATTATTACCATCGAGGACCGGGACGAGCGATCGGCCACGGAGACACCTTCGATCCTGTCGAAGGCGTTCGAGGTGCTGCGAGCCTTCAACACGAAGGACCGGGTCATGACGCTCAGCGAGCTCGCGCGCGCGTCGCAGCTCCCGAAGTCGACGGTGCACCGGTTGCTCGGTCGGCTCATCGAGCTGGACGCGATCGAGCCCCAGCGTGACGGCTACAAGATCAGTCTGAGCATGCTGCAGATCGCCAACAACGCGCCCGCGATCGCGATGCGCGACCTGGCGATGCCGTACCTGGTCGCGCTGCACCGATGGACCTCGCACACCGTACATCTCGCGGTGCTACGCAAATTCGACGTCGTCTATCTCGAGAAACTGGCGCTCCCGCACGCGGCGATCGGCCTGACCTCGGTCGGCGCGAGGCTGCCGGCCAACTGCACCGCCATCGGCAAGGCCCTCCTCGCGGGCGAGGACCTGGATGACCTGTCGGCCTTCCTCCCCTCCCCGATGCCGATGCTGACGCCGGAGTCCATCCGCGACATCCAGGTGTTGATCGGTCAGTTGCGCACGGTGCGCGAGAGCGGCGTGGCCCGCGAGCAGAACGAGGCGATGCTCGGGGTGACCTGCATCGCCGCACCGGTCATCGTGCAAGGCTTTACGGTCGGCGCCATCTCGATCGCGCAGTCGGCGAACGATCCGTGGAACCCGAAGACCGAGACGGCCTTGCGCGATGCCGTCGCCCGACTGTCCCGCGACGCCCGCGATCTGCTCCGCACGCCCGGGCGGGCGGCCTGGTTCATGCACGAGACGTGAACCAGGCCGACCCACCGGTCAGCGGTAGAGGGCGAAGGCCTTGTTCGAGTTGAAGATCTCGCTGGTCACCAGGTCGCTCCACCCCAGTGTGAGGCCGAGTTCGGTCACCGCGCCGAGCAGGCAGTACCAGTTCAGGATCTCGTGCTGTCCGGCGTCGACGATGTCATGGCTCCGCTTGCTGAGCCACGTCTCCATGTCACCGCGCACCAGCGCCTCGTACAGCTCCTTGTCGGCTGCCGTGTCCGGGTGCAGGTGCCACGCCTTGTCGTTGAGGAACGCATGCGACCAGCTCGACGACGCGACGACGGCGACCCGCTTGTCCGTGGTCCGCAGGAACTCGCCGACGGCTCGGCCCAGCTGGAAACAGCGCTGCGGCGTCGGGCCGGGCGGATCCTTCTGCTCGCCGGCGTGGATGTCCGCGAAGCGCGCCATGCCACCGCGGCGCGCGATGACGTGCTCGCCGTAGCAGTTCACGGCGATGGCCACGATCGGATACGGGAACTCGCGCCCGATGTTGTCCCAGTCGAGGAAGGTCTGGGTATTGGCGAAGGCGTGCGGCAGGTTGATGCCCGACCGGACCTCGTAGGAGTAGGCGACGTCGACACCCGCGTTGATGGCCGCGGTGGCCAGCTCCTTCGCGAACGTCGGATCGCCCTTCATCGTGAACCGTTGTCCCTCCTGCGGTACGCCCCACGCGTTCGGGATGCTGAGCCGGTTGATGGAGGCGAAGGGATCGACGACGGTGTCGTCGTACGCGCAGACGCAGAACGACGGCACGACCTCCTCGCGGAAGTTCTCGTACTGGTCGTCGCCCCACACGATGAGCACGTCGGGTCGGAACTCGTCCAGGGCCGCGCGGCAGTGCGCGAGGTCGGCCAGCAAGGCCGCACGGTGTCGGGCGGCGGCAGCCGTGCCCTGGTCATCCGACCAGTCGTCGCGGGCCTCGGGCGCCCAGTTCGCCGGATCCTTGGCCTCGGCCGGGATGTCCGGATCCTTCATCGTCATGCCGAGCAACGCCGCCATCAGCTCGTCCTTGCCGAGCAGGAGCGGATAGTGCGTGATGCCCACGCCGAGCACTTCACCCATGACAACCTCCGGTCGCGTCTCCGCCTCTAGGTCTAGCCCAACTCGCCGCTGGTCGTGAGCGGTCGTTTCGGTGCTCGGAACGTGGCCCGCGGCCGGCGTCAGACGGCCGACGCCGGCCGCAGGGCTGCGACCAAATCGTCCGCCGGTGCACGGCGCACGATTGCCTTGCGCACCGCCATCATCGTGCGGGGGTCATCGACGATGACGCCGCCGACGACGATGCCGTCGGTATCGGCGTACACGGCGAGCAGATGGTCGTCGACCGTCCCGAACGTCGCGACCAGCGATCCCCGGACCGGGAGGCCGACGATCTGGATGCGATGCCCGTACTGGTCCGACCAGACGTACGGCGGTTGCGCGGCGGGCGCGGGCTTGCCCGCGATCCCGGCCGCGACGATCCCCGCATGCTCGTTGGCGTTGGTCCAGTGTTCGACCCGCAGCCGACCGTAGACCGGATGGGGCCAGGCGGCCACGTCGCCGGCGGCCCAGATGTGGTCGTATCCGACAACCCGTAGGGCGTCGTCACACTCGACGCCGTCGGCGATGGGCAGACCGGACGTCGCCAGCCAGTCCGTGGCCGGGCGTGCACCGATCCCGACCACGACGAGTTCGGCATCCAGCCGACGGCCGTCGGCGAGGACGACAGCGTTCACGTGACCGTCGGCGGAGGCCTCGAGTCGGTCGACGGACGTGCCGGTCAGCAATTGGGCGCCGTACTCCTCGTGCAGCGACGCTAGCGCGCCGCCGACCTCGGGGCCGAGCAGGTGCGCCATGGGAACGGGCTGCACCTCGACCAGGGTGACGGGGCATCCGGCCTTCCGCGCGGCCCAGGCGAACTCAGCACCGATGAAGCCGGCACCGATGACGACCACTCGGGGATGCCGGCGCATCGCATGGTGCAGGGCGTGGGCGTCGTCGGCCGTTCGGATCACGTGCACACCGGCCGGTGGCGAGTCTCCCGGGAGCGACCGGGGGGTGACACCGGTGGCGATCACCAGGTCGGAGTAGCTGAGCTGGTCCCCGTCGGAGAGCGTCACGACGCCCGCGACCGCATCCAGCGCGGTGGCCCGCACCCCGAGCCTGAGGTGCACACCGAGTGCCTCGAGCGACTGTTCGTCGAGCAGCGGGACGGGCAGCCCGTCGAGCAGTGACGCCTTGGACAGCGGAGGCTTGTCGTACGGCGGGTGGAGCTCCTCCCCCACCAGCACGATGTCGCCCTCGTAGGCCTGCATGCGCAGCGCTTGCGCCGTCCGCAGCCCGGCGACCGAGGCGCCGACGATCACAACGGTCATGGACGACCTCCCCGAGCTCTCTGCATGGCAGTCGACGCGTTCACTCGACGACGTAGATGCGGCCTTCGACGACCTCGACCTGGTAGGTCTGCAGCGCCACCATGGCCGGCAGGCACAGGGCGCGACCCGTTCGAAGGTCGAAGCGGGCCATGTGCAGCGGGCAGACGATCTCGTCCCCCTCGAGGTCGCCGTCCTCGCCCAGCGACCACTTCTCGTGCGTACAGGTGTCGGCGGTCGCGAACACCTCACCCGCGTCGGTGCGGAACACGGCGATCGGGACACTGCCCTCGACGACCATCGACGTCCCCGGGGCGAGGTCGTCGTCCAGACAGGCGAAATGTCGTTGCACTGCGGGAGCTGCCCTTCCTGACCCGATCACGAGCCACCGGCATGAGGTGTCCAGGGCCAGTACTTGGCCGTCGCCCCACCGTCGATGGTGATGTTGCTGCCGGTGATCATGGCGGAGGCGTCCGAGGCGAGGAAGACGGCGGCGCCCACGTAGTCGTTCGTGGTCGGCAGCCGGCCCATCGGGAACTGGGCGGTGAAATCCATCGACCACCGGTTCGGTCGCGCCGAGATCTCGGCGGCACGGCGAGCGACCTCGGGGTCGGCGGGCTGGGTGGCGGTCGGGGTGAGTCCGTTGACCCGGATCCGGTGCTCGGCGAGCTCCATCGCCACCGACCGGGTGAAGTTGATCAAGCCGCTCTTCGCGGTCGAATAGCCGATGTTGCCGGGCTGCCCCTGCCACGCCGCGGTCGACAGGACGTTGATGACGCTGCCCCCGTTACCGGCCTCGATCATCGCGCCGGCCGCGGCCCGGGTGAAGACGAAGGCCCCGGACAGGATGATGTCGATCTGGCGCCGATAGGTCGCCAGGGGCATGTCGAACAGACCCTGCTGGTGGAACATCACCGCGTTGTTCACCAGGACGTCCAGGCGGCCCCAGCGCGACACGGCCTGCTGCACTACGTCAGCTGCGTGCGCCTCGTCGGTGACGTCGCCGGCGACGGCGATCGCGTCACCACCGTCCGAACGGATCTTCCCGGCGCACCCCTCGGCGACCTCGGGATCGAGATCGGTGCACACGACCCGGGCTCCCTGCTCCGCGAGGCCGCGGGCCAGCGTCCCACCGATGTTCGGGCTGGCGCCGGTCACGATCGCGACCCTGCCCTCGAGCTGGGTCACAGGATGATGCTCACTTTGCCCTGGGGGCGGAGGGCGTCGAGGTCCAGGATGCTGAGCCGGCGGACGAACTTGAAGCCACTTTCCGCGTCGGGTTCGAGCGTGTGCCGGTAGTGGCCGACATAGGTGTCGAGGATGCCGTTGCGGGCACGGAAGATGACGAAGTTCGCCTCGACCTGCACCTGGCCGTCGGTCGTCCGCTTCGCGCGGATGTTCGTCACCGAGCGCCGGGTGTTCGAGTGCGGGTACTCCGCATGCGCCGCCCGGGTCAGCAGTGAGTTCACCCGCTGCTCGAGCAGGAACCGGTCGTCCTGGACGAGGAACAGATCGCGCGCCGGGTCGCCGTCAGGCAGATCGGTCGACGGTACGAGGTACTCGCCGTTCGTGGTGAACAGGCTCAACCACTCGTGCAGCCGCCACTGGTCCAGCAGGTCCGATTCCTCGAACAGGAACTGCGACACGGCGGTGAGCAGCCGAGCGTGCTCATCCGGGTCGAGCCGAACGAATTCCGGCGTCTCGCGAACGGTGGTCATGAGAGTCCCCTTCTCCTCTGCACCGCAGCATGTCGCGCTGCGGCCGGCCCGGACAGCGATGGTTCCGAGCCTCGGAACGAGCGGCAGCCGAAGCCCCTCGCACGACCGCCGTCGCTCAGTAGTGGATGGCTCCACGAGCGCCGCCACCGACGGCCACCGCATCACCGTTGATCGCGATACTGAGCGGCGAGGCCAGGAAGACGATGACCGCGGCGACCTCGTCGGCCGTCACCATCCGGCCGATGCTCACTCCCGCGGAGAGCCGAGCGGCGGCCTCGGCCTCGCTGATGCCGGACGCCGCGGCGACACCGGCCACGAGGGCCGGCGTCCGCTCCGTGACCGTGAGCGCCGGGTGCACCACCGTCACATTGATCCCGGAAGGTCCGAGTTCGTCGGCGAGATTCCGGGTCATCGCCGCGACCGCGACGTTGCGGATGGAACCGAATGTCGAGCCGGTCTGACGAGCCGCCAGACCGCTGACGTTGATGATCCGGCCCCAGCCCGACCGCTGCATGCCGGGCACGACGGCACGGGTGGTGCGGAGGTAGCCGAGCACCTTCGTCTCCACCTCCGCCCGCAGGTCGTCGTCGGCGAGTTCGGTGACCCCGACGGTGCCACCGGGCCCGGCCGGCGTCGCCGCGGCGTTCACCAGGATGTCCACGCCACCGAGGTCCTGCTCGACCTCCCGCACAGCCGCGCGCACACTCCGGTCATCGGTCGTGTCGGCGACGACGGTCGCGACGCGGACGCCCATCGGTCGCAGGCCATCGGCCACGGCCTCTAGCGCACCGCGTCCACGCGCGAGCAGGCCGACGTGCGCTCCCTCGGACGCCAGTCCTCGAGCGACTGCCGCCCCGATGCCACGACTCGCCCCGGTCACCAGCGCACGCTTGCCGGCCAGTTGCAGATCCACGGCTTCTCCAATCGGTCGAGCGCGACGAGCTTCAGGGCGTCTGCACAGAGCAGCAATCTATGCGCATGATGCTGATCGTCGTAGGGTGTCGGTAGCACGGCTCGCCGCGGCATGTCCGACCACCGCCACTCCCAGCTCCCGACGGACTCCACGTGACAATGACGACCTTCGAGGCCGCTCCGATCGCCATGGCACGCCCGATGACGTACGCCGAGACCCTCCGGTTCGGTGCGCGCCGGGCGCCCGACGCCGTCGCCCTGATTTGCGGTGACGAGCGACGGACGTGGCGACAGTTGCTGGACCGCAGCGCGCGGACGGCGCAGGCGCTGCTCGCGTCCGGTGTGCGGCCACAGGACCGCGTCGCCTTCGTCGGGCGGAACTGTCTGGAGTTCTTCGACCTGCTCTACGGCGCGTCGATGGTCCGGGCGGTCCCCGCCGGCGTCAACTGGCGACTGGCGCCGGACGAGATGCTGGCGGTCGTCAACGACACGCGTGCGGCCGTGCTCGTCATCGAGCGGCGGTTCGTCGCGCAGCTGCACCGTGCGCACGGGCGCCTGGAACACGTCACGTCCCTCGTCGTGATCGATGGCGAGGACGGCCGCCCCGCGGACGGCGAGGACGGGTCCACGACCGACACCGAGACGTTCGAGCACTGGCTGGCCCCTCATCCGCCGATCGATCCCGATCTCCCGGCGGCGTGGGACGACATCGCGATGCAGACCTACACCTCGGGCACCACCGGACGCCCCAAGGGGGCCATGCACACCGTCGCTGCGATCGCCGCGAGTCTGGCCAACGCCGAGATCATGGAGATCTCCGCGAGCTCCGTGGCGCTCATCGCCACGCCCGTCTTCCACGCCACGGCGACCGGCGCCGTGGCCATGGTGCTCGGCGCGGGCGGCCGGTGTGTCGTCGCACGCGACGCCAACCCGGACACGCTGCTGCCGTTGATCGAGCAGGAAGGCGTGACCATCAGCGTCCTCGTGCCGACGATCATCAAGATGCTGATCGACTCGCCACGCTTCGGCGATCACGACCTGACCAGCCTCCGGACGTTGATCTACACGGCTGCCCCGATCTCACGCCCGCTGCTCGAACGCGCACGCGCGCAGCTGACCCACGTGCACTTCATCCAGGCCTACGGTTCGACCGAGACCCTGGGCGCCACGATGCTCCGGCACGAGGATCACCTCGACCACCTGGGTTCGGCGGGGACCCCGATGCCCGGGGTCCGCATCCGTCTCGTCGATCCGATCAGCGGCCAGGCCGCGGCCGCGGGCGGGATAGGCGAGGTCTGGATCGACGCACCCACGAACATGGCGGGGTACTGGCACCAGCCGGATGACACCGCCCGGGTGATGACGAGCGACGGCTTCATCCGGACCGGCGATCTCGGCCACTTCGACGGTGCCCACCTGGTGCTGCATGACCGGTTGAACGACATGATCATCTCTGGCGCGGAGAACATCTTCCCGACCGAGGTCGAGCAGGTCCTCGCGCGGCATCCGCTCATCGACGACGTCGCCGTCATCGGCATCCCGTCGGAGAAGTGGGGTGAGACGGTCCTGGCGTTCGTCGTCCGGCGTGCCGACGCCGCATCCGCCCTCGACGAGGACGACGTCATCGCCTTCGCGCGCGCGAACCTGGCGACGTACAAATGTCCGAGCGCGGTCAGCTTCCTGGACGCGCTCCCTCGCAACGCGTCCGGGAAGGTGTTGAAGACGACGCTGCGCGAACCGTTCTGGCAGGGTCATCAACGCCGGATCGGCTGAGCCGGACCCGCGGGCGGCAGCAGGTCAAGCACCGTTCTGTTCATCGGAACCGAGCGACCGCGCGGTCGGCCGATCGCCGGATCATGGCGGCGACCGCCAGGACAACCGGACCGGCGTTGGACGAGGGAGCAGCAGTGAGCCGACCACTTCTTGTGCAGCGCGAGGGAGCGGTCCTCATCCTCACTCTGAACCGACCCGAGGCGCTGAACGCGCTCACCGCCGAGTTGATCCGCGACTTCGTCCGCGCGCTGCGCGCCGCGCACACCGACGACGGCGTCGCGGCGATCATCCTGACCGGTCAGGGTGACCGTGCGTTCACCGCGGGGATGGACCTCAAGGACGCGGGCCGCACCGCGCAACCACTTTCCGGCCCGGACGAGGACCCGGCCCTCGCGATCAGCGAGTGCTCCAAGCCGATCATCGTCGCGGTCAACGGACTCTGCATCACGGGTGGCATGGAGATCATGCTCGCCTGCGACATCGTCATCGCGTCGAGCACGGCCCGCTTCGCCGACACCCATGTCAAGGTCGGCCTGCTGCCCGGGTGGGGCATCTCGCAGCGGCTGGCGCGCCAGGTCGGGCCACAGCGCGCCAAGGAGATCTCGCTGACCGGCACGTTCGTCGACGCGGAGCGGGCCTTCGCCATCGGCCTGGTCAATCGCGTCGTCGAGCCGGCGCAGCTGATGCCGACCGCCCTATCCATCGCCCGCGACATCGCGGCGTCGGACAGCTCGATCGTGCAGGCGTACCGGCGCCTGATCGACGACGGGTATGCGATGCCGCTGGCCGAGGCGCTGGTCGAGGAGCGGCGCCGCGGCCGGGAGCTCCTCGCCGGACTCCCGGCGGATCACATGGAGCGGGCCCGGGCGTCGGCCAGCACGCGGAACCGTCAGGAACTCGTCTGACGGGCCCGACGCGATACTTCGGGCAGAAATGCCCCGGGGTCGCGATCGATCGGGAACGACTGTACGGACGGCTCCCCCGAGGCCGTCCGCACAGTCCGCTCCGCCCGATCGTGGTGCTAAACCTGCTCGACGATGCTCGCGAGCTCCGGCCGG
>Ga0105239_10006532_pt1 | contig 13509 bp, 10 predicted proteins | sample KBSC44metaG_FD_92761 | JGI IMG/M metagenome (GOLD analysis project Ga0105239, IMG submission 92761) | Corn rhizosphere microbial communities from Kellogg Biological Station, Michigan, USA - KBS C4-4 metaG | ecosystem: Host-associated > Plants > Roots > Rhizosphere > Soil | place: Michigan, USA... | reverse complement strand
CCGGAAAACAAACTCAGTTTCGCCTACGTGATGAACCGAATGGAACAAGAGGTCCTGCCCAACGAAAAATCATTGCGGCTTGTGGACGCCATTTATGGGTAGGGACGGACCGCCGGGCCGTCCGCCAACCGCTTCGGCGCATCGGGCGGTCGGCTCTACCAAATCATTCACCAATTATTATGACCGAGATTTTTCGCCGATGCGAGGCGCGCCGATGCTCGAACAGGAATATGCCCTGCCAGGTTCCAAGCTGCATTTTGCCGTCGCTAATCGGGACTGTCTCACTTGTGCGGGTCAATGCCATTCTGATATGCGATGGCATGTCATCGCTGCCCTCGGAACCATGCGTGAAATAATCGGCATCTTCCGGCACCAAACGATTGAAGAATTCCTCCAAGTCACGTCGCGCTGTGGGATCGGCATTTTCCATGATAATGACACTGCAACTCGTGTGCCGAATAAATACAGTAACTGTCCCGTTGCGGATGCCGCACTCGTTGATCTTGGCCTGAATATCGCCGGTGATTTCGTAGGTCCCTTTGCCAGTAGTCCGAACCTCAAGTTGATCCTGGTGAATACGCATCGAATTTTCAGAATAACACCGGCACAAACGATAGTCGCGCGTTGAACTTTGCGCCCGATGGTGGCCTAGTAAGGCGCGGATGCCAGGGGATCTAGAGCGCGTTCTGTTTGATGAGCCGGCAATTAACCGCCGTCTGGGCGAGCTGGCTGAACAAATTTCAAACGATTATCGCGATCGGAACCTGACCGTGATCGCAGTCTTGAATGGAAGCCTGATATTCATGGCGGATCTGCTGCGACGGATTCCGCTGCCATTAAGGTTGGATTGCCTGAGCGTGGCAAGCTATCACGGAGAGAGGCAAACGAGCGGCGAGGTCATTTTCAAACAGATCGCGCTGCCTGATGTAATAGATCGGGACATTTTGATTCTGGACGACATTCTGGACAGCGGGCATACGCTGGCGGCTATCCGTGACAAGCTGGAGACGGCCAAACCGCGCAGTATCCGGATATGCGTTCTCCTGAGTAAAAAGAAACAGCGCGCCCGGCAGGTCAAGGTAGATTACATTGGTTTTGAAATTGAGGATGAATTCGTGGTCGGTTACGGGCTCGATTTCATGGAAGGTTATCGCAACCTTCCCTACATCGGCGTCCTGAGAAAGGAGTTGCTGGAGCAACCGGGGGGATGAAATGCGCATAGCAAAGAACAGTTCTCACTCTCCTTCACTAGGGAGAGTGTAGGGTAAGGGTTGACGACTTGTGAGCAGAATCAGGAGAATCCCCTCACCTGGATCCTCTCCCCATCGGAAACGGAGAGGCGGACAAACACAGACACGATGAAAATTCGAGTGCAGTTTTACGCGCAACTGCGCGATTTGGTTGGAACGCGCCACTTGGACGTCGAAGTTGCAGAAGGTTCAACTGTTGGCGACTTGCTTGACCAAGTTTATGCGCAACACCCTGCGCTGCGGCCGCACGACAAGAGCATTCTCATTGGCGCAGGCGTGGACTTTGTTGATCGCAATTACAAACTGAAGTCCGGCGAGGAGATCGCCGTTATGCCGCCCGTGCAGGGCGGATGAATCCAGGAAGTCGCAGGTCAGAAGTCAGCAATCAGACGATGTAACTGCGTTATCCGCGTAATCCGTGGTTTAATTTTAGTCGCGGAAGTTTTTAAAATTCGTCGCGACGCCGAAGTCGCGGGCACGAATGAACTGAATCACAGCTTGCAGGTCGTCCTTCTTTTTTCCGGTCACGCGAATTTGCTGGTCTTGCAACTGGCTTTGCACTTTGAACCCTTGCGACTTGATCGCCTGAATGATTTCCTTGGCTTTGTTTCCCTCGAGGCCCTGCAGAATTTTTAACTCCTGCCGGGCATGCCCGACAGATGAGATCGCAGGCTCGTCCTGTTCGATATTTCGCAGGTCGATGCCGCGTTTGGAAAGTTTGCCGATCACGATTTCGCGCAGTCCTCGGAGACGAGCCACGTCTTCCGCGGTGAGCGTGATCTTGTCTTTCTCGGCGAGAATCTCAGCGGTTGTGTTTTTGAAATCGAAACGGGTGGCAAGCTCTTTGCGCGCCTGATTGAGGGCGTTATCAACTTCTTGCCTGTCCACCTCGGAGACGATGTCGAAGGAGGGCATTTCGAGAGTGTGGATTTTGGATTTTGGGTTGTGGATTGATCAACTCGCGAAACCTTTTCGGAGTCAAATCATTTCGTCTGCGATCGGCTCAATCGTATAGAATTGCTCGAACGTGTGCTCCAACGTGCGGTTTCTCGCGGAGCCGCAGCTGGTAAAGGGTAATAACGATGCAGCAGTATCAGACGAAGGTTCTGTCGCTCAAAAATTGCCGAGCGCACGAAGAAATCCCATCAACGCATGCGCGTTGCTGATCAAGGGAAGAAATGCCGTGATGACGACGACCGCGAACAGTGCAGCTTCGCCGAGAAAATCCTGCCGTGCTTCGTTTTTGATATAGTCACCGGTAATATTCCAAAACGAGCGCACCGAGGCCCGCCCACAATTTGCGCGCAACCCTTCGAATGTGACGGAATGGTAGTTGTGATTGGAAATCGGCGACCCGTGACGGCTGCCCATTGCAGGATCAAACGAGTCGCGGCGGCTGGCTTTACAGGTTGTTAATATTGTTGGTTTCATGGTTTCCGATGTTTGTTGTTTCCTGTGAGATGCGCCTTGTGCCCCAATTGGATTCAAAATTTCTTGGCACCCCGCGAAGCGTCGGAAACGCGACAGATCATCAGCCCGGGGCGTGAGCCCCGGGGATAGGCGTCTGCAGGCGAACCAGCTCTAGTCCGCGATTCCTAGCGGAATTGGATCATGCGGAAAACATTCGGCGACGGCAGCCGCAGCAATTCCACATCGAAAATTGTGGTGTGATGTCCGTTCACCCATTGCCTCAGTTGCGCGTTGTCCAACTCGATCCGGAACGGCAAATAGAGGATGTCTCCTGTCTCCGGCTCAACGGCAGTAATTTCCAGCGAGGAGATTTTTACATCGTCGAGCTTCGACTTCCATCCCTCAGTTTTGTTTACAAAAGCATCGGTGCGCAGGTAAAAGGTGATCACGTTGGGCGACTTGTCGTTGACATGCTTGTCTTCAAAGAGCGTTTGAATTGGACGGCCGCGTATCGACCGCTGCACGGAGTCGAAAAAAATGTCGTAATGCGGAACGGGAAAGCCATGTTGATCTCGAATCCGGAAAATCAATTGGGCGTGGTGATCGTACTGGGCGCGCGGATCGTTCAGCCATTTCTTCCACCATGCGGGGGCCTCTTCATTAAGCGCCCGGTCGTAGGTTTTTGCCGTTTCGCCGTCGAATTGGGCTACTAGTTGGGGCCAGTTCTCCGGCGTCGTCTCAAGCGCGGCCCGCATCATCCGCAATACCTGTGCTCGTGGCCTTGAGCCGGTGACGATCCCCATATCATCGCCGGTGTGCGCACAGCGAAACGGAATTCCCATCGGCACTCGCGGACGCTCCACCGTGCCGGGATGGCTTACCTCCTTCGTTTCGTAATATTCCTTGCGCGCACCTTCGCGCGCCAGGTGGCGGTCGGTCTGCCTGCCGATTTCGTTCCATGAGATCTCCAGCGCTTCCTGCGTAGGTCCCAGGCGGACGTAATGAAAATTCACGTTGGCCCCGGAAACTCGTACCACTCCATCGGAGCCGTCCTCTTTTGCGTAACGAATCGGGGCCGCGAACCATTTCACATCCGCCTGCGTCCCGGTGATCACAGATTCGTGCACCCCGTAATCAGCGATCATCAAATTTCCGGGACGGACAAAGTGCAGGTGTAGGTCAAGGGTGCGTTCTGAGCCGAGCTCGAGCGCATCCAGGATTTGCAGTCCCCGCTCAGCACCGCCTTCAAAGACCAAACGCGCCCACTTTGCCAATTGTCCTTTTCCGATGTGCCCCCAACCGCTCCCAAAGTTCGCGCCGGCAAGATAGATAAGATTGGCAATCGGCGATGGTTTTGGGCTAAACAAGCGGAGCCAGTTTCGAACGACAAGCGCGCCCGTGCTGTGAATGATGATATGGAATTTTCCCAGTAACAACGAGGCGAATTCTGCTTTCAGGACGCGGTCGAAAGCGCGCGCGATATCGTCGATTGTTAATCCGTCCTCCAGGGTAATGTACCGGCTGAGGTCGATTTCGATCACGCCATTGTTGCCGTAGGCGTCCCGTAATGCTTGCGGCAGCGTGCCGTAAATTTTCTGGATCGCTGCCGGGGTTGTCTGCTTGCTCTCAGCAGAGTAGCCGTGGATCAAGACTATGGGATCCATCCCGGTGAGTTTATAGAGTCACCGGCTTAGGGGCAACCAATTCCAGCTTCGGGATCTCGCATCCCGGGGACCTTATTGCTTCCCCCTCCTGATGATGAGTATCGGGCTAGCCGTGGTCGGAATCGCGCTGAGCCTATCACAAGGCACAGGAATACCGGAAGTTGAAGTGAGCGCGTAGCACACTTTCTTTGCGGTCTTAAGCGACTGCTGTGTTGTTGCCGGCACCACTACGTTTTTGCTCGGATCAGCAGCAAATACCGATGCGCAAAACGCGAGTGCGAGCACGACATTTATACATCGACATCGAACCGACCAGCCGGATAAGCGACTGAGTCTGCTTCCTCTTTTCACAGCACGATCGTGATCCTGCTCCGAATTTTTTGCAAGTTTATCCGGAGCGGCTTTAGCACAAAAACACGACACTTTCCGTCATCGCAGGTCAGTCCGATCTCAAGGTCGGGCTGAGATTGCTCGGAGAATGTTGCGCTGAGCGCAAGAGGAAACGAACTGGTAGTCCGCTGCGTGTAATGTCGTTTACAAGGGAGACGCGCGGAGGGTTGAGATGCAAGCCCACGTCAACACCTGGCGCGTCGCTATTCCTCGTCGATTCGCCGCTTCGGGAGGCCGGCGGATTCGACGCGCGCACGGGCGGCTGCTCAAAATATTTTCCGAAAGTGAAAAATAGTCTTGCCAGCCTGTGAAACTTTTCTTAGTCCCCTTGCCGTAAGGCTAATCTAACCAAAAGGAGAAACTATGACCAGAACCAGACTTTATAAGTTTGGATTCCTGCGCATGACTCTCGCAGCCTGCGTCGGAATCCCTCTCATTATCGCGTCGAACGCATTTGCGCAGAACCCGCCCGAGCCGCTGACGGAGGCCGCCACTGCGGAAGCCGAGCGCGTCATCGTGACCGGTTCGAACATTCCCACCGCCGAAGAGGTTGGAGTGAACCCGGTCGACATCTACAACCGGGAAACCATCGAGAAATCGGGTGAGTTCACCACCGAACGATTTCTCCAAAGCCTGCCGACCGTTAACGCGAACGTGGTTCCGATTTCCAACAACGAGAACGGCACCAACACGGCGGTGGGCGCCGCGACGATTGCCCTGCGCGGCTTCGATGCGCGCGCCACTCTCATCCTCATTGATGGGCGGCGCGTCGCTCCCTATCCGACGGGCAACAATCCCGGCCTGGTCAATGTGATGTTCGTCGATCTCAATTCGATCCCGGAGGCCGCCATCGAAAGTATCGAGATTTTGAAAGACGGCGCATCCACCACGTATGGCGCGGATGCGGTCGCCGGTGTAGTCAACATCAAGCTGCGTCACGATTATGCAAACGGCGCCGAAGCGAGCGTCCAATACGGCAACACAACGGACAAAGATTCGGGTGAGTTCATCACTTCGGCGATTTTCGGCGTCGGCAATAACACCACCAACATCACCGGCGTGTTGAATTACTACCACCGCAATTCCATCTTCCAACGCGACCGCACGTATTCAGCCGTGCCCCCATTCCTTAGCTCAAACAACAGCCCGTATAATCTTCAGGTGAGCAGCGACGTGGCCGCAGCCGCGGGCGGACAAAATAATAACCCCGGAGGAGTTGAATATACAACTCCACCGGATTTGACGAATGGATTGGCTCCGGCAAGCGCCTATATCTACGATCCAAACGCTGCGAATCCTGACCTTGCTGCACCTGTTAGATCCCTTAGCGGCATCCTACCGGGGTTTAACTTCAATCTGACCGCATCCTCCTTCCCGGAAAGCGAGCGTTGGGGCGGTTATCTCAGCGCTGAGCACAAGATCTTCGGGGATCGGATGGTGCTCTACGCGGATGGTTTTTACCAAAACGTGAAAACGCATAACGAGGCGGCGCCTCCTGCGACCGGCTCGTTCCAGACCAAAGGCCAGACCATCCTCGCCATCCCACCACACTCGCCCATCGCCCCCGGCGCCGAACCGCCGAACACGCCCACCCATGCGGAGACCGGTGTTCCGGCCGATGCGTTCAATCCTTTTAACCCGTTCGCGCAAATCATCTCAGGCGACACCCGGGCTCGCCTGACTGAATTTGGGAATCGGTTATTCGACAATGAGACTGACGCCGTTCTCGCAACTGCCGGTCTCAAAGGAGACAAACTATTCGACGGAACTTGGGGCTACGACACCGGCTTCCGCTACAGCCAGCTTAAGAACGTGCAGACCGGACAGCAGGTATCCGCCTCGCGCTTCAATCAAATCTTGAACCAGGCCGATCCTATCTTTCAATCGGGTGGAGTCCTCGCTGGCCAGACTGCCTTTAATCCTTTTGGCGATTTCCACGTTCCGATCCCCTCCAATCAGGCTACGGTCGAGTTTGCCAGGGTGCATCCCAAAGACGAAGACATCTCCAAAATTGCCACTGTGGATGGCACAGTTTATACAACCTCGCTCTTTGAGCTGCCGGGTGGCGGTGTTGGTTTCGCCTTCGGTGGTCAGTTTCGCCGCGAAACGCTGGAGGAGACTCCAGATATGCTAAACGTGGAGGGTGACATTATCGGCAATTCGCCGGTCCAGCCAGCCAGCGGGGGAAGAAAATCCTACTCCTTCTACGCTGAAACCAGGATCCCGGTTTTCAGCCCGAATCATAAAGTTCCCGGGTTTTACGCGCTCGAGTTTAACGCCGGAGCGCGCTTTGAGGAATTCTTGAACAATAACACCAATGTGCTCGTGCCAAAGGTCGGGATGCGCTGGCAACCATTCGACCAGGAGCTAACGCTGCGTGTGACCTGGGGCGAAGGGTACCGCCAGCCGTCGCTCGAGGAATTATTTTCCGCTCCGATATCCACGCTGTTTGGTACTCGCGATCCACTGAGGGGTGGGTTTTTCGAGCCGGAAACGAACACACTTATCCAGAGCAATCCGAATCTTCAACCGGAGGATTCTCGATCGTTCAGTGCCGGCTTCGTTTACACGCCCAAGGGTGTCCCTGGCTTGACCGTGTCGGTTGATTTCTGGGATATTGAGCGCATTGGCATAGTGGCCGCTCCCACTGCTCAGCAAGTCCTGGAGCGCGAAGCCAGCGGTAGCCTGTTACCGGGGGAAGCCGTGGAACGCGATCCAAATTCCGGTAACATCACCCGGATTCTGCTCTCAAACCAGAACCTGGGTTCTCAAGAGGCCCGCGGGTATGACTTTACTCTTCAGTATCAGTATCCAACGTCATGGGGGACGTTCACCTCACTTACACAGGTAACTTACCTCGATGCATTCCTCTTCCCGCAGTTCATCATGCCGGAATTCGGACCGGATCCGGGAAACCTCGCGGGCCGAACAACGGACCCGGCTTCGTCCAATGAAGGTTGGTATAAATGGAAAGGAACTTCCAGCCTCGAATGGACATGGAATGGCTTCGATCTTGTTGCCATCGCGCGCTTCATTGATGGGTTCCACGAATTCTTAGGGGATGGTGTCACCCAGCACTGGGTTAGCCAGACCTGGTTCTTCGACCTCCAGGCTTCTTACGACTTTACTTCCCTTCTTCGAGTTGAGGCTCATCCTGTGCCTGGCTATTCCAAGGGCGAAAAAGAGGTCGTGCTCGGCAAGGACGGTGCGCCTCGAGAAACGGCCTCGGCTCAGACCGCCAACTACGGCCGTAGTGTCTTGGACCATCTGCTGCGGGGCACGATCTTCACAATCGGATGTAACAACGTTTTTGACCAGGATCCGCCGCAGGCATTCGGCGAAGATGGAAACGGTCAGAATTATCCCGGCTTTACCTACGATTCCACTGGCCGTTTCGTTTACGCACGCCTCACGAAAAAGTTCTAAACCCCGGCCCGATCGTTGTCGCTGCCGCCGTCCTCGGCAGCGGCGGCACAGCCCGGCGCAACGATGGAATTGCGAACGCGACCCGTGAGGTGTATTTTAACGGCGTGAAGGCGCTGATGCCTATTGTCGCTACGTCGATATTCGTTTTCTCCAGCAACATCTTACCCGCTGACACGACGCCAGCGCGAGGTTCGGAGCCTGTCGAGAAAACGGTTTTCATCACGGGTTCCCTTATCCCGCAGCGCATTCAGGTTCGAAGCGTCGGTACGACCACGTTCTCGCCTGTCCGCAACATCGACCGACAGGAAATCGATCAAACTGGCCGCCGCACGACACTGGGCGTTTTCGTCAACGAGCCTTCGGTTCGCCTGATAGGTCATTGAGCTTCGATCATCGACGTCTGCGGTTTCCCATCCACTACTTGCACGACGAAATCCACAGCACCGCAGCGTAGTCCGACGTATTAGGATTGCAGTGTAGAGCGCTGGGTTGCACGTTTCGTCCCGTGCGCACCGCCATTCTCTCGGTCATTCTTTTTCTCTCCGGCAGCAGCGCGCTTCTTTTTCAAACTCTCTGGCTCCGCTTGAGCGGATTGGTTTTTGGCAATTCGGTTTGGGCTGCGGCATTGATTTTGTCCAGCTTCATGGCGGGCCTTGCGCTTGGGAGCGCTATTGCCGCCACGACGACGCTTCAGCGGCTGCGCCCGCTACGAGTTTATGCAGGATTGGAGATGGCCGTGGCGGTCTTCGGCTGCCTGCTCGTATTTGCCCTTCCACTGTTCGGACAATGGATGCGTCCTGTTTTTCAAGCGCTGTGGAATCATCAGGAGTTCCTGAATGTCCTGCGTTTTTCGGTGGCATTTTCGATTCTTCTTATTCCCACCACGGCGATGGGATTAACCCTTCCGGTATTGCTGGAAGATCCGCTTGTGAAACAGAAGGAATTCGGCCGCACCATCGGTATTCTTTACGGATTTAACACGTTGGGCGCAGTTGCCGGCGCCTTGGCAGGGGAAACTTATCTCATCCGGACGTGCGGACTTTTGGGAACGGGCTTGGCAGCCGGCTGCGTCAGCTGTGCAGCGGCTGCAATTGCGTGCCTATGCTCCGGTCCAAAGCCCGTGACGGTTGGGCAAAGTCCAAAGCGATTTCGGCTCTTACTAGGCAATCGAGCGCCATGGAGTCTGCTCTTTGTGAGCATGGGAGCTGGCGCGATTTTTCTTGGCCTCGAAGTAATCTGGTTCCGATTCATGCGCTTGTATGTCGCATCCACCTCGACCGCTTTCTGCGTCATGCTTGCCGTTGTGTTGGTCGGAATTGGCCTCGGCAGCGTCACGTCAAGCCTGATTCCGCGCCGCTTCGCACCGCCGCGAAAATTGCTTCCGATTCCTTTACTCCTCGCGGCAATTGGGACACTTCTCTCTTACCTGTTTTTTCCGGTGCCGGTTGTTCAAAGCAAAACAAACGCGTTCCATATTGAGTCCTGGCAGCAGATCGAGCGGTTATCGCTGGCCTTGATGTTTCCCGTTGCATTTCTATCGGGGATTCTTTTTCCATTAATCCTGACCAGCGTTCAGCGCGAGGTGGCAAGCCGCATGAACAGCGCTGGTCTTACCATTTTATTTAACACGACTGGCGCAGCCCTTGGTCCATTGCTCGCATGTTTTGTCCTGCTGCCGTGGCTCGGATTCCAGTCGAGCTTTATCGCAGGTGCAGCGTGTTATGCCGGGCTGGCTATTCTCGCGACCCAAAAACCGATGTGGTCTATTCGACGGCCACTGGGAATCGCACTGCTCGCGCATGCCGCCGTGCTCATTTTGATCATCGCATTCTTCCCCTACAATCGCGACGAGACGCATTTCGCGAATGCTCGTCGCCCGTACGAAGCGGATGGTTCACACCTGATAAAAAGAATCGAGGGTACCGCTGATACGCTCCAGCTGCTGCGCCGAGATCTCTTCGGCGAACCTTACTACTACCGGCTCATAACGAACGCCTATTCAATGTCAAGCACTTTGCCGCGGAGCCAACGCTACATGCGATTCTTCGCGTACTTGCCGCTGGTTCTCCGCCCCGAAGCCGAAAACGCGTTGCTGATCTGCTACGGCATGGGCGTCACCGCCGATGCATTCACCCGCGACACGCATCTCAAGCATCTGGACGTCGTGGACATCTCGAAAGAAGTCTTCGAACTAGCCAGTTCTTATTCCGGCCCTGGTTACTCCAATCCATTACGCGATCCTCGGGTGACAACCTTTGTGCAAGATGGCCGCTTCTTCCTGCAGGCAAGTCCCCAGAGCTACGATATTATCACAGGTGAACCACCGCCGTTGAAAGTAGCGGGAACGGTTAATCTCTACACTCAACAATTTTTTTCGCTCATGAACGACCGCCTAAAGGACGGCGGCATCGCGACTTTTTGGCTACCGATTTACCAACTGACAACGGAGGAAACGAAGACAATCCTCCGGGCCTTTCACAATGTCTTCCCGAACGCCTCCGTGTGGGCGACCTCCGATTTGGAATGGATTATGACCGGGATGAAAGGACCGCTGCACAAGCTTAACGATGAGGCGGCGCGCGCACTCTGGAGCGATACGGGGACTCGTTCAGACTTGGGCCGGATCGGCATCGAGGTTCCAGCGCAGATGTCCGCCTTATTTCTTATGGATGGTGAGGAAATCGATCGGATCACACAGGGCGTCGAACCACTGAGCGATCTTTATCCGAAACGTCTGACCGACGTGCGTCCCGATCTGAAAACCACACACGACTTTGGTTACAATTATCTGGAAGGGTCGGCCGCTCTTCACCGTTTTCTTTCGTCCTCGCTGATTAAAAACATTTGGCCTAACGAATGGAAGAAATCACTCGAGCTTTTCTTTGCCGTGCGCGAAACGCGATATCTCTCGGAAATCTCCGGAAGCAATTGGCTGGCCGAACTCGATCTTTACTTGCGTCACACGCAGCTGCGAACGCCCGTCCTAGGGGTCCTGAACAGCGATGAATTCCGCCTCGCTCTTGCGCGAAAGGTGACGGCTAGCTCGCCCAGCTTACCCGTCGAAGTCGTGCCGGATTTGGTCGCGGGAGCGCTCGCCCGAAGAGACTTGGATGGGGCCATTCACCTGTTGGAAAGCGGGCGAGCTCGCGGCTTCGCCAATATCAATAACGTCTTTCTGCTGACGTATCTTTATTGCCTAAACGACAATGTAGACAAAGCGGAAGCGCTGGCCGCCGCCGAAAATGGATCGATCGAGAAAGACTGGTTCGTGGATTGGCTCTGGGGAGACCTGCAAGCCGAGTTCGGCTTCCGCCCTCCACAGTGAATCCGGTTGAAGGATTGAATTCGTGACACGCGCATATTCTTTCAAATATCAATCTGTCATTCCGGCGGATTTAATCACAAACCGTGCGACACCAGCGAAGGCGAAAACGCGGTCGGCTACGCTGGCTTTTCACCTACGACGCCACCGGAGGTTCGTTTACGCGCGCCTGACCAAGAAGTTCTAAGCGACTCCGAGGTTTCTGCAGCAGCGAGATGGGGGATTGGGGTCGTATCTCATTTGACATTAAGGTGTAAGATGAAACATAAGCAGCAGCGATTCAGTGGCGCGCTCTTGTGGCTGGGATCTTAGACCCACAACGTGCGATCGAAGGTGCGATATTGGATTGCTTCGCTGACGTGCTCGGGTGAAATGTCGATCTTTCCGTCGAGGTCGGCGATTGTGCGCGAAACTTTTAAAATACGATCATAAGCGCGGGCGCTGAGATTTAATTCATTCATTGCCACGCGAATCAGATCCTGCGAATCCTGGCTGAGCTTGCAGTGTTGTTTGAGATGACGGGTGGCCATGCGCGCGTTGCAGGTTACCTTCGGGTCATTGCGAAAACGCTCTTGCTGGCGCTCACGCGCTCGCATGATCCGGCCGCGAATCGCAGTCGAATTTTCCTCGGCGCGCTCACTGGCGACGTCTCGGTACTCGACAGCCGGCACTTCAATGTGTAGATCGATGCGATCGAGCAATGGCCCGGAGATTCTCTGGCGATAACGCTGTACTTGAACAGGACCGCAACGGCATTCGCGTTTTAGATCGCCAAAGTATCCGCAGGGGCAGGGATTCATCGCTGCGACCAGCATAAACTCAGAGGGAAAAGTCACGCTGCCTGCCGCGCGCGACACGGTGACCTTCCCGTCTTCGAGCGGCTGGCGCATTACTTCCAACGCCGAGCGTTTAAATTCAGGGAGCTCATCGAGAAAAAGGACGCCGTTGTGCGAGAGACTTACTTCGCCAGGATTTGGAAATGTCCCGCCGCCGAGCAAACCAATGTCGCTGATGGTATGATGCGGCGGGCGGAACGGTCGCGTGGAGACGAAGGATTTTTCGGCGTCGAGCAAGCCGGCAATGCTGTGAATTTTCGTCGTCTCGATTGCTTCCTCGAGGGACATGGGCGGAATGATGGTGGGAATGCGTTTGGCAAGCATCGATTTGCCCGAGCCCGGGGGTCCGATCATGAGAACGTTGTGACCGCCGGCTACGGCAACCTCGATCGCGCGTTTGACGTGGCCCTGGCCTTTCACATCGCTGAAATCGACGTCGTAGGTTTGATGCGTCGCAAAAAATCCGGTCAGATCAGCCCGTGTTGGCAGAAGCGCCGTTTCGCCGCGCAAAAAAGCAAATGTTTGCCGCAAATTTTGCACGCCATAGATATCGATCTTATCGACCATGGCGGCTTCGAGCGCATTGGCTTCCGGGACAAAGAGTTCACGCTTACCCCGACGACGCGCTTCCAACGCCACCGGCAGCACGCCTTTCACGGCGCGCACCGTGCCATCTAATGCGAGTTCGCCGACAAAGCTGAAATTTTCGAACGGCGAGCTGTCTAATCCTTCGGTCACTGCAATCATCCCAAGTGCGATCGGCAAGTCGAAGCTCGGCCCCTCTTTCTTAATGTCCGCGGGCGCAAGATTGATTGTGGTGCGGCCGCGGGGCCAATAATAGCCGCTGTTTGCGATGGCGGTGGTGACCCGGTCCCGACTCTCCTTCACGGCGGCGTCTGGCAACCCAACGATGACAATATTCGGGTCGCCGCCGGCACCGTTCACTTCTATCTCCACTTCGTACGCATCCACGCCGTAAACGGCAGCGGAATAAATTTTCGCCAGCATTGCCGTGGCAGAGTCGCAGAAAATCCGAGCATGGAAAAGCGGCAAATGCCCTCAAAGACGAGACGCGACTTACCTCCGCCAAGCTGGTTAAATATTTGAGGCCTCGCTCGGACGAAGCACCAAAGAATGACCAGCGGTGGAACCTCGAAAAAGATTGAACAAGACCCGTCCAAAGGCTGTCAGAAATCCGAATATTTAACCTT
>Ga0105239_10006531_pt1 | contig 13509 bp, 9 predicted proteins | sample KBSC44metaG_FD_92761 | JGI IMG/M metagenome (GOLD analysis project Ga0105239, IMG submission 92761) | Corn rhizosphere microbial communities from Kellogg Biological Station, Michigan, USA - KBS C4-4 metaG | ecosystem: Host-associated > Plants > Roots > Rhizosphere > Soil | place: Michigan, USA... | reverse complement strand
GGCGTTATCGGGTAGGTGTTGACCGGGGAGGCGGAGGTAGCGGTAGTCGTGGCGGTGGCGGGCGTCGACAACTTGGAGGCGTCGTCTCCGTTGACAAAACCGCTATAGCTTACCGTCAACGGGGTGGGCACAGTACCGCCGTAGACCATGGTCTGATTGTCGGCCGTGATGGTCAGGGTCACCTGATCAATGTTCAAGGTTCCGGTGCCGTAAGAAATGGTATAGTTGGCATCGACCGCGCCGGATGCCGTAATATCATACGGTCCGACCGGCGAAGCGGCCGTCGCCGTCGTACTGGCTGAGGGTGGAATGGTCAGATTGCCGGGTCCATCCCCATTCACAAACCCACTATAATCGAATGTAAAGGCAGGCAAAGCCGCTCCATAAGCTTTGTGGACACTGACCGGTGTGATCGTTAGGGGCGCCGGGCTGACGGGCAGGGTGTAATCCTGCGTACCCGTATTCAGTGTCGAGGCATCCTGGGCCGAAACCGTAAAGGCATACGATCCCGCAGCAGTAGGAGTCCCCGATAGCGTCCCGTCAGCCGCGAGGGTTATCCCCGGAGGCAGCACGCCGGAGGAAACGCTGAACAAAAAAGGCCCGGTGCCGCCCCCGGACGCCGATAAAGTCTGCGTAGGATAGACTGACCCATATGTTCCCGCGGGAACGGTACTGGGTGAAATAATCAGGGTACCCTGCCCATAAAGCAGGGTGCCAATGGTCGACAACAGGGTCAGAATGAGGAGGGCCTTCTTGGGCATAGACGAACAGAAAGTTTTGGACCATGGAAAGGGATGCGGCGGATAAGTCCAAAGGATACCAGAGTAGGAAGATTAAAGGTAGACAATACTGGCAAACTATGCCGACTCAATTGCAACGGATTCAAAAAATGCACTTATGTGTATGATTTGCAACATTATAGGTTCTTTTGACACCGCTGCTCAGCCCCAAAACTTCCACCACGGCCGCGTCCCCTTCGCCGTTGGCAAACCGTTCTTCGCCGCCGCCCGCATGGCTTTCTTCCGCTTCGTCTCAAAACCCCAGATCAGTTGCTTCTCATGCCGGACGGCCTTATCGATATCCGGTCCATACTTCCCCCAGGCAAAACCCGTCTGGATAGGCTGGTCCCGTAGGTCCGCGATGACAAAATGGTCGGGCAGTCCCGTGGCAAACTCCTGGAGCACGAGATCGTCCGAGCTTCGTGCCGATGCAAGATCCACAAAGCCGTCATCCTGGTTATAAACGCGCATCATCGTCCGCTCGAGGAAAAGGGATAAGGTCGATTGGTCCGGCTTCTTTCCCAACTCGTCGAGCTGCTGGAGATACTCGGCCAGGTCCTCAGACTGTTTGATCACCACGGCCGGATCATGGCACACAAAGAAAACGGGCCCCCACTCCCCTATCGGGCTGACATCCACGATCCAGAAATTGCCGGCCCCATCCCCTGCCAGTTGTAAGGAAGCCGGAAAGACATTTTCAAATCCAGACTGATTGACTCTGTCAAAGCTGATCTCGTCGAGCCCCGCAAAGGAGAACCCGGATGTGAATCTCAATAACTCGCGGATATCGCGTGGAATTTGCGCCGCAGGCAATTGCGCCGCCAGTTGGTCGATCTGGTAGTCCGACAAGCCTTCCTTCAGGATGATCCCAAACTCCTCTCCGTCCCCGGTAACGTAACGCTCGTCTTTAATTAGTTTCAGCTGTTCCAGTGCAGTCATGAAATAGGTTTGCGCGCATAAGATACAAGTATACTATTTTTTCCGTTCCGGCGTTCTTAACGTCTACCTATACCCTCTGGAAAATGCGAGCTCATCTTACCTTCTCCGTCGGCTTTTTTGTTGCCACCCTCCTTGCAACAAGTTGTATCAGAACCTCCATTCCGATCCCCCACCCGCCTGCTACGCCTCCGGGCCAATCCTCGGCGGCCATTAGCGGGATCAGTCCGACCGAAGGTCCCCTGGGTACGCAGGTCACGATCACCGGATCGGGGTTTAGCGATCAACCCACCGCCGATACCGTGTATTTCAATGGAAAGCAAGCCGTGGTCAACAGCGCCACTCCTACGCAGCTGGTCGTAACGGTGCCGGCACAAGCGGGCACAGGGGCCGTCTCGGTGACTCTCAAGGATGGAACGCTCAGCGGACCGATATTTACCTATGATTATCAATACACGGTCACCACCCTCGCGGGTGGTAACACCAATATGGTCGACGGCACCGGCGCCACCGCCGGCTTTGGCGTCCTCAACGGCATCACCAACGATCGAAATGGCAATCTGTATGTCGGAGATCTGACTAACGATAACATCCGAAAGGTCACCACGGATAAAGGGGTCGTCACCACTATTGCCGGCACCGGGATGGTACTCGCGGATGTCGACGGCCCGATCGCATCCGCCGCTTTTGCCAGCCCGGCTGATATAATCGTCAACGGGAGCACGCTTTATGTTTTGGATGCCGGCAGCGGCACCAGAGGAGCTTCCTTGCGGATCATCTCCGGAAATACGGTTACCACCCTTGCAGGCGGTGGTCCGGGCGGCCGGGCAAATGGCACGGGAACGGCAGCGACCTTCGGCAACAGCTGGGGATTTGCAAGGGATGCGGCCGGTAACTTCTTTATCGCCGACGCGAACAACCAACTCATCCGCGAGGTCACGCCGGCAGGAGTAGTGACGACATTTGCCGGTAGTGGCGGTGTCGGCCATATCGATGGTACAGGAACCAACGCCTGGTTCCATGGCCCCGCCGATATCGCGATCGATAAGGCAGGCAATATCTTTGTCGCCGATGAGGGTAATCAGATGATCCGTAAGATCACGCCGGCCGGAGTAGTCACCACCTTCGCCGGCAGCGGGTCGATCGGTTCTGCCGACGGGGTCGGTACCGCCGCTTCTTTCTACGATCCCGGAGGGATCTGTTTTGACAACAATGGCAACCTATTGGTCGCGGATGCGATGAACAATAAGATCCGCAGGATCACGCCCGACGGCACTGTCACGACCATCGCCGGCACCGGTGGCACCGACCTTATCGACGGGCCGGGCAACACCGCCCAGATCGGCGCTCCTTCCGATATTACCGTCGACGCCAACGGCGTTATCTACGTGGCCGATGGCCACAACGTCATCCGGAAGATCGCCGTGCAATAATGCAGCGCCGCGGCCAGGGCGCGCCAGGCACTAGATCACCAACCTGTCTATAAACTCATGCACCGGCGTGCCCGCCAGCCGCTCATAATCCAGCGTATGCTCCAGCACTACGCGCTGCTGTTTCCCGGGGAAGATTCGCGCGAGGTTGATCTTGTATTTTTTTATGAGTTCGGGAATCCCTTCCTCTCTCCGCCGCTTATGACCAATGGGATATTCCACCACTACTTCCTTCCACTTCGTTCCATCATTCAGCTCCACCGTCAACGCATTGGCGATCGATCGCTTCTCCGGATCATGATAATCCTTTGTAAACTGGACATCCTCGACGCACTCCATCTTATCCCGCAGCACATCGATCCTTGCATCCGCCGCCACACTATCCTCATAGTCCGCCGCGGTCAGGCGCCCGAAAATTAAGGGAACGGCGATCATATACTGAATGCAGTGATCCCGGTCGGCCGGGTTGTTCAACGGCCCCTTCTTATCGATGATCCGGATCGCGGCTTCATGCGTGCGGATCGTAATTTTCTGGATGTCGGCGGTCGTCTTGCCGGCGGCCTTCAGCTGCCCATGCAAGGTCATTGCGGCTTCCACCGCCGTCTGCGAATGGAACTCCGCCGGGAATGAGATCTTGAACAACACGTTCTCCATCACATACGACCCATAGTCCCGTTGGAATTTAAAGGCGTTTCCCTTGAAGGAAACGTCATAGAAACCCCAGGTTTTGGCGGTCAATACCGAAGGATAACCCATCTCTCCCGTCTGCGCGATCAGCGCGAGCCGGACCGCCCGCGAGGTGGCATCACCCGCCGCCCAGGATTTCCGGCTACCCGTATTCGGCGCATGCCGGTAGGTCCGTAAAGACTGCCCGTCGACAAAGGCGAGCGAGACGGCATTGATCAGCTCATCCCGCGTCAGTCCCAGCAGCCGCCCGACCACGGCGGTAGAAGCCACCTTCACGAGGATCACATGATCCAATCCCACCTTATTAAAAGAATTCTCCAGCGCCAGCACTCCCTGGATCTCATGTGCCCGGATCATCGCGTCCAGCACGACCTTCATCGTCAGGGCCGGTTTGCCCATCGCAACGGCCGTTCTCGAAAGCCAGTCGGCCGTCGCCAGGATGCCGCCCAGGTTATCTGACGGATGTCCCCATTCGGCGGCCAGCCAGGTATCGTTGAAGTCCAGCCAGCGGATGATCGCGCCGATATTGAAAGCCGCCTGGATAGGATCCAGCTGGAATTGGGTCCCCGGCACTTTCGCCCCGTTCGGAACGACGGTGCCGCGTACGACCGGCCCCAACAGCTTCGTACAGGCCGGATAGGTCAGCGCCTCGAAGCCGCAGCCCAGTGTGTCCAGCAGACAATAGTGCGCCGTTTTCCAGGCGAGTTCGTTCTTGATCTCATAGTTAAGGACATATTCCGCAATATCCACCAGTACTTTATCGGGTTGCGGTCTTTCATTCGAAATGTGTGACGACATTATAGTTTATTTGCGTTTATCGATGGGGGTGAATTCCTTGTTTTCCGGACCTATATAATTCGCGCTCGGCCGGATGATCTTCCCATCCTGCCGCTGTTCGATGACATGCGCACTCCAGCCCGTCACCCGCGAGATGACGAACAATGGCGTGAACATCAGCGTCGGCACGCCCATCAAATGATAGGAGACCGCAGAGAACCAATCCAGGTTCGGGAACATCTTCTTCTCGTTCCACATCACCGTCTCCAGCCGCGCCGCGATATCGAACAGCAGCATATCCCCCGCCTCTTCCGATAGTTCCTTCGCCACCTTCTTGATCACCACATTCCGCGGATCGGAGATGGTATACACCGGGTGTCCAAAGCCGATGATCACTTCCTTTATGGCCAGCCGCTGGCGGATATCCGCTTCAGCCTCGTCCGCCGAATTATAGCGGCTTTGGATATCGAAGGCGACCTCATTGGCCCCGCCGTGCTTCGGTCCCCGCAGCGCGCCGATCGCTCCGGTGACGGCCGAATAGATGTCCGAACCGGTGCCTGCAATAACGCGGCCGGCAAAGGTCGATGCATTGAACTCGTGTTCGGCGTAGAGATTCAAAGATATCTGCATGGCCCTTTCCCAGGAGGCGGAGGGTTTTTGACCATGCAAGAGATGAAGGAAATGTCCGCCGATGGTTTCGTCATCCGTTTCCACCTCGATCTCCCGGCCATTATGCGTATAGTGATACCAATACAACAACGCCGAACCAAAGGACGCCATCAGCTTATCGGCAATATCCCTCGCACCCGCCGCATTATGATCGTCTTTCTCGGGTTGCACCGTTCCCATGACCGAGGCCGCCGTCCGCAGCACATCCATCGGATGGGCTGTCGAAGGGATATTCTTCAGGACATTCTTCACCGCCTGGGGAAGCCCGCGGTAGGACTTTAACTTGTTCTTATACGCCTTCAGCTGCGACTGCGTGGGCAATTGACCGTAAATGAGCAGGTAGGCCGTCTCTTCAAATTGCGCCTTTTCCGCCAGCTCGAGGATATCATAGCCCCGGTAATGCAGGTCGTTCCCGCTTTTTCCAACACTGCAAAGGGCCGTATTGCCTGCCGCAACGCCGGACAAGGCTACGCTTTTCTTCGGTTTGAAAACACCTTCGTTTGTTGACATCGTTATTTATTTTTAAACAGGAGATCCAATTTTTGTTCGTAAGCATAGTAGCCGATGCTCTTGTACAATTCTTCCCGCGTCTGCATCGTGTCCAGCACGTTCTTCTGCGTGCCGTCGGTACGGATATGCGTGTACACGTTCTGTGCGGCCTTGTTCGCGGCCCGGAATGCGGACAGCGGATACAGCGCCAACCCGACACCCGCCTCGCGCAGTTCATCCACCGTATACATTTTTATCATCCCGAATTCCGTGATGTTCGCCAGCACGGGGATCCCCGTGGCGTCCACAAATTTTTGGTACAGGCTCAACTCGGGAACGGCCTCGGCGAAGATGAAGTCCGCGCCGGCCTCTTTATAGGCGATCGCCCGTTCGAGGGTCTTTTCCAACCCTTCATTCGCAAAGGCATCGGTGCGGGCGCCGATCACGAAGTGTTCGTCCGTGCGGGCGTCGACCGCCGCCTTTAGCCGGTCCACCATCTCCTCCTGGCTGACCACCTCTTTCCCCGGCCGGTGACCGCAGCGTTTGGCGCCCACCTGGTCCTCGATATGCAAGGCGGCTGCACCGGCCTTGATCAACGACCGTACGGTGCGGGCCACGTTGAAGGCCGAAGGGCCAAAACCCGTGTCCACATCCACGAGCAGGGGCAGGTTGCAAACATTGGTGATGCGTCGAATGTCGATCAGTACATCTTCCAGCGTGGTGATGCCCAGGTCGGGGATACCCAGCGAACCCGCGGCCACCCCGCCGCCCGAGAGATAGACAGCGTTAAATCCGGCCTGTTGCGCCAGCAAGGCATGATTGGCATTGATGGCTCCAACGATCTGCAAAGGTTTCTCCTTCTTCATAGCCTCCCGGAACAAAGCCCCGGGAGTTCGCAAGCTTTCGATCTTATTCATTTTTATGTTATTGCGCGCTAAAAGTAATTCATCAGCATCAGATTCCGAAAATCCGGCTTTATTTTGTCCCGCTGAGCACGAGGATACCCCAAAAAAAATGATCCGGTGGAAGCGAATCCCAACTATTGTAAGCGTGGCCCCAATCGGATTTGTACCGCAACTGATACCTTCCGGCAGGCAACTGAAGCTCCTGGTCAACTTTTTGATTCTTGGCAGCGCCTCCTGCGGACAGGTGTGGTTGCCCCTGCATCTGCCAGATAACCTTGCCGGTGCTGTCCTCGATCCACCCATAGTCGCACCAGGACTTCCCGTCCCCCGAGCAGTCCTCTCCTACTCCATATACCCGCACCCGCATGGGGCTGGCCAGATGAAAAGCCTGGGACAGGTTTTGATTGACCAAAACCTCCTGCAAGCCGCCTATACGCGTCCCCGTGGGAATCCCGCTCCCCAGGACGAAATTGTCCTTTGCATAGAGAGCATACAATCCATATGCCTTTGCGGTGTCGCCATTGAACAACGCCATCGTTGCCCCGTTGACCCACTCTTTATTGCGAAGCTCCTTTGCCGGCGCCTTTCCTTTCAGCACAAAGCAATGATAAAACAATTGTCCGACGGGTGACATGAACAGATCGCCGTCGCCCAGCGGAAAAGGCGTGCTCAGTTTATCGGTATTGCACAGCACCACCATCGTCAAATGCAGCTGCGGCGCCTTGATGAACAGCGCCGATTCCCCGGGCGATGTCTGACCGAAATGCCAGTAGAATACATTGCCTTCATAGGACTGCACAAACCAACCCAGGCCATAAGGAGTAAGGGCCCCTTGGGTAGTTCGGTTGGGCGTAAAGACTTTTTCCTGTGTAGCCGCCGAAAGAAAGTGATGCTCGTCCACGGCGTCGGAATATTTCAGCACATCTCCCACGCAGCTTGCGAGGCCACCAAAAGCGCCGAATTCCTGCAGGTATTCGGCGCGCACGATCTTGCCGTTGTCAAGCTCATATGCCCTGGCCAGCCGGGTAAACGTCGTATCGAAATAAGGCTGCACCGCCGGGTTCTGCCGGGTATACTGGTAGAATTGGTCCAGCGAGATGGCAGGCGCCGAAGAGGTCATCTTCAGGGGGACCAGGATGTTTTCCATCAGCAGGCGATAGAAGGGCATGCCGCTGAGTTGCTCGAGCGCCGGCGTAAGCCTGCCAAAACGATATCCGCTGTATTGGAAGTGGCTTCCCGGCACCTCCTCCGAAGTGTGGGTCAGCAGATGTTTGACCGTGATAGCCGGGTCGCCCAGGTCGACCCCAAACCGGCTCACCGGTTCGTCAAGGTTGAGCTTACCTTGTTCCAGCAGTTGCATGACCAGCGTGGAAGTAAACGTTTTTGTCAAAGACGCTATCCGGAACACCGTTTGGGCCGTTACGGGGATCTGCTTTTCCAGGTCGGCAAAACCGAGACCCCGTTCCAGCAGCACCTTATTCCCTTCTTTCACAGCCGCAGCCATCCCCGGTATTTTTAGCTGGATGCGGATCGAATCCAACCCCGCAAGGAAAAGATCCGCACGCGGGTCTTGCTGTGCGGACGCGAGATTACTTATCAGGGTGAGAAGCAGAAAAGGGACAAATTTCATGGCATTATTTTCCGTGGAACGTCCAAGGTCGCCATTTGTAACGGCAATCGGCGGAAAAATCCCTATTTCAACGCATACACCTTCGACACCATCTCATGCTTCAATTTCACCTCCTTCTTCATATCCACCCAGTAATGCCGGGTCGAAGAATCCTTCAGCATCGGCGGCAACGAAGGTTGACGCGGATCGAAAATGTACGTGAACTGCCGCACTCCGTGATCTTTTAACCGGGGCAGCAGGCGGCGAAGACTGTCATCCCCCGTCTCGAGGAAGAAATAGTTCTTGTCGAACAGCCAGGCCAGATCATACATCATCGCGGGGTGGGAAACGATCACCACATTTCCTTCACTCTGATCCAGCTTTTCATAGATCGGCCGGACCCGGGCATTGTATCGCCACCACAATTCCTTATAGGCGCCATGCGTATTGTGATAGAACGAATTCCATCCACCCACCACGATGTACAAGGTGATCCACCAGGGGATCGTCCACCGGCCAAGGATATTCCATTGATTTACGACCAGTACCAGCAATACGACCGTCACCGGGATGATCGCCAGAAAATACCGCGGCCCCCATTGCACCACGCCGTCATTGGGCAGCGTGAACGGGGTGATCACCGAAAAAAGGATCACGATCCCCGTGAGGAGCAGCGGCCGCAAATTGTTTTCGGGCTCCCTTTTCCAGGTCCGGATCAGCCGCCAGCCGATCGGCGCCAGCAGGGCGAGAAAAGAGAAGGTACGCCCCGAGAGGTAGTTGATATGGATAAGATTCTGAAATCCTTTGTAGAAGGTCATCCGGGTGTCCTTGTTATGGTCAACCAACAGCTGATTTCCGTGAACCCCCAGGACCGAACCATATTCGAGCCGGTTGAAGACCATCCACGAAATGACGACCATCCCCACCGTGGCGATAAACGCCGGGTACGCGGGTCTCCGCTCGCGAAGAAAAAGAACGCCCGCGGCAACACAATACAGGAAGTCCATGACGATGGCCTCGGGTCGTAACCAGATGGCCAGTCCGCTGATGGCTCCCAGCGCAACGGCGCCGATGATCTTCGACGGTGGATGTACGATCAGCGTGACCCCGGCGAACAACAGTGTCACCGCCGGGAGATGTTCCCAGAACATCGTGCCGTACAGGATGAGGGGAGAACAGAACACGAGCAAAAAGATCCCCAGCGCGATAGCAACCGGTCTCACCCCCGAGACTTTTAACAACCAGGCCGTCCACCCAAGCAGAGCGAAGGTACAAAGCAGTGGGAGCAGGTACAGCCCCGCGCTCCCCATCTTGGAATAGAACCATGCGCTCACGATCTGGAAAAGCGGCGGATAGACGATAACGTATCCGTTCAGTGTGTGATAAAAGAAAGGCGGGACCAACGGGGAATAACCGGCCTGCCAGAGCGAATAGACCCAGTGTGGCTGGGTCAGGTGCAGGTACTTGAAACCGTAACCTTCGGCAATTTGTTTTACTTCCAGCGATTTGAGCGCTTGATCTCCGGCGAAGAATATACCCTCATGCACGCAGGATGCGAGGAAGGCAATATACAAAATGGAGAGGATCAAAATCGCATAGACAACGGAGTAACTTCCATTGAGTTTTCGGATCAACGCTTGCATACACTCACTTTTTTAGAGTCATTCGACACGCAATCGCAAGTCACAAAGTGTATGCAAAAAACAAGCCTCCAACCAGAACCGCAGCTCTCCTACCGTATTGCTTTTTATTTTTTTTAACAATTTTCCGTCCCGATAAAGCGAGTACTCCACACCGGGTGCCAATTCACGGGCAATATATTCCACGGGACCCGCAGCACCCTGCTTCCACTCCCTCTCGTTTTTTTTCCATTCGCCGATCTCTAACCGCAAAGAGTCTTTTGAAATGGCTTGCAAAGCCGCCGTTGCCTCAGCCCCCGGAAAATATCGCAGCGTGTCGCCGGTATGAAAAAATCCAAAAGCCGTAGCCGCCGTGATCGAAAAAGCCCGGTCCGCCACCGTATAACGACCCATATCCAGCCGGACCTTCAGTTTCCGGCCCCTGAAATTGTAGTTCAGCTCCGTCCCCGCCAGCTCGGGAGTGATATGGGGTTCGAGATAAAATCGGTTATACAAAGGGTTGATGCCATAGATGGCCTGGTATAACCCCACAATGGAAAGACTGTTCCCCGAGAGGATATCGTCTCCTCTCCCATCCTGCTTCTGCCGCCCGTATCGCTGAAAGGCCAGCCCATCCTTGCCGTATTGATCCAGCACTTTCCGGATATAGCGGATGGCGACCTCCGGCCGGTAGTCCGCATACGCCTTAGCCGCTACGGAGCCCCAGGAAAGGAACAGATCGCCGTTCTCATAATTCGGGAAAGGCCACTGCCAGTCATTGCCTTCTCCCGGCGCATAGGAGGTCATACAGAGCGGCCAGAAGAAGAGGTTCTCCTTTTGCATCTGCGTTTCGATGGAATCGAGAATAGAATGGCTTCGCGTGGGATCATCGCAGATGCCGTAGGCGATCGCCATAAAGTTCACCGGCGTCACCCTATTCCGCCCATGCGCGGACCCGTCCTTGTCGAGCCAATGCACAAAGCAGCGGTTCTCCTCATCCCAGAATCCACCCTCGCGCGTGGGCTTATTGAAGCTCGCCCGGAGCTTCGCCGCAGCCCCCTCGTAATAACCGGCCTTCGCGGGATTCGTCAATTGCCGTTCGATAGCGGCCCATTTGATCAACGCATGGTATAATTTCGCATTGACAAAGGCATTCTCATACGAAGCCCAGATGATATCGATCCAATCGCTGCCTCTTTTATGATGCTCGTTGTCCGTCATCATTTCCACCAGGCCGTCCCCATCGCTGTCCCTCGCCAGGATCCAGTCGAGCGCCTTCTCGCACGATCGCTGATGGGTCCTTACCCAGCCCAGGTCGCCCGTCTGGTCATACAGCTCGCTCACATCGGTCACCAGGTCGGGATTGGAGTCCAGCAGGTATCCCCACTGAGCCTCATAGAATCCCTCCGGTGTATTTTGACCCGGCATCATATCCTCATCGGTATACGCCCATCGGGGGATGACCCGGCCATCGGGCCGGATGGCGTGGTCCCGGTAAAAATCGAGGCAGCTCTGGTACCCTTTTAAATAGTGCGGGTCATTGATCCCCAGCCCCAGCTGAGCGATGTATTGCTCATGCAGACAGATGGGCCCGTAAGGCGTATGCCAGCTATTGCCGCCGAAGTGCAGCGAATCGATGACCCCGATCCTTGCGATGGTATTGAGGACGGCGCTGACCCGCGAGCCATCGATCCCTGCAAAATGCCCCCGGCCATACCGCTCGTTCACATTGAAATAGCCGAGAACGATCGTTTCCGAGCTCTTCCCCGCGGGCTGATCGAAGGAAGCCCATACATCGGTCTTGCCCCGGATAAATCTTCTGCGGTTCGTACCGCTGTCATACCGGGGAAGCATAGGTGCATCCGAGACGGTCACCCCATACGCCAGCCGGTCCTCGCCGGTCCGGGTGTATCTCATGGCCACCTGCTTGCCCGGCGCCTCCACGCTCACGTCTAATCCGTTTCCCGTCTTACCGTTCCAGAAGCTGGACAGCCGCGTGTGGACGCCATAGGTGCAAAGTTTCTCATTGAACAGGTAGAACCAGGCCAGGCCGCCATAGCCCTGGTAGGCCCCGTCCCAGGTATCCGCCCCGTCGAACTGGAGGACGGGCGTAGCCGATCCGTCGATCCGCATCGCGGCAGGGAGGGTCCTTTCTATCTTCCAGCGGATGGCGGCGCCGTTGGTGATGAAGACCCAACGCTCCTGGACCGGCGCCTGTGGATCCCCATAGCGGATGCCGTCCACGATCACCGAATCTTTTCGCTGCACAAGCGACGGCGCAGAGAGCAGATGAAGCGAAGAATAAGTATTGCCGCCCACCGTCACCGAAGTATATCCGCCGTCTCCCGCGTCCACCACCTTTTGCCCGTTGACGGTCATCGACCGGATACAAGCCCGCTCGCCGGCTTCGAGTGTCAGGCTGAGGTGGGCGTTATGGATGGTCACGACCCGAGGCGGGTTCGCAAACATCAGCAGTGGGAACAGGAGAAGGAATAGCAGGAGCCGGATCCCTCTTATCAGCACGGTCCGGTCGACCGAGGCCTCCTTCAGATGCAGCGAGGCCGCCCGCCCGGGGTCCTGCCCGAAGGCCTGGAAGTCGTCGAATTCCGCTTCTTTTCCCGGCTTTATATAAATTAATTGAGTGAGGTGGATCATGATCAATATTACATAACTTTAGTTAAAACACATCACATGAGCACACCCACGATAAGGAAAGAGGACATCAAGCAGGAGGTCTTCGATCTCTATGATGCTTATGCCCATAGCCGCCTCAACCGGCGCGACTTCATGGAGCGGCTCTCCCTCTATGCCGTTGGCGGCGTCACCGTTGGGGCGTTGATGAGCTTCCTGATGCCCGATTATAAAAATACCTTGCAGATAAAAGCCGATGATCCCCGGCTGATAACGGAGATGATCACCTACTCCTCGCCGAAAGGCGCCGGAACGATGAAGGCCCAGCTCTCCAAACCAGCCGATGCAAAAGGCAAGCTCGGCGGGGTCGTCGTCGTTCACGAGAACCGCGGCCTGAACCCTTACATCGAAGATGTCGGCCGCCGCCTGGCCGTCGCAGGCTTTATCTCGATCGCGCCCGACGCGCTGACGCCCCTCGGCGGCTACCCGGGCGATGATGACAAGGGTCGGGAGATGCAGGGAAAAAGGAACCGGGATGAGATGCTCGAAGACTTTATCGCCGCCTTTGATTACCTGAAAAAGCATGCGGATTGCAATGGGAAGGTGGGGGTTGTCGGCTTTTGCTTCGGCGGTGGTATTGTCAATCTGATGGCCGAGCGCTGCCCGGACCTTGCCGCGGGCGTGCCGTTCTATGGTTCTCAGCCGCCGCTGGAGCAGGTTTCCCAGATCAAGGCTCCGCTGCTGTTGCACTATGCGGGGCTCGATACCCGCATTACCGACGGCTGGCCGGCGTATGAGAAAGCGCTAAAAGATAACAACAAGGAATACACGGCCTATATTTATCCCAACGTGAACCACGGGTTTCACAACGATACCACGCCGCGTTATGATAAGGCGGCAGCCGAGCTGGCCTGGCAGCGGACCATCGATTTCTTTAAGCAGAAGCTGGCTTGAGCACTTTATATGCGTGGACCCAAT
>Ga0105239_10006530_pt1 | contig 13510 bp, 13 predicted proteins | sample KBSC44metaG_FD_92761 | JGI IMG/M metagenome (GOLD analysis project Ga0105239, IMG submission 92761) | Corn rhizosphere microbial communities from Kellogg Biological Station, Michigan, USA - KBS C4-4 metaG | ecosystem: Host-associated > Plants > Roots > Rhizosphere > Soil | place: Michigan, USA... | reverse complement strand
TGGCCAAAGGACGTTGCACGTCGCTGCCGACTCCCGAGGCTCGCGCTGCTGTCACCATGCCCAGCAACGCGACGACGATCATCATCAGCACCGGGCGCATCTGCGAGAGAGAACCTTCGACGATGGCCTGTTTCACGGGGAGATCGGGCTGCACGCGCCGCCGACGGTTGATTTCGGAGATCACCAGGACGCCGCTCATCACGGCCACTCCGAACAGCGAGATGAATCCCACTGCCGCCGATACGCTTAGGTTGATGCCGCGCAGGTAAAGGAAGACGATGCCTCCAACCAGCGAGAACGGAACGTTCATCATCACCAGGCCGGCATATTTCGCGGAACCAAATGTGAAAAACAACAGCGTGAAGATGATGGTGATGGTGACCGGAAGAATCAGACTCAGGCGCTTGCGCGCGCGGGCCAGGTTTTCAAACTGTCCGCCCCATTCCACGCGATAACCGGGAGGCAGCTTGACTTGAGCATCGAACAGCCGCTGAGCTTCTTCGACAAAGCTGCCCTGATCGCGCCCGCGAATGTTGGTGCGAACCGAAACTTGCCGGCGGTTTTCGCGCCGCGCGATGATGCTGGCCCCGTTCACCACGCGTATATCGGCTAATGTATTCAGCGGCACGTGGCCGCCGTCATGGGTGGGAATGAGGATGCTGCCGATCGAATGCATGTCGGAACGCGCGTCGGGCGCATACCGGATCGTGACGTCGAAGCGCCGCTCTCCTTCGAACATGGTGCTGACAGCGCGCCCTCCCACCGCCATCTCAATCACATCCTGAACGTCTTTCACGTTGATCCCGTAGCGGGCCACTTCTGAGCGATTCACCGAAAGGCGCAGCTGGGCCTGATCGGCTTCCTGCTCCACCGCGCTGTCTGCCGCCCCAGGCACCTTCCGTACGACTTCCAGGCCCTGTGCGGCCAAGCCCCGCAGGACAGTCAGGTCCGGTCCGCTCAATATCACTGCGAGATCGGCAGGCGACCCGGTAACGGCCTCGGTTACGTTGTCGATAATCGGCTGCGTGAAACTGAAAAACGTTCCCGGGACTTCGGCCTGCAGGCGTTTGGCAAAGGCCTCCACGAGCTGAGGTTTGCTCCGGCCGGACGCCCAGGTATCGTACGGCTTGAGCGCCACGAACAACTCATTGCGGTTCGGACCGTAAGGATCGGTGCCTGAATCGTTCCGTCCGGTTTGCGAGCTGACCAGCTGCACTTCGCCGAAGGATCCAAGAAGCTTGCGGATCTTGCTGGCCACCGCAGCCGATTCCTCCACCGAGACTCCCGGCGCCAGATTCGCACGAACCCAGATGACCCCCTCATCCAACTGGGGAAGGAATTCCGAGCCGAGCTGGGTGCCCAGGCTGAGAGCAGCGACGACAATCGTCACCGATCCGACTACCACCATCCAAGGCCGTTGAACAACGCGCGCCAGGGTCCAGCCGTAGCCGCGCTGCAGCCAGCTCAATACCGGGTTATCCCAGGTCTTGGCGCCGCGGCCGAATAGGTACGTCGCCAGCACCGGAATCAAAGTAAGCGCCAGCAGCATGGAGCCGAGCAAGGCGAAGCACACCGTGTACGCCATGGGCGTGAACAGACGCCGTTCCACTCGTTCCAGCGTGAACAGGGGAATGTAAGCGGCAATGATGATGATCAGCGAAAAGAAAATGGGCCGTTCCACCTGGAGGGCGGCGTCCAGAATTGTTTGAAGGACTCCGCTGGAACGCTCGTTATCGGTCTCGCCTGCGAGGTTCGGCGCGTGGCGTCGCTCGGCAAGTGAAGAAACGATGTGCTCCACCATGATCAGCGTTCCGGTCGACGATGATTCCGAAATCGAGCGCTCCCAAGCTCAGTAGATTGGCCGGAATCCCCGCGAAGTGCATGCACACGAAGGCGAACAGCAGGGACAGCGGAATCGTGATCGCCGCCAGCAGCGCCGCGCGCACGCTGCCCAGAAACAGGAACAGCACCGCGACCACGATCACCAGGCCTTCCAGCAGGGTATGGCTGACTGTGTGCAGCGTGTTGTGCACCAGATCCGCGCGATCGTAAATGGGGACGATCCGGACGCTGTCCGCCAAGCGCGTGGAGTTCAGCTCACTCACCGCATGTTTGATACCGTCCAGAGGGTTTTCCAGACGACTATATCGGTGATCGGATGGTCACCATAGGCCAATTCTGTCCCGCCAGCAGTTCCGACAAGTCCCACACATGATCCGTGAACTTGGATTCCATCGCAGGAGTAACGCTGAGCGAAGTCCGCACGGTCGTGCAGCGTGTTGCTTTTTTCATCAACGCACTATTCAGGCACTACCCAACCAGCGAGACTAAACCGAGCGTACTGACCGGACCTCGACCTGTTTGTAGATAGCCTTCGTCTGATCGAGCGTGGGAAAGTTCATGCCGGGCAGCGCGGCGCTCGCGGTTCCAGCGGCCACTCCCCAGCGAACAGCGTCGGCAAAGGACTTCTTCTTTTCGATAGCCCAGACGAATGCGGCTGCCAGGGCGTCTCCGGCGCCAATGGGACAAAGCGCCTCGATGCGCGGCGGGAGCGCCTCCAGGATTCCGTCCGCGGATGCGGCCAATGCGCCGCGGCTGCCTAGCGAAAGGATCACCGCTTCCGGTCCCATCTCGTGAATGCGCTTCACCGCTTCGAGCGACTGGCTGCGGGTGATGATCGCACGGCCCAGCAGACGCTCGGCTTCCTGCTGGTTGGGAGAAATGACGGACGGTTTGGCTTCCAATGCATGATTGAGCGCGTCGCCATCGGTATCGAGCAGAGTCTTGACGCCGCGGCTCTTGGCGAGCGCGATGATTTCCGAATAGAAGTCGGGTGGCACACCAGGCTGGATGCTGCCGCAGATCATCAGCCAACTGGCTTTCTTGAGCCGAGCCTCCACCAGATCGCGCACGGCTTTGACTTCGTTTTCCTCCAGCGGCGCGCCGATCTCATTCAGCTTGATAGTCAGCCCGTGTTTATCGGAGATGGTCAGATTCGCGCGACCCTCCGCTTTGACTCGCACCACTTCGAACGGGAATCCCATCTCGGCTAGAGATTGCTCCATGCGCTTGCCGATTCCATCACCGGAAGTGAGCAGCGCGAGAGTTTTCCCGCCGAAGGAATGAATCACCTGCGACGCGTTGACTCCGCGGCCTCCGGCAGCTTCGCGCCGCTCCAGAATGTAGCCGCGATCCTCAAATGCGAGCCGGTCGGAGATGATAGTTCGATCGACTGCAGGATTGATGGTGAGCGTCAGAATCAAGCTAATATAGTAGCGCGACCTTGCGGGATCATCCACACTTTACGGCGTATATTGCGCTGATTTGTGTGTGTTTTTTCTGGGGCACGACGTACCTTGGAATCCGCGTCGCACTGGAATCTTTTTCACCGGCGTTGCTGGTGTGCCTTCGCAACCTGATCTCGGGAGCGCTCACCCTGAGCGTCGCCGCGATGATGGGCGCGCATTTTCCCCGCGGCCGCGATCTGTGGATGACGGCGCTCTACGGGCTGATGATCATCGGCATGGGCAATGGAACGCTGGCCGTAGCCGAGCAATGGATTCCTAGCGGCTTGGCATCGTTATTTGTTACGACGTCGCCATTTTGGTTTGTCGGAATCGATTCCCTGCTGCCGGGCGGCGAACGCCTGCACGCTCCCACCATTCGCGGACTCCTGCTGGGATTCTGCGGCGTATTAATTTTGATAGCTCCGGCGGCTTGGACCGCCGTAACGCAACATTCGTTCGCATCGGGCGGAGCGATCGTGCTGGCCTTCCTGCTGCTTCAAGTAAGCGGAGCAAGCTGGGCCCTCGGATCCTTATTGCAACGCAACCGGCGTTCGCGCGCGCATCCCTTTGTCATCGGCGGCGTGCAGCAGCTGAGCACCGGTCTGACGCTTCTGATACCGGGCATCTTTGGAATTCCCTCGGCGCACTGGACCACTCGCGGCATGGCTGCGATCGTATATCTGGCGATTTTCGGGGGCATCGTCGGATACAGCTGCTACGCGCTGGCGCTCAGCAGGCTTCCGGCAGCGATTGTTTCGACCTATACCTATATAAATCCGGTAGTCGCGGTGTTTCTGGGCTGGTGGATGTATCGCGAGCAATTCGGCCTGCGGGAGGCCGGTGCGATGGCCATCATCTTCGCCGGTGTGGCGATGGTGAGACGAGCGTCAGTGACGGTCAAGAAACTTCGCGCCGACAGCCCCGCCGAGGGCAGTCAATAACGTATAGGTAAGAAATGCATCCAGCAGAACCAAGGCGAGGCTGGAGGGCGTTCGCAGCAAATCGATCCGCTTTGTGACTTCTTCCGGCGAGATCGAGGACATCTTGGCCATTTGATCGCGCATGTTCTGGACCAGATCCGGCTGCGAGAGCATCAGCACCAGCATCGTCAGCAGCATGGTGAGAATCGCGAAAACAATGATGCCCGCAATCCAACCCAGGCGAGCCCCTGCCACCACGCTGACTCGTTGGCCCGTCCGCCTGCGATACAAGTACACGGCGAAAAATCCGCCGGCCACGGGCACCGCTAGCATCAACGGTCCAGCCACGGCGGAAAGCAGGAACACCGGGACCCCGGCCAGCACCGCAACCCGGACTGCGGTTGCGTTACGGAAACTGATGGGCGCCTCGATGGGCGGAGGCGGTGCAGTTGGCAGAGGCGCAAGGATTGGCTGTACCTCAGGTTGCTCCTCCACCAGGACCGGTTCTTCGCGCTGAGGTCTGCCGCATTTGTGGCAAAATCGGGCGTCTTCCGGAAGCTGTGCGCCGCAAGTGCAATATTCAGGCACTCTCTAAGTCTCCCACGTTATTCTGAGAAGTGGGTATGTCTTTGACTTTGCTGGTCCTCGCCGATCCCGCGGCTTCGTGGCTGAAACTTCTTGGGACGCTGGGGCCCGACGTGACGGTGCTGGTCAGCAATGATGCGGCGCGAGTTCGCGAGTACGCCCCGCAGGCCGACGTGATCGTGAACGGCACGTCCAATCCTCCACTTCTGAGCGCGGCTATTCCGCCTGCCACGCGGGCTCGTTGGATTCATTCGTTGTGGACCGGCGTGGATAACGTACTCTGCCCGGAGGTGCTGGCGAGTCCACTGCCCCTCACCAATGGACGCGGCGTGTTCCGCCGGCCGCTGGCGGAGTGGACTATCGGTGCGATGTTGTATTTCGCATACAGAATGCGGCGCATGGTCCGCCAGCAGCAAGCCGGTGTATGGGAAGCCTTCACCACGGAAGAAATCCAGGGCAAGACGCTGGGTATCATCGGGTACGGCGGGATCGGCAGCACGGCGGCGGAATTGGCACGACCGTTTGGGATGCGGATTGTCGCGTTGCGGCGACGCCCGGAGTTGTTCGGCCAAGATTCCTTAGTGGATGAGAGTTTCGCACCCGCGAAACTCAGTCAAATGTTGGCCGCGAGCGATTATGTCTTACTGGCGACGCCTTTGACCGACGATACCCGTGGGATGATCGGTGCGGCGCAAATCGCGGCGATGAAGCCTACAAGCGTTTTGATCAACGTCGGCCGGGGCGCGGTCGTCGATGAGGCTGCGCTGATCAAGGCGCTCGAAGACGGCAAAATTCGCGGAGCTGCACTGGACGTGTTTGCAGTAGAGCCACTCCCGGCCGGGCATCCTTTTTACCGAATGGAAAACGTTCTACTTTCCCCGCACACAGCGGACCATGTGCAGGATTTCATTCATCTTGCAGTGGAAGCTTTCCTGGAGAATCTAAAACGCTTTCAGGCCGGCCAACCTCTGATGAACCTGGTGGATAAACATGCCGGCTACTGAAGCCATTCGCCACGAAGTCACCTTCGACAATATCCGTGCGGCCAGTGAGCGCATCCGGAAAATCGCCAAGCGCACGCCTGTGATGCGTTCACGCGGGTTCGATGCGGCGGCGGGCGTCACGGCCTTCTTCAAGTGCGAGAATTTCCAGACCGGAGGCGCGTTCAAGATCCGCGGCGCTGCGAACTTCGTGTTCTCCATTCCCAAAGAGGATTTGCCTAGGGGCGTCGTGGCGTTTTCGTCGGGAAATCACGCCCAGGCCGTCGCCATCGCCGCTCGCTCGGTGGGGATTCCGGCCACGCTGGTGATGCCCACCGATGCGCCCCGCTCGAAGCTGGAAGCGACGCGCGCACAAGGCGCGAAGATCGTCGAGTACGATCGCTTCCGTGACGATCGTGCAGCTATCGGAGCCCGCATAGCAGCGGAAACGGGTGCTACCCTCGTGCCGCCTTTCGATCACCCCTGGATCATCGCGGGACAAGGCACTGCGGCCCTGGAACTGCTGGAGGAGATCCCCGATCTGGATGCATTGGTTGCTCCCATCGGGGGCGGCGGACTCATGTCAGGTTGTTCGATCGCGGCCAAACACCTGCAACCCGGCATTCGTGTGATCGGGGTGGAGCCGGAAAAAGGCAATGATGTGTTTCTGTCGCTCCAGGCCGGAACGCGCGTCGAAATTTCCCCACCCGATACCATCGCCGACGGACTTCGTACGCCGGTGCCGGGCGCGCTCACATTCCCGATCCTGCAGCACAACGTCGAGCAGGTGGTGCTTGTGACAGACGATGAGATTCGCGCTGCAGTGAAGTTTCTTCTGACGCGGCTCAAGATTCTGGTAGAACCCAGCGGAGCGGTAGGGGCTGCTGCGGCGCTATTCGGAAAGCTACCGCGCGGGCTCGGATGCGTTGGGATCGTGTTGTCGGGCGGAAACGTGGATTACGATCAACTTGCCGGATTTTAGCGATCGAGGGTCGGGCATGCCCGACCCCTACACGGACTTGGCCGCCGTCGTCGCGCCGTCATTCGATGTAGGGGCGAGACATGCCTCGCCTGTTATTGCGCGCCAGCGTCGAACTGGATCGCCCCGGCAATGTTCCCCTCGGTGTCCTTAAAGAAGATAAGCTTGCCGACCCCCGGGATGGCGACTTTGGGCATCACGACGGTCCCGCCGTTGGCCTACCGCGGCAGCCACCGCATCCACATCGGCGACCGAAAATGAGCATTCGTAGCCGATCATCCGCGCCCCCGGCACAATCTCGCGACGCTTTTGGAGTGCTCCTTGTACAGGTGGGCTGGTTTTATCCCCGGTGCTGATCTGGAAGAAATCGGGCGGCCCCCAAGCCTGGAATTGCCAGCCGAATACGTTTTGGTAGAAGCCGCGGGCCCGGGCCGTATCGTCGGCATTGATCGCGAAATGCGCAAGGTTATTGGGCATGCGGTCATCATACGTCAGACTGAAACAAGGAACATCAGACCGGGCCGATCCGTTTGTTATACTGGATTGGACAATATTAGCCCCACGGGAGAGGCGCCTTCGCACTGGGCGTTGCGCGCGCAAGTTAAGTCACTATGCCGAAACGGACATTTCAACCAAACAATCGCAAGCGCGCAAAAACGCACGGGTTCCGGGAACGAATGAAGACTAAGGATGGCCGGGCCGTACTAGCGCGCCGCCGGGCTCGCGGCCGCCACAAGCTGACCGTAAGCGACGAAAAGGCCGTCCGCTACGCCCACAGTTGATCCGGCTGGAGGTGGCGCGCCCACATGTTCTCCAGTGCCTTCTATTGCAACATCCACAGGCAAGGCTCTGCGCACCGCCGACTTTCGAAAAGTGTATGACCACGGCACGCGCATTTCCGGCCCCCTGTTCGCCGCCTTTTGCCTGGCGCGCTCCAACCAGGCGGGAGCCCGATTGGGACTCACCGTCCCGCGCGCGATCGGCGGCAGCGTGGACCGAAACCGCATCAAACGCCGTTTGCGCGAAGCGTTCCGTTTGCACCGCGCAGAGCTCGACCCGCGCTGGGATATCGTCCTCAATCCGCGCCGGACTGCGCTCAAAGCGCCGTTTACGGATATCGAGCAGGCGCTCAGGAAAGTGATCGATCGATGCAACGCGGGATGATCGCCATCGCTTTAGGCATACTCCGGATCTATAAACTGTGCATCTCGCCGCTGTTGCCTTCGGCCTGCCGTTTTCACCCTACCTGCTCTGAATACATGAAGGAAGCTATCGAAAAACACGGGGTAATCAAAGGCATCGGCCTGGGCCTCCACCGTCTGTCCCGCTGCCACCCGTTCCATCAAGGAGGCTTTGACCCAGTCCGGTAAGGCCCTTGGTCAACTTCCGCTATGGACAAAAAAGAAATGACGATGGAGACACGGCTCCTGCTGGCGTTCGTGCTGGTGGGGATCGTGCTGGTGGGTTGGAATTACATTTACAAGCCGCCACTTCCTCCGGAGACTCCGGCGAGCACTGCACCGGTACAGAACACACAACCGGCGGCGGAAGCCCCCAAGGCTTCACCTGCGCCGACCCCCATAGAGGTCGCCGACATCCCTGGGCAGATCCAAGCGACGAAGGTAGAAGAGTTCGACATTGAGAACGACCTCTATAAGGTGCGGTTTTCGAATCAGGGCGCTGGAGTTCAACACTGGATTCTCAAGAAATACAAGGACGGCAAGGGCAAGCCCCTGGATCTGGTCAATACGAGGGCGCTCGCCAAAGTACCGGCGCCGTTCGCCTTGGCTTTCCGCAACCAGACTCCCCACGCCGATCTCAACAAAGGCCTCTTCCAAGTGCAGCGGACAGCGGACCAACTGGGCGTGACCTTCGAATACTCGGATGGACGCACCTCCGCCAAGAAGACCTTCCAGTTCATGCCCAACAGCTACCTGGTTCAGGTCACATCGCAGGTAGCCGACAACGGCGTGCTGGTTCCGCATGATCTGACCTGGCGAGGCGGTTTCGGGGATCAGACACTCCCAACCCCAGCCATTGTCGAAGACTCGATCTACTACGACGAGACCAGCTCAAAGCTGGTGAAGAACGATCTGAAATCCGCGGACAAGGGCCCGGTTACGACCAGCGGCCAATACTCTTTCGCGGGCATCGAAGATAAGTATTTCGCCGCAGTGGTTCTGCCTGTTGCAGGCGGCGGACTCGGATTAACGACCTACGCGGACCCCGTTCCAGGACCTACGGGAGCCGATGAGAAGCGGATCGGCGTGGGGGTCGGCGGGTCAGGTTTGAATTCGTTCAGGGTGTATGTCGGCCCCAAGGATTCCGAAACGCTGAAATCCGTGGATCCGAAGCTGGATACGTTGATCGACTGGGGACGGTGGTTCGGATTTATCGCCAAGCCATTATTCTTCGTGCTTACCTGGACCGCGACACACCTGGCAAACAACAATTTCGGCTGGGCCATCGTGCTGGTCACGTTCGCGATCAATATGGTGCTGTTCCCCCTGCGCTTTTCGAGCATGCGGTCCGCCAAGAAGATGCAGGCGCTGCAGCCACAGATCAAAGCGCTGAACGACAAATACAAGGACCTGCCGTTGCGCGACCCGCGCAAGCAGGAGCAGCAGGCCGAGATGATGGAGCTATACAAGAAGCACGGCGTGAATCCGGTGGGCGGCTGCGTCCCGATGGTTCTGCAGCTCCCATTCCTGATCGGCTTTTACACAGTGCTGACCGTCGCCATCGAGATGCGGGGAGCGAACTGGCTGTGGATCCCGGATCTATCGCAAGCGGAGACGGGATTTTTCGCCGCGCTCGGTCCTCCCATCCGCTTGTTGCCGCTTTTGTTGATCGTCGCGCAATTCCTGCAGCAGAAGATGACGCCCAGTCCTGGCATGGACCCGGCGCAGCAGAAAATGATGCTGTTCATGCCGCTGGTCTTGGGATTTATGTTTTACGGGCAACCGGCGGGACTGGTACTATACTGGTTGACCGGCGGTCTGGTCGGCATCGCGCAGCAGTGGTTGCTCAGCCGGGGCGGCAGCACACCGCCAGCTGTGGAGTTGATCCCGCCCGTGAAAAAGAAAAAATAGGTCGGATACGGTGCCAAAAAAGCTAGCGCTTGCGGACGCTGAGCCGCGCATACGGCAGTTCCTGGAATTGATCGTTAATCGTGCGGGATTTGCGCTGACCTACGCCGTGTCGGCCGGAGAAACGCTGCATCCCGATTTCGAGAATCCGGATATCCTGGTGCGTTTCAGCGGCCAGGACGTGGATCTTCTGCTAGGAAATAAGGCGGAATTGCTGCTGGCAATGGAGCAACTGACCGTCGAGGCGCTGGGCATGGCTTCGGAAGAGCACGCGCTCCTGTGCTTCGATGCGAATGACCATCGCATGCTGCGCATCCAGGAATTGCGGATGAGCGCGATGGCGGCAGCGGAGCGGGTTAAGAAAACACACGCGCCCTTCCACTTCAGCCCCATGAACAGCCGCGAGCGGCGTATTCTCCATCTGGCCCTGCGCGATGAAACGGAAGTTCGCAGCGAGAGCGTTGGCGAGGGTCCCATCCGTCAGGTGGTTGTGGTTCCGGCCGACCTGAAAGTGTTGCCCGAGCCGATTCGTCCCCCGCGTCCGCGTCCCGAAGATGACGCTCCGCGTGGACGTCGTCCTTTTGGTAGAGGACCCGACCGAGGCCGTGGCGGCCCGGGTGGCGGACCCCGTGGACCTCGCCGGGATGGCCCGCGCAGTGGACCCCGGTATTAACGTTCCATCTGTAAACTCCTGTTGTGCGAACCGGTGATACGATCGCGGCCGTCTCTACGCCTGCCGGACGCGGCGGTATTGGAGTCCTGCGGATTTCCGGCCCCCATGCACGCGCGATTGTCGAATGCGTCCTGAGATTCCCTGACGGATCACCCGCGTGGAAACCTTGGTCGGCTACGCTGGCCAGCTTGCCGGATGCGGAAGGCCATACGGTCGATCAGGTCGTAACAACGTACTTCGCTGCGCCGCGATCCTACACGGCCGAGGACGTCGTCGAAATCGCGTGCCATGGATCGCCGGTCGTGCTGCGATTCGCGCTGGAACGCTTGTGCCAGGCCGGCGCGCGGCTGGCGGAACCCGGTGAGTTCACGCTGCGCGCTTATATCAATGGCAGAATCGATCTTCCTCAGGCCGAAGCGATTCGCGATCTTATCGATGCAACGACGTTGTATCAAGCTCGGATAGCCGCGCAGCAGGCCGAGGGGTCGGTATCGCGCCGGTTGAAGCCGGCGAAGGAGCAACTGCTGGAGCTGATCGCACTGCTCGAAGCCGGGATCGATTTCGCGGAAGATGACATCAGCGTCGCGCCTACCGAAGAGATTCTGCGCCGGATCGAGCCTATCGCGGCGTCGATTGGCGCCCTGGCCGCGAGCTTCGCCTACGGCAAACTGGTTCACGAAGGATTTACGCTCGCCATCGTCGGAAGGCCGAACGTCGGCAAGAGCAGTCTGTTCAACCGCCTTCTGGAACGAGATCGCGCGATCGTCACCGAGATTCCGGGAACCACTCGCGACGTGGTGTCTGAGACCGCCTCGCTCGGCGGAATTCCCGTGAAGATGCTGGACACGGCGGGTATTCGTTTAGGGCAGGACGTGGTCGAGTCTTTGGGAATCGAGCGCAGCTACCAAGCGCTGGCTGACGCCGACGTAACTCTGGTGGTGGTGGATGGCTCGCAGAGTCTTTCGATCAACGATGAAGCTCTAATCGATCGGGCCAAAGCCGCCGGCAAGGCTTTAGTCGCATCGAATAAATCCGACCTCGCGACGCAAGCGCAGGTATCTGGCGCGCTGTGCGTTTCTGCGCTCACCGGCGCCGGGATCGAAGAGCTTCGCCAAGCGATTCTTGAAGCAATCGCCCCGCATGGGCGTCTGGAACAAGACGGCGGATTCATCACCAGCCTTCGCCATGAGCAGCTCTTGAACGAGTCGGGCGAAGCACTCGCGCAGGCTCGCACCGCGGCGACCGTGGGCATTCCACATGAGATGCTGTTGCTCGACCTTTATGCAGCCTTGCGGCCGATCGATGCGATCACCGGCGCGACGACGGCTGACGACATCCTGAATCGGATCTTCTCCACGTTTTGCATCGGGAAATAATCAATTCGGTCCCGACACAAAAATGCTCACCATATCGGTGAATCCCTCGAATGTCTGCACCGCCAGACTTTGCGGACCGCGAGGGAGGCCGAACGGGATCTTGATATTCATGACGTACACACTTTTCAACGTCGGGCTTAGCCCTTTGAACTGCAGATCGGCGACGGGAACGCCGCCGATCGTGACTGACACGGGAGCATTCACGTTGGAGAGTGTGCCCGAAGGGGCCGGCGCTCCTTCTGTAACCGGCGGAGTCACCGCTCCCAAGCCCGTCAAATACACCGTCACGTAGGTGCCCGGCACAGCGGGATTGGATGCGTCCACTTTGGTGCCGTTAAGCTGTCCCACAATTGCGTCGCCCAATCCGTTCGAGGTCCAGGCATAGACGCCCGGACCCGTGGCCGCTAGGGGCACCTCGACTGAGTTAGAAGAGGTCGTGTTTACTTTGACCACGACCGTGGCGGTCGGGCCGGTAACTCCGTAGGGTACGACGGCGCTGATGAATGTGGGCTGAACTACATAAAGCGGTGCGGGGAGACCATTCACTGTGACTTGCACTCCTCCGAGAATAGTTGGATAAGAGCCGGCGGCCGGCGCAACCAGGTTTTGCGTTCCGAACCCGGTGCCCTGCAGGGCAACATACGAGCCGGGGCTTAACGGATATCCCAGCGCGAAATTCGCGGCGTTCAGCACGCGCTGCGGATCGAGGAACACGCCCGTTCCTGATTGCGTCGGCATGCGCGCGCCGAAGTACAACTCGTAGCTGTTGGAACTCTGGATATCGACGCCGCTGGTCGCAAAGGTCTGACCAGTGAGGGAGACGTCTACGTGTCCAGTGGTCGATTGATAGGTTCCAGAGCCATCCGGACCCAACCCATAGGTCAGCAGCACGGCCGCGTCAAACAGGCCGTCGGATTGCCGTGTGCGCCGCGCCCAAACCGCGCCGGAGCTGGTGACGTTTACGCCCGCCGCGACGGCCGCCAGACGCGAACGATCGGCATCGAAGCGCATCCCCGCGCCGTAGTAGAAGTCATGCCAACTCGCATTGCTGGCGCCGGTGCCGAAAGCTTTTACCCCAACCACTACTCCGTGACCGCCCGCCGCAGTGGAGCCTCCGATGAAATAGCTGCCGTCCGCGGCTACGAAAACTTCCTTGTTGCCGGAGATCAACTGTTTGTTCACATCGCTTCCGGCGGCCAGCGGGAAACCCAGCGTAGTTGCGTTCGCACCGACCAGATAAGTGATGGGAGGCACCGTCTGATTCGTCAACAGACCGCCGAGGTTCAGGGCTTGACCGGTGACCGTAGTCTCCGCAAAGCCTCCCGAGCCGTTGGCGGTCAGCTTGAAGTTGGTGTTGCGAATATTCGCCGTCCCGCCGTTCGGAAACTCAAGGCTCGAAACCCAGTAGGGACCGCTGAGACTTCCCAAAGACGCAGTCGGAATCGCGAGAAACAAATCGAAGACCGTGGGCCCCGCTTCCGTGGACGATCCCACCAACGCGCCTACGCCCAGGCGCGCATTCACTGTGGTGCCCGCGCGCACCGGGTTCGAAAGGGTAGTAAAGCCTCCGGCCTTGACGGCGTATGTTCCTGAGCCGGTTAACGCCACGGGCGCCGCAGTA
>Ga0105239_10006527_pt1 | contig 13518 bp, 14 predicted proteins | sample KBSC44metaG_FD_92761 | JGI IMG/M metagenome (GOLD analysis project Ga0105239, IMG submission 92761) | Corn rhizosphere microbial communities from Kellogg Biological Station, Michigan, USA - KBS C4-4 metaG | ecosystem: Host-associated > Plants > Roots > Rhizosphere > Soil | place: Michigan, USA... | reverse complement strand
GCGATTGTTGCCCTGGCTGGTGGCCGTGGCGTTTTTCATGCAGTCGCTCGACACCACGATTCTCAACACAGCCACACCGGCGATCGCCGCTGCGCTCGACGTCGCGCCGCTCAGCATGAAGGCGGTGATGGCGAGTTATACGCTGAGCCTCGCCGTGTTCATTCCGATCAGCGGATGGACGGCTGACCGCTTCGGTACGCGCCGCGTGTTCGCCGCTGCGATCGGGTTTTTCACGCTCGGGTCGTTGCTGTGCGGCGTGTCGCACAACATCCATATGCTGGTGGCGTGTCGTGTGCTGCAAGGTTTCGGCGGCGCGATGATGGTGCCGGTCGGTCGCCTGACGATGGTGCGCACGTTTCCGAAATCGCAGTTGCTGCGCGTGATGAGTTTCGTCGCCATGCCGAGTCTGATCGGTCCGATGCTCGGTCCGGTCGCGGGCGGCGTGATCATCCATTATTTCCACTGGAGCGTGATTTTTTTCCTCAACGTGCCGATCGGGCTGGCCGGTTTGTACCTCGTCTACAAGCATCTGCCGGATTACCGCGGCGAGACGACGCATCGGCTCGATGTCGCCGGTCTCGCGCTGTTCGGCAGCGGTATCGCGCTGTTGTCGTACGTGCTCGAAGTGTTCGGCGAACATTTCCTGAGCACGCGCGAAATCCTCGGGTTGCTTGCGCTGTCGGTCGTGCTGCTGGTCGGCTACGGTGTGAATTCGGTGCGCACGCGTTATCCGTTGTTGCGCGTGAAGTTATTCCGCATCCGCACGTTTTTCGCGGCCGTGGTTGGCAGTTTCGTGACGCGGCTGGGCGTCGGCGGCATTCCGTTCCTGTTTCCGCTGCTTTATCAGATCGGATTGGGCTGGACGCCGATCGAGTCGGGTCTGATGATGGTGCCGCAGGCGTTCGCGGCGATGAGCCTGAAACCGATCATGCCGCGCATCCTCACGCGATTGGGCTATCGCACGGTGCTGATCGGCAATACGTTGCTGCTCGGTCTCATGATCCTATCGTTCGCGACCATCGGCGCGGCGACGCCGGTGTGGCTGATCGTGATCCAGGTGTTCTGCTTCGGCATGTTCACCTCGATGCAGTACACCAGCATGAACACGCTCGTTTACGCCGACGTGACGAGCGAAGAAAGCAGCGGCGCCAGCACCATCGCGAGCACCGCGCAGCAGATGTCGATCAGTTTCGGCGTGGCCACGGCGTCGTTACTGGCCGCGATGTTTATTCCCGACCGTTTCGCGCTCGCACCGGCGCAGATGATCCACGGCATCCATCTCGCGTTTCTCATGCTCGGCGCGATGACGATCGTGTCGATAGCGGTGTTCGCGCGCCTGCGCGCGGACGACGGCAACGCCGTCAGCCAGCACAAAGCCATCGTCACGCCGGCGAACGAGACGGATCAATTCGTTTCCTCACCCTCGCTGGGCGAGCGCTAGGACATTTTTACGCCCGGGCGCGGATACTTCTGGTTTACAATTCGATGACGTTTTCGCGTGCGGTCTGGGGATCGCCGACAAAGCGCCCATCACTGCGAGCGGACGGACTATGACAATCCCCACGGACCGTTTACCCGAAGCGGCGGCAGCGTTGCCCGGCCCACTCGCACGCTTGTCGATGACGCGCTTCAATGCAAACGCGGGTTTGGCGTGCGACGTCGTCGTCAGTCTCGTCGTGCTCGCCGCCGGTGTATATACGAATCGGTTCGGCATCCTGGCGCCGCTGGCCACCGTCGCGTTCGGCCTGTTCGTTTTCAGCCTGATCGAATACAGCTTTCACCGCTGGCTGTTTCACGTCGGCCGCTCGGCGATGCGCGAAGGCCACGACAAACACCACGTCGATCCGCACGGCTACGACGCGCTGCCGTTCTTCCTACCGCCGCTCGGCGTGCTGCTGATGGCCGGCGCGTTCGCTCTCGTGCTGCCGCTCAGTACCGCATTGCTGCTCGCTGGTTCGATCGCCGCCGGCTACGCCGCGTACGGCGTGGCGCACACGATCATCCACGCCATCCGCTTCCGCAATCGCGCGGCGGTGAAGTGGGCGGCGAACCACCATATTCATCATCATCATCCCGACTGTAATTTCGGTGTCACCACGCCGTTGTGGGATATCGTCCTGGGAACGCGCTACGTGCCGGCGAGCACGCGCGTTGCCGCGACGGCCTCCAACGAGCGGTAAATGGCATGACGGCGGTACTGGGATGACGGCGAAAGGCTTGTTGAAGTCGCATCGCGTCGGCGTGCTGATCGGCGTGGCGGTGATCGTTTCGCTCGCCGTGCCGCTGCTGATCGGCGGCAAGCAATCGCTGCTCGCGCTCCGAGAGTTGCCCGTGCAGACCTATCTGCTGCTGTTCGGCGTGATGGCGATCTCGGGGTTCGTGCGCAGCATCAAGCTGCATCTGCTGCTGAACCGGCTCGGGGCGGGCATATCGTTCGTACGTTCGCTGGCGATGTCGCTGGCGATCGATTTTGCTTTCGTGAGCACACCCGGCGGCTTGGGCGGTTACGCGGCCAGCATGTACTGCGCGCGCCGCGCCGGCATTTCCATGAGCGCGGCGACCACGGTGACCTTCATCGATCAGCTGCTCGATCTGATCTTCTTCGCCACCGCCTTGCCGCTGGCCGCGCTCACGTTGCTATGGACCGATGTGCCGCGCGCGCTGTCGCTGTCCGCCTTCATCGCCAGCGCGGCGTTGGTCGTGCTGGCGCTGGCGATCATGCTCATGCATCGGCCCTTCGTGCGCTGGCTGTGCGGCGACAACATCTTTTCGCGGCGCTGGCCTCGGCTGCGCGACAAGCAGCATCGTCTGCTCGAATTCCTTGATCACGTCGGTGCCGATTCGCGCTTCCTGTTTTCCGGACCACCGCTCATCACCGCGACGCTGATCAGCACCACGGCGATCCAGTGGCTCACGCGCTATGGCGTGCTGTGGGCGGCGCTCGCGCTGCTCGGCCACACGGTGCCGTTCGCGCTTACGCTGCTGTCGCAATCGCTGATCCTGCATGCGGCGCTATGGACCGGCGTGCCATCCGGCGGCGGGGGCGCGGAACTGGGTTTGAGCGCAGCGTTAATCGCCATGGTGCCGGCGCAGACCATCGCGACGGCGTTGATCTTGTGGCGACTGGCGACGTTTCATTTGTGTCTGGTTGTCGGGGCGCTGGCGATTGCGTGGCTGGCGCGATCCAACGGAAAAACCTCGGCTACGGAGCGGCTCGCCGGAGCAAACGCCGCAAAATGAAGCTCTTGCGAGTTATAACAATTGTTGCTACGCTTGGCTCATGGTCACCACTTTGAAATTACGCAAGATTGGCAATTCGTTCGGCGTGGTATTGCCGAAGGAAGTGCTGTTGCATCTGAACGTCGTCGAAGGCGACACGATCACAGCGACCGATTCTCAGGATGGGGTGCGTCTCACCGCCAGCAACCCTGAGTTCAGCAAGACGATGGCGGTCTTCGAATCGCTCAATCGTCGCTATCGCAATACGCTGCGCGAACTCGCGAAGTAGTGAAGCGCCCGTACTGGCTGACGCGCGAGGAGTGCCTCGCGCTGCATGACATGATGTTGGCGTACTACGGCGGCATTGCTGGCGTTCGCGACGACAATCTTCTCGATTCGGCACTCGCCCGCCCGCAGCAGTTGTTCTCTTACGGCAAGCCGACGATGGCGGATATGGCTGCGGCGTATGCGTTCGGCATCGTCAAGAATCACCCTTTTCTTGACGGCAACAAGCGCACCGGTTTCATGATGGGCGCCGGTTTTCTCGAGCGCAACGACTTGCGCCTCGACGCCACCGAGATCGAGGCAACCATGCAGACACTCGCTTTGGCTGCCGGCGAAATCGGCGAGGCTGACTATGCTCGATGGCTGCGTGCAAACTGCGCACGTTCTTGAGTTCGTGCATCGGAAACTCAATATCTGAGACACCGCTGGCGTTTCATGCACAGCCTGCCTCCCACGCGTGAAAGCGCGCTTGCACGATGCTTTTCAACGAACCCCAAACCCTGCTCGACAACGAGTTCGGCACCGTCCGTTATTTTCCGGATTGTTTGTCGGAACAAGCGGCTGAGCGCGCGTTCGAAATACTGCACACGACCGTTCCATGGGAATCGCACCGGCGGCAGATGTACGACCGCGAAGTCGACGTGCCGCGGTTGGTCGCCATGTTCGATCTCGATGGCGGCAACGTACCCGAGCCGATCGCGGCGGCGCGCGCGGCGGTCGAACGCCTGAGCGAACATCGCTTCAACAGCGCCGGGTTGAATTTGTATAGAAATGGAAACGACAGCGTCGCGCCGCACAACGACAAGCTGCATACGCTGATCGAAGGTGCGCCGATCGCGTTGCTTTCGTTGGGCGATACGCGGCGCATGACGCTGCGCACGAAGGCGCAACCGAAGCAGAAATTCGATCTGGATCTGGAGCCCGGCAGTCTGCTGGTGATGAGTTACACGACGCAGCTTCATCTGGATCATGGCATTCCGAAGACGAAGGAGCCGGTCGGTCCGCGCATCAGCATCGTGTTCCGCGAACGGCCGACGGTTTTTCGCGACCGCTACGCGTCGTACAAGAAAAGCTAGGCGCTGGCCGCCGGTTTGCGCGTTCCGACGTAAACGCCGATGGCGGCGACGGCGAATCCGGCGATCTTCATCGGCGTGAACTGTTCGCCGAGCACAGCGTGATTCATCACGGCAGCGACCGGCGGCATCAGGAAAAACAGAGCGGCCACGCGCGTTGCCGCGCCGCGGCTGATGAGCAGGAACAACAGCGCCATGCCGCCGAGCGAATTGATGAAGATGAGCCAGGCCAGGCTGCCGTAAAACGGCGACGAGCCGTCGAAGCGAAAGCCTTCGTAGAACGCGAGCGGCAGCAGCACGAGGGTGGCGCAGAAGTGCTGCAGGGCGAGTCCGGCGCGCAGATCGATCGTCGATGCGAACTTTTTCTGATACAGCGTGCCGGCGCTGACGCCGACCAATCCGACCAGCAGCGCGAGGTACGCGCCGAGGCTCGCGCTGCCGCCGCCGAGTTTGTCGCTGACGACAAGACCGACACCGGCGAAGCCGAGTGCGATGCCGATCCATTGCACGATGCCGACCGGCTCGCCGACGAGGCGTCCGAACAGCGCGGTGACGATCGGCATCGTGCCGATGACGAGGGCGGCGAGACCTGCGCTCGCGCCGAGTGCGATGCCGAGATAGACGCCGGCAAACTGCAGGGCGAGCGCCAGAAATCCGGTGGCCAGACTGTGGCGGGCTTCACGCCAACTCGGCCAGCCTTGCCGTTCCGACGCGAAATACAGCACGACATACAGCAGAGTCGCTGCGCCGAAACGGAATACGAGCAGCGTGAACGGCGCGGCGTGATCGATGCAGATCTTGCCGGCCGGGTAGCCGGTGCACCACAGCACCACGAAGCTGGTGGTGAGCAGCAGCGAACCGTAGTCGCGCTGCTGGGTTCGAGTGCTGGCGAGTTCTGCGCTCCCTAGGTCACGCGACACGATGTTCCCCGCAGTGAATCCGCAATTTTACGCCCGCGGCCGCGAGCGTATAGATGGCCGAACGTCGAATGGTGTCGTCAGCGCGGTGCGGTGTAGCCGCCGGGCACGCCGTGCGGGCTCAGTACGATTTGCCAGAGCTGATCGCGTCGCGAGCGGAACACGGCCGCCGATGCGGACAAATAGTAGCGCCACATCCGGTAGAAACGTTCGCCGTACTTGTCCTTGAGCTGCGGCCAGGCATCTTCGAAATTCTTGCGCCAGGCCATCAGCGTCGGATCGTAGTAGGCGCCGAAGTTGTGCCAGTCCTCGATGACGAACAGCCCTTCGCGCGCGCGCGTGATTTGCGTGGCCGACGGCAGCATCGAGTTGGGAAAGATGTATTTGGCGATCCACGGATCGGTGTGGTTCGTGCTCTTGTTGTTGCCGATGCAGTGGAGCAGAGCCAGACCGTCGTCGCGCAGGCAGCGGCGATTCACTTCGAAATACGTGCGGTAGTTCTTCACGCCGACATGTTCGAACATGCCGACGGAAAACACGCGATCGAATTTTTCGTCGAGTTCGCGGTAGTCCTGCACGCGGATATCGATCGGCAATCCCTTGCACAAGTCGGCTGCGTAGTTGGCTTGTTCCTGCGAAATCGTAACGCCCACGGCCGTGATGCCGTAGCGTTCGGCAGCGAATTTGAGCGCTTCGCCCCAGCCGCAGCCGATGTCGAGCACGCGCATGCCGGGTTGCAGGCCAAGCTTGCGGCAGATGAGATCGAGTTTCGCTTCCTGTGCGTCGTCGAGGGTGTTTACGTCTTTCCAATAACCGCAGCTATAGACCAGCCGTTTGCCGAGCATGGCGCGGAATAGATCGTTGCCGAGATCATAGTGAGTCTGTCCGACGCGATACGCGCGCGAACCGCGCTGCATGTTGAGCAGTTTCGCGCGAAGGAACAGCGCCGCATCGTCGATGCCGCCGACGCGTTCGTCGATGTGCGCCATGAGCAGACGATAGAACAGACCGTCGAGATCGTCGGCGTCCCACCAGCCGTCCATGTAGGCTTCGCCGAAGCCGAGCGAACCGTGAGCGATGACGCGCGCGTACAGACGCTCGTCGCGCACGCGAAGATCGGTCGGACGTATGCCGTTGATCCAGACGTCGCCCAAGTCCAGCAACGCCTGGATGCGCGCGCGCGACGGCGCGTGGGTGTGTTGATCCGCAACGGGAGCCTGATAGTCGAAAGCGCGCGGCTCGTACCGCGCGCTTTCGTGGTCACTATCGAGTTTACGCCGCCCGAGCATGCTTCATATCGCGCATCTGGGCATGGTCGCGCAACACCTGCGGCAGATAGCGCTGGGCGATGGTGCGCACACCGATGTCGTCGGATTTCTCCGCCGCGTCGCGGAAGGCGGCGAGGATGCGGTCCTCGAATCCTTCAAGCTCGGCGATATACGCATAGTTCTTGTCCGTGCTCAGTTTGGCGCGGATTTCCGAATACGCCTTGCGCAGCGAACCGGCGAACGAACCGTCGTCGGTGTCCGGGGCCTTGCTGGAATCCTTCGCCACGACTGCGGTGCGCAGGTCGGCGGCGATGGCGGCCTTGGTCGTGGCCATCTGCGCGAACAGCGTCTTCAGATCCGGACGTTTCACTTCCGTGGACGCTTCTTCGTAAAACTTCTTGCCGTCGTTGAGGACTTCGATCAGATGGTTGAGTGTGCTGATGTCGTTGGCCATAGTAGTGCTCCTTGTTTGGCATCGATGAAAGAATCCATCGAACCAGATTAGCTCCAAGAAATGTGCCATACGGCAGGCTCCGTCTCGCTCGTCGTGATGACCGCACGAGATGCATCTTGCAAGATCGACGCGCGGAAAATTTTGCAGTGCGCAACCCGGGTGTTGCGGCAAGCTGAGCTTCGTCTACCTTGTATAAAAATATACGAACGGCGGCACGACGCAGGCGCTTGCATCGTGCAGGACACCGTTGCCACGCCGGTTCCGATTGCAAACTGCACGTGATGTCCGTCGTGTGACCGCGTCAAATCGCGATAGGCGATGGCATGCGGTTTGTAATTTAACCCACGCAGCGTCGCTGCCTGCGTGCGGCTAGCGCGCGGCTTTCATCGACAAGGAGATTGTTATGAATACGTTTCTCAAAACCACGCTGGGCGTAGCGTTGGCATTGGGCTCGACCGGCGTCGTGTTCGCCGCGGACGCCATGTCCACGTCGCCCGACAAATCAGCGCAGCCGGGTACAGACACCTGGATCACGACCAAAGTGAAGGCCGAACTGGCCACGACGAAGGGCATTTCGTCGAACGACATCAGCGTCACGACCAAGAACGGCATCGTCACGCTGTCGGGCGTGGTCGATAGCAAGGCGCAGGTGCAGAAGTCCGTCGCCGTCGCCAAGTCGGTGAAGGGCGTGCATAGCGTCGACTCGTCGGCACTGTCGTCGAAGGATTGATTGCCGGAAACGTGGAACTCGAATGCTGACTTGCCTCGGAGCCAGGCAGCAACAGCGCACGGATGCGCGCGCTTCGCGGTAGCGTCATCGATCTCTCTGCCCGATGGCAGTAACGCGAAGCTCGGCCGACGCTCGAAGAGCGTCGGCTTTTTTATGTCTCACACGGGCAGCGAAATCGTGAACGTGGTTCCGCGCCGCGGCTGCGAATAGATGCTGATGTTGCCGCCGTGCTGCTGCACGATTTCCTTGCAGATGGCCAATCCCAAACCCGCGCCGCCGCGCTTGGCGCCGATCTGCACGAACGGCTGGAAGATCAACGCCTGCTGCGCGAGAGCGATGCCTTCACCGGTATCGGATACACGGATAAGCAGGGCGTTCTTCGTCAGCTCCGCACTCAGGCCGATCGATCCGCCGGGCGCGGTGTGACGGATGGCGTTGCCGATCAGGTTGTCGAGCACACGGTCGAACGCGCTGCGGTTGATCGGAACGTGCGGCAATCCTTCCTGCACGTGGACGGCGATATTGAGTTTCGCCGACGCGACCGGCAGCGCGAAACGTTGTCCAGCTTCGTTGAGCATCTCGACGATATTGGTCGGTGCTGGTTCGAATTTCTGCTGACCCACGCGCATGCGCGACAGATCGAGCAAATCGGTGAGCAGGCCGATCATGCGCGTGATTTCCTGCTGCACGGTCTGATACAGCTCGCGCTCGCGCGAACCTTCGGCGAAATCGATTTTCTCGCCGAGCAGGCTCAGACCCATGCGGATACTGGCGATCGGCGTGCGCAATTCGTGCGAGGCGCGCATCACGAATTCGCTGCGCATCTTGTCGAACGCGTGCTGCACGGTGACATCGCGCAGCACCATCACCACGCCGATGCGATCGCTCTGGCTTTCCACGAAACGGTGCAGCGAGTAAGCGATGGTGCGTTCCTCGCCATCGTGCTGGATGCGAAATTCGGGACGTCCGATGTCGATGAATTCGCCGCTAGCCAGCACCTGACGAATGTGGCGGGCGATGCTCTCGTCGCCAACCGCTTCGAAACCGTGGCCGACCACCGCGCCAGGTTCGACGCCGAGCTGGCGTTCGGCCACGGCATTGATGCGCTCGATCAGACCCTGATCGGAAAAGATGACCAGCCCGTCATCGATGCTGTCGAGCACGGCGGTGGTGCGGCGCTGTTCGGCCACGATGCGCTCGACGTTGGTGTCGCGCAGCGTGCTCAGTTGGCGGCCCATGTTTTCCAGATGGCGGCCGAGCAGGTTGAACTCGACGATGGTGGCGTCTTTGCATTTGACGTCGTATTCGCCGCGGCTCATTTTTTCGACGACGGAGGTGAGGTCGTCGACCTGGAAACAGACCACGCGCACCAGCCGCAGCATGGTGATGATGCCGACGCATAACAGCAGCAGCGCGAGCACGGCGAGCAGGACGACCATGAACTGCGTGAAGTCGCGCGCATTGGCAGCGGCGAGATTGATCTGTTCGAGTTTCGCGTCGCGAAGCTGGATGGCGGCGTCGCGAAGCCGCGCGTAGCTGTCGGCGATGCGCTGCGCGCTCTCCGCGGGCGTCATGCTGCGCGCGCTCCAGCCCGCAACCGCGTCGGAGAAACCCTGGAAGCTCATTTCCAGCACGTCGAACGTGCTTTTTTCCTCGGCCGACTGGAACGAGGGACGCGATGCTTCGATGGCCTTGTGCAGCGCGTCCACGGAGGCCAGCGAACGTGTGCGGTTCGGCGATTCGCTGACGCCGTCCTCGATGATCGCGCGCATCACGCCGGCGAATTCGGTGCGGATGCGCTCGGTCGAATCGATCATCGCCTGACGGCCCTGCGCGATGCGGTCGACGCGTCCGCGCAGGTCGTTGATGGCGTACAGCGCCGCGATGAAAGCGATCATCGCCAGTGCGATGACCACGCTGTGGCTGAGCAGCAGGCGCGAGCGCAGGGTCATGGCCGTGCGCCCGCGCGCTTACAGGCCGTACTGCTTGCGCTTGCGGTACAGCGTCGAAACGTCGATGCCGAGCGTCTTGGCGGCGTGGTCGAGCGAAGAGGAATTCGCCATCACGCCGCGGATGTGCGAGCGCTCGAGTTCTTCCAGACTGAGCGCATCGCCGATGCGCGGACGCGATCGGCGTTCGGCGCTTTCGGAGATGGACAGCAGATCGACGTCGATCTGTTCGGCCGAGCACAAAATCACCGCGCGCTCGATCACGTTCTGCAGTTCGCGGATGTTGCCCGGCCACGGATACGACTGGATCGCATCGAGCGCCGCTTTGGTGAATCCGCGCGCCGGACGCCGATAATTGGCCGCGTAGCGCAGCAGGAAACGTTCGGCGAGCATGGCGAGATCTTCCGGACGCTCGCGCACCGGCGGCATGACGATGGTGATCACGTTGAGGCGATACAGCAGGTCTTCGCGGAACGTGTTGTCCTTCACCATCTGGGTAAGATCGCGGTTCGTCGCCGCGATGATGCGCACGTTGGCGTGGCGCGTGATCGGATCGCCGACGCGTTCGTATTCGCGGTCCTGGATGAAGCGCAGGAGTTTCGGCTGCAAGGAAAGCGGAACATCGCCGACTTCGTCGAGGAACAGCGTGCCGCCTTCGGCCTGATCGACGCGGCCGAGCTTATTTTCCGTTGCGCCCGTGAACGCGCCTTTCTTGTGACCGAACAGTTCGCTTTCGAGCAGTTCTGCCGACAGCGACGGACAGTTCACCGTCACGAAATTTTCTTTCGAGCGCGGACTGCACTGATGGATCGTTTTCGCGGCAACACCTTTGCCGCTGCCGCTGTCGCCGAGGATGAGCACGGTCGCATCGGTGTCGGCGACCTGGCGCAGGGTTTCCAGCACTTTCTTCATCGCCGGACTTTCGCTGTCGAGTTCGGCTGTGCTGGTCGCGCAGTCTTCCTTCTCCAGCGATTCCAGGCGCTGTTCAAGACGGCGCGCGCGAATCTGTTTGGTCGCCGTCATGCGCAATTGTTCGGGCGAGCAGGGCTTGACCAGATAATCGGCGGCGCCGGCGCGGATCGCATCCAGCGCGCTGTCGATCGACGAATGCGCGGTGACGATGATCACGCGCATCCACGGCGCGTACTGGCGCAGTTTCGGCAGCAGATCCAGACCGGATGTCTCGCCGAGACGCAAGTCGAGGAAACACAGATCGAACACGTCACTCTGTACCAGCTCTTCGGCCTGCGTGGCGTCGGAGGCCGTTGTCACGCGGTGGCCGACATCCTCCAGGCAAAAGCGGAACGTGCGCAGGATGTTCGGCTCATCGTCGATGAGCAGGATGCGTGTTTTCTCGTCGTTACTGTTGTTCGGATTCGCCATTACCAACCTTCTCCACCCATTGTCCGGGATGCGTGCAAGCCGAATCGTGTCGACTGTCCGCGCGATGGGATCGACGATCGAAACTGGATTGCCCCGGTCGCCGATACATAAAGCCTGTTCGCAAACTATTCAACAAAACATTTCTTCATACGACGACTGCGCCGCTCGCGCGACGCAGTCGTGGCAGACCGTCCCTGATCTCGATCGTCCTGATCGCAATCGTCCTTAGGCTCAATCGTCCTTGATCCCAGCTCAGCCGTTCTGCTGCTTGGCTGCGTTGCGCTTGTTGTCGGCCGCGGTGACGGCGGCGTCGTACGTAGACTTCGCCTTGTCCTTGCACTGCTTGTTGGCGTCACCGGTCTGACCTTCGCACTGGGCCACGGCGACGTCGTAGGCGGCGCTCGCCTTCGCCTTGTCGACGTTGTACTGCGCGTCGGCGATGTCCTTCGCCGCGTCGGCGCGTTCCTTGGCGACGTCGTTGGAGGCGTTCGCTGCTGCCTTGTTCTGGTCGGCCGGGTTCGCGTTGGCGTTGTTGACGTCCTTCTGCGCATCGGCCTGCGCGTCGGCGACATCCTTCTTGTTCTTCGCTACCACTTTGTCCAGGTCGGCCTGTGCGTCGGCCACTTTCTTCTGGCCATCGGCCTGTGCCTTGGCTACATCGGCTTGCACCTTGGCCGGATCCGGACCCTGGTTGCAGGCTTGCAGGGCGAGGGCGGCGCTCATCACCGCGGCGATCATTAGTACACGTTTCATGCGTTTTTCTCCTTGATGTTGATTACCGGTTCCAGTTGAATCTCAATCGATTGCCACGGCAGACCTGTCACGCGTCGCATTGCGTTGGCGCAGGAATCGGCCGATCGCGCGGGGATCGGAGCCGACGCTTTCGATTGCGCAACACAACCCCCAGGGCGTCGTATTGAACAAGTCGCACAAGTCGTTGATACGGTCCTTCGTGTAGATCTCCGCGACGCGCGGCTCGCCGTTGTTGTGCAGCGAACGCGTGTTTTCCACCGGGAAACCGCCGGCGCGGACGATCTCTGCCATCTCCAAAATAGTGCTCATCGGTTCCTTCCCATTGCGAACTTGCACGATTTTCTATCGCAATGGATGTGCCACATGTTAACTGATTGATTCAGCGTGATTTTATGGCATTGCATAATGCAAAATACCCAAGCGACTGTTCAGGAATCGTGCATATTGCAATAAGGCGCGATGCTCGTTTGCGGTTCGCGCGGCTCCCGAAATGGCATGCCACGTGCTATCCCAAACCGGATTTTTGCGCAAAGGAGCTGCCATGATTTTCCGGTCGGGATTGCTCGCCGCGACGTTGATATGCACCACCGCCGTGGCGGACGAAAAGGCGACGCCCAGCACGGTCGACATCCAGAAGCATTACACCGCCATCGGCAATGCGATCGGGCAGGTCGGCAATGTCGAGCAGCTGGTCGGTGCCTATCACCAGCGCGCAAACAAGTTTCCGTCGAGCAACGCCGAAGCAGGTGTAAAACCCGGCGGCCAGTTGGCGACGCCCGACGTGAAGTCCATCGACGTCACGGCCAACGGCGTGATTGTCGCGACATTGACCGGCAATTCCGGCATCGACGGCGGGCAGATCGTGTTCACGCCGAACATGGAGGACAACCCGGACGCCGGCATGATCCGCTGGGTGTGCACCAGTCCGAGCTACTCCACGATTGCCGACGCCACCGGCGGCAATTGCGAATATTCCAAGCTGCCATAACCGCCGGTCCGTTACTTCTTCCATACCCGCCGGACACGCGCTGCGGTTAAGCTCCCTAGCTTACGTCTAGAGGAGGAGCAGCCGCATGCGTATGACGCTCGCCGGAGTTTCGGCGCTTTTACTGTTTTGTATCGATGCGCATGCGATGAGCGCCGATGAACTCATCGCGAAAAATATCCAGGCGCGCGGGGGCGCGGACAAGATCGCCGCTATCAAGGATCTGAAACTCGAAGGCAAGCTGCGCGTCGGCGGAACATTCGAGTTGACCTTCGTGCAATACGGAAAAGCGCCCAACCTCTCGCGCTTCGACGCGACGGTGCAAGGCCTCACGCAGGTGCAGGCATGGGACGGCCACAGCGCGTGGCGCATTTCGCCGTTCCAGGGACGCAAGGATCCGGAGCGCTTGTCCGAAGAAGATTCCAAGTCGATCGCCGACTCGGCCTATCTCGCCGGTCCCCTCGTCGACTACAAGCAACAGGGCTCGACCGTCGAATACCTC
>Ga0105239_10006525_pt1 | contig 13522 bp, 11 predicted proteins | sample KBSC44metaG_FD_92761 | JGI IMG/M metagenome (GOLD analysis project Ga0105239, IMG submission 92761) | Corn rhizosphere microbial communities from Kellogg Biological Station, Michigan, USA - KBS C4-4 metaG | ecosystem: Host-associated > Plants > Roots > Rhizosphere > Soil | place: Michigan, USA... | reverse complement strand
TACTGATCTCGATCACTTGCCCGGCAACAGCACGCCGGGCGCGAACTTCGCCCGGTGCACGCTGAAGAAGCTCTTCACGTTGCGCACGTTGGCATCCTGCGTGAACAGCCGCTGCACCAGCGCGTGCCAGGCGGGCATGTCGGCCACCTGCAGCACCAGCATGAAATCCGGCCCCGGCGAAACACGGTAGCACTGCTGCACCGCGGCATCCGCGACCGCGCGGGCTTCGAACGCGGCCAGGTGCTCGGCACCCTGCCGATCGAGCGAAACCTCGGCCAGCGCCGTGAGCGAGACCCCCAGCTTGTCGGCGGACAACAGCGCGACACGCCCCTCGATCACGCCTTGGTCGGTCAGCCGCTTCACCCGGCGCAGGCAGGTGGCGGGCGAGACGTGGACACGAGCGGCCAGATCCTGGTTCGACAACGACGCGTCGGCCTGGAGCTGATCGAGGATTCGCCAATCGGTCGCGTCCAGGTCGCCATGGGTGAATGAATCTTCCATGAAATTATGAGGAATGATTGAAAATGCTAATCATGCCCTCGTCTGAATGAATATTCCGCTGTAGCGTCAATTATGCAAGCCAACGCCAAATGGCGCTGTATACGATGCAGCCACTCTCCATCCGGTCCAAAGGCTCAGCCATGTGCGGCATCGTCGGCGCGGTCAGCACGCGCAACATCGTTCCGATCCTCGTCGAGGGCCTGAAGCGGCTCGAATACCGCGGCTACGACTCCTGCGGCGTCGCGATCCACGACGGCCGCGGCCTGCGCCGGGCGCGCAGCACGGCGCGTGTCTCCGAGCTGATGCATCAGGTCGAGCTCGAGCGGCTCAGCGGCACCACCGGCATCGCCCACACCCGCTGGGCGACGCACGGCGCGCCGGTGGTGCACAACGCGCACCCGCACTTCAGCCAGGGCCCGCGCGCGACCGACATCTCGGAAGGCCGGATCGCCTTGGTGCACAACGGCATCATCGAGAACCACGAAGAGCTGCGCGAAGAGCTGCAGGGCCGCGGCTACCTCTTCAACAGCCAGACCGATACCGAGGTCATCGCCCACCTCGTCGATTCGCTCTACGACGGCGATCTCTTCGAAGCCCTGCAGCGCGCCACCCTGCGCCTGCGCGGCGCCTATGCGCTGGCGGTGTTCTGCCGCGACGAGCCGCACCGCGTGGTCGGTGCACGCCAGGGCTCGCCGCTGGTGCTGGGCCTGGGCGAGGACGGCGAGAACTTCATCGCTTCCGATGCGATGGCGCTGGCCGGCGTGACGGATCAGATCATCTACCTCGAAGAGGGCGATGCGGTCGACCTGCAGCTCGGCAAGCACTGGATCAGCGCGCGCACCGCCGCCGGCGGCTATGCACCGGTGCTGCGCGAGGTCCGGACGGTGCATGTGCACAGCGGCGCAGCCGAACTGGGCCCCTATCGGCACTACATGCAGAAGGAGATCTTCGAGCAGCCGCGTGCCGTGGCCGACACGCTCGAAGGCATCGAGGGCGTCACGCCGGATCTGTTCGGCGACGGCGCCTACCGCATCTTCAAGGAAGTCGATCAAGTCCTGATCCTGGCCTGCGGCACAAGCTACTACTCCGGCTCGGTCGCCAAGTACTGGCTGGAGAGCATCGCGAAGGTGCCGACGAGCGTCGAAGTCGCGAGCGAATACCGTTATCGCGACAGCGTGCCGAACCCGCGCACCCTGGTCGTCACGATCACCCAGAGCGGCGAGACGGCGGACACCCTGGCGGCGCTGAAACATGCCCGGGCGCTCGGCATGCGCCACACCTTGACGATCTGCAACGTCGCGACCAGCGCGATGGTGCGCGAGTGCGAGCTGGCCTACATCACGCGCGCCGGCATCGAGATCGGCGTGGCCTCGACCAAGGCCTTCACGACCCAGCTGACCGGCCTCTTCCTGCTGACGCTGGCGCTGGCCCAGGTGCGCGGCCATTTGAGCGACGACGCCCAGGCGGCCCATCTGAAATCGATGCGCCATCTGCCGGTGGCCCTGCAGGCCGTGCTCGCGCTCGAGCCGCAGATCATCGCCTGGGCCGACGAGTTCACGCGCAAGGAACACGCGCTCTTCCTGGGGCGCGGCCTGCACTATCCGATCGCGCTCGAGGGCGCCTTGAAGCTGAAGGAGATCAGCTACATCCACGCCGAAGCCTACCCCGCCGGCGAGCTGAAACACGGCCCGCTCGCGCTGGTGACGAGCGCAATGCCGGTGGTCACCGTGGCGCCGAACGACACCCTGCTGGAGAAGCTGAAGAGCAACATGCAGGAAGTGCGTGCGCGCGGCGGCGAGTTGTACGTGTTCGCCGATGCGGACACGCATATCCGCAACGAACCGGGCGTGCACGTGATCCGCATGCCGGAGCACTACGGGGCGTTGTCGCCGATCTTGCACGTGGTGCCGCTGCAGTTGCTGGCGTATCACACGGCGTGTGCGCGGGGGACGGATGTCGACAAGCCGCGGAACTTGGCGAAGAGCGTGACGGTGGAGTGAGGTGCGAACTTTCGTCAATTGGTGTTCAGTGCCAATAAAGTTGTAGACGTGGCAATGTAGTCGTAGACAACGCATTAAAGTCGTAGACGAGTGCGGCGTGAATGAGCCGACCGGAGCCCAAGATTCCAAGCCCCTCGTGGCTGTTGTGTCGATCGCATGGCGCGCCTGGTCGACGTGCTGTCCGCCGTCTGCCCTGAGTTCGTCGCCCGCAGCAGGGAGCGGTGGGACGGCCGGGGTCGTGGAATAAATGGGGGGACCCGCTTGCGGGGGGAAACCGTTTATGCCGCGAAAGCCCCGGACGGCTCGCCGATCGTCGCGAAATGGCGGCGGACTCAGGGCAGACTGCCTCCGTCGCACCGGCACCCTCGATTGGCGCCGCGCGGCGAGCGCATACAGGGGTCGGTCGCGCTCACGTTGTCAACATGCTGCCCTCGCCGGAGCCTCGAACGTACCGACCAGGCGGGCTGGGAGGCAGGCGGGCAAATGCTGCGACCGACATGGGTCTCGACCTTGCGCCGCCTACCGCACAGCTAAAGTGAACATCAAAACAGCCCACTATTGTACAATCTGCCTACTCTACCTATTTTGCCTAGAGGAGAAGTATGATGGGCACCCTGAAGCAGGCACATCTGGCCAGAGCCGCCCTGACGAAAGCGATCGAGAGCAAGGTCGAGCGCATGGACATGGTCGGCCTTCTAGAGCTCGCCGTGACATTGAACATTCCGGTACCGGCATCGGTCAAGACCCATAGCGAACGCGAGCGAAAGCCGGTGACGCAGCCGTCCAAGCTGAAGGACAAGGTACTACAGGGCAGTGGCATCGGCCCTGTCGTCTCGGCTGCGGAAGGAGGCCGGCTACTCAATGAGGTCACGGTCGATGACGAAGCAGCGGACTGGGTCGAGAGCGATCTCGTTGGCGCTGGTGACTTGGTCAAACGGCTCGACATCTCGCGTGGGACCCTAGACAACTGGCGAAAGGCAAACAAAATAGTCGCCTTACGCAAGGGCCTTCGCAACTTCCTTTACCCGCTTCGGCAGTTCGAGCGGCGCAAGCCCGTCGATGGTCTGGATGTCATCACGCCGTTTTTCACGTCGCCCGAAGAGACGTGGGAATGGCTAGTTGCCCCCAATCGTATGACCGGCGGCAAGCCGCCGATTGACAAGCTCCGCGATGGTGATGTCTCACTGGTTAAGAGAGCGGCGGAAGGCGCGTTGGACTACGCGTGAAGCTCGTCACCCCCAAGCTACGAGAGCGCGTCGTCGAGGCCCGCATCGCCGACTGGCCGCGCATCTTGCCGAGCCGGCACCGATCAACACCCGCCAACGCTGGCTTCGGATCAAGCCGCTTTTCGAGTCCTTCGGGAGCATTCCGCGTGCTCTACGCTGCCGACAATTTTGCAACGGCATTCGCGGAAGCAGTCGTGCGTGACCGTTTCCAAGGCAAGACGAGGCGTTTTCTCTATCGACCGCATCTGGAACAGCTGTGCGTGACATCGATCAGATCGAGCCGCGAACTGGCGCTGCTCGATCTGCGAGGTGCCGCCGTCTACGAAGTTGGGATCGATACGGATGCCAGCCGTGCACGCGCTCACGCCTCTGGGCAGGAGCTATCGGAAGCGGTACATGCTGACATGACCGATATCGACGGCATCCTCTTCAACTCGCGTCTGACCACCGGTGACTGCGTGGCCATCTACGATCGCGCTTTCACGGCCCTCTCCGGCAGCCCGCCGGTGGCGCTGGTCCAGGCAACGCTGTTGCCAGCCGAGCTTGCCCGTCTCGGCATTACTGTTCGGCGCAAGCGTGGATACGTGAGGCCATGACGCGCGCCACCACGGGACACTGCCCATGACGCCAAGGCTGCGCATTCTTTCGCCCAAGCGCGACAAGCGGTTGCAGACCGGCTGGGAGGGCTTCTTTCCCTACTACGCCGGCTTTCCGGAGATGTTCGTGCGCGAATTGCTGCACAGCGCGAAGCTCCCGCGCGGCGCGGTCATTCTCGATCCCTGGAACGGCAGCGGCACTACAACGTATGCGGCGAGCAACCTCGGCCTGAATTCGATCGGCATCGACCTGAATCCGGTCATGATCATCGTTGCGCGGGCGCGGCTACTGCCGCCGAGCGAGGCCGATCATCTCTTGCCGCTGGCTTCAACCATCCTATCGCACGCGCATGCTGCCCCACCGACCTTGGACGCGAACGATGCCTTGCTCGGCTGGTTCAAGCCCGCCACCGCAACGTTCATTCGTGGCATAGAGCGGAACATCCGCCGCAGCCTGGTCGGCGGCATGACCAAATCCCCCGATGGTGTCCATCTCGACCGGATTTCCGGCACCGCCGCGACGCTCTATGTTGCGCTGTTCGCTGCATGCCGCAGGCTCGTCGCACCGTTCCGCTCATCCAATCCGACCTGGCTGCGCATGCCGAAAGAAGGCGAAGAACGTCTTGCGGCGTCCCCGAAGACGGTCGCTCGCTACTTCGCCGAAAACGTCAACGGAATGTCGGCGGCGTTGGCGGCCAAGCTGGATGCCGATCTGCTCATTGCAGATACGCCGCATGTTGGGGAGTGCAAGATCAACCTCTTGGACACGGCCTCGATGCAACTGGACGCCAGCAGCGTCGACTTCGTGTTGACTTCGCCGCCCTATTGCACCCGAATTGACTACACCGCCGCAACGCGCATCGAGCTTGCCGTTTTAGGGCCGCTGCTCCGCACAAGTGCGCGAGCGCTCGGCAGGCAGATGATCGGATCGACCCAGGTACCGAGCATCTCCATCGAGGTTCATGAGAAATGGGGCAGGACATGCGCCCGTTTCCTCGACGCGTTGCACAAGCATCCCTCGAAGGCGTCAGGCGGCTACTACTACCGCACCCACCTGGACTATTTCGACAAGATGTCGCGCTCAATCGGACGCATGTCAGACGCGATGAAGCCCGGCAGTCGCGCCATCATGTTCGGCGGCGCCGGCGTCGGCAAGACCGTGCCGGTGATGGAGCTGATCCATGTGATGGCCGAGAAGTACCAGGGCCTCTCGGTCTTCGCCGGCGTCGGCGAGCGCAGCCGCGAGGGCCAGGAACTGCTGCAGGACATGCGCGACTCGGGCATGCTGGCCCACAGCGTGCTGGTCTTCGGCCAGATGAACGAACCCTCCGGTGCGCGCTGGCGGGCGTTGCGCCCGCCTCGTTATCGGCTGGATCGAGCGCTCGATGTCGAGGCACCGGCCTTGCGGCACCCTGCCCTACGCCATCAGACTGATCGTCCTGCGAAACCGCGCCAGCGAGGCCGTGAACAGCACGCTGGCGATGCCGAGGTTGGCCAGCAGCTGCGGCCACACCACGTCGAGCCCGGCGCCGCGATACAGGATGGCCTGCGCGGCCGCCACGAAGTGCGTGGTCGGCGCGGCCAGCATAACGTCCTGCACGAACACCGGCATGCTTTCGCGCGGCGTCGTGCCGCCCGACAGCATCTGCAGCGGCAGCAGCACGAGCACCAGCAGCAGCGCGAACTGCGGCATTGAGCGAGCCAGCGTCGCGAGGAAGATGCCCATCGCGGTCGTCGCGAAGAGGTGCACCGTGGCCGCCAGCATGAAGAGCGGGATCGAGCCCTGCACCGGCACGTGCAGCGCGCCCTGCACGACGAACACCAGCGCCACGCCGGCCGCCAGCAGCACCACCAGGCCCATAGCCCAGACCTTGGCCAGCATGATCTCGGCCGGCGTCACCGGCATCACCAGCAGATGCTCGATCGTGCCGTGCTCGCGCTCGCGGATCAGCGCCGCACCGGTCAGGATGATCGACAGCATCGTCACGTTGTTGATGATCTCCATCAGCGAGCCGAACCACGACTGGTCGAGGTTGGGATTGAAGCGCGCACGCAGCGCCAGGTCCACCGGCGGCGCGGCGCTGCCGCGGTAGCGCTGCAGGAACTCGCCCACCTCGCCCGCGACGATCTGCTGCACGTAGCCGCTGCCGGTGAAGGCCTGGCTCATGCGCGTCGCGTCGATGTTGAGCTGCGCCGCGGGCGCGCGGCCGGCCAGCACGTCGCGCTGGAAGTCCGGCGGGATGTCGATCACGAAGGTGTAGTCGCCGTTGTCCATGCCGCTATCCATCTCGGCGCGCGAGATCAGCCGCGGCGTCTGGAAATGCGGCGGGTAGAAGCTGGCCGCGATGCGCGCCGACAATGCGGAGCCGTCCTCGTCGACGATCGCCAGCGCCGCGTTGTGCAGAGAATCAGGCATCGCCGTCGCGGCGACGTAGATCGACACGGTGAACATGTAGGCGATGAGCACCAGCATCGTCGGGTCGCGCACCAGGCTCCACAGCTCCTTGACGCCGAGCCGGAAGATATGGACGAGGGAGTTCATGATTCCTGCTTCTTCTGCAACACGATCGCCAGCCCGAGGATCACCGGCACCGCCACGAGCAGCGGCCAGAACGAGGAAGCCAGGTCGCTGAGACCGAGCGCCTTGTTGAACACGCCGCGGCTGATGGTGAGGAAATGGCTCGCCGGGTAGACGCGGCCGATGACGGCGCCCGCGCCTTGGAGCGAGGACACCGGGTCGATCATCCCGGCGAACTGCACGCACGGGATCAGCGTACCGATCATCGTGACGAAGACGGCCGCCACCTGGCTGCGCGTGATGGTCGAGGCCAGCAGGCCGATGCCGGTGGAGCACAGCACGTAGATGAACGCGGCCAGCGCGAGCGTCGCGATGCTGCCCTTGATCGGCACGCCGAACGCGGTCACGGCCAGCACCGCCATCAGCAGGAAGTTGAACATCGCCAGCACCACGTAGGGCAGCTGCTTGCCGAGCAGGAACTCGGTCGGCGTGACCGGCGTGACGTAGAGGTTGATGATCGAGCCCAGCTCCTTCTCGCGCACCACCGAGAGCGCCGCGAGCATCGACGGGAACAGCATCAGCAGCATCGGCACCATCGCCGGCACCATCGCCGGCAGGCTCTTCACGTCGGGGTTATAGCGAAAGCGCGTCTCCATCGTGCTCGCCGCGCCGGGCGACACGCCGAGCCGGTGCACCGCCATGTCGGCCAGCCACAGCTGGTGCATCGCCTGCACGTAGCCGCTGACGGTCTCGGCGCGCGTGGGCATCGCGCCGTCGACCCAGGCGGCGATCTGCACCGGCGTGCCGCGATCCAGCTTGCGCCCGAAGCCGGGCGGGATCTCGATGGCGAGCGACAGCTCGCCGCTGCGCATGCGCCGGTCTAGATCTTCGTAGTCGGCGATCGGCGGCTTCTCGATGAAGTAGCGCGAGCCTGCCAGGTTCAGCGCGTACTTCTGGCTGAGGCCGGTCTGGTCGCGGTCGAGCACGGCGAAGGAGAGGTTCTCCACGTCCATGTTGATGCCGTAGCCGATGATGAACATCAGGATCGCCGTGCCCAGCAGCGCCAGCGCGGCGCGCACCGGGTCGCGCTGCAGCTCGAGCGCCTCGCGCAGCGTGTAGCTCCAGGCGCGGCCGAGGCTGCGCGCGAGGCGGCGCCGCGATGCGCTCGCCGGCGGGCGGACCGGGGCGACGTCCGCAGCCGCCGGCACCGGCGCGGCCACGCCCGGGGCCGAGGCGCCTTCGCCCTCCTTCGCGCCGGCCTCTTCCAGATACGCGATGAAGGCCTCTTCGAGCGTGCCCGCGCCGCGCGTCTTCGCGAGCGCGGCCGGCGTGTCGCTGACCAGCACCTTGCCGGCATGCATCAGCGAGATGCGGTCGCAGCGCTCGGCCTCGTTCATGAAGTGGGTCGAGATGAAGATCGTCACCCGGTCGCGGCGCGCCAGGTCGATCAGCAGCTGCCAGAACATGTCGCGCGCCACCGGGTCCACGCCCGAGGTCGGCTCGTCGAGGATCAGCAGCTCGGGCCGGTGCACCATCGCGACCGCGAGCGACATGCGCTGGCGCATGCCCAGCGGCAGGCCGTCGGGCAGGCTGTCCAGCACCTCGGCCAGGCCGAAGCGCGCCACGATGGTGTCGACGCGCTTCGCGATCTCCCCCGCCGGCACCTGGAACAGGCGCGCGTGCAGCACCAGGTTCTGGCGCACCGTGAGCTCGCCGTAGAGCGAGAACGCCTGCGACATGTAGCCGACGCGGCTGCGCGTCGCGATGTCGCGCGCATCGACCTCGCGGCCGAACAGCCGCGCGCGGCCCTCGCTGGCCGGCAGCAGGCCGGTGAGCATCTTCATCGTCGTCGACTTGCCGCAGCCGTTGGAGCCGAGGAAGCCGAAGATCTCGCCGCGCCGGATGCGGAAGTCGACATGGTCGACCGCGACGAAGTCGCCGAAGCGCATCGTCAGGCCCTGCGCCTCGATCGCGATGTCGTCCGCGGCGCCTTCCGCGGCTGGCGCCATCGGCGGCACCACCACCGCCTGGTGGCCGCGCCGCTTGTCCTCGGGCAGCAGCGCGATGAAGGCGGCCTCCAGCGAGGCAGTGCCGGTGCGCGCATGCAGCTCGGCCGGCGTGCCGGTGGCGAGCACCTTGCCGGCGTCCATCGCGACCAGCCAGTCGAAGCGGTCGGCCTCTTCCATGTAGGCGGTGGCGACGATCACGCTCATGCCCTGGCGCTCGCCGCGGATGCGGTCGATCAGGTCCCAGAACTGGCGGCGCGACAGCGGGTCGACGCCGGTGGTCGGCTCGTCGAGCACGAGCAGGTCCGGGTCGTGGATCAGCGCGCAGCACAGGCCGAGCTTCTGCTTCATGCCGCCCGAGAGCTTGGCGGCCGGCCGCGCGAGGAACGGCGCCAGGCCGGTGCTCGCGGTCAGCGTGTCGATGCGGCGGCGGCGCTCGGCCGCGTCGTGGCCGAACAAGCGGCCGAAGAACTGCAGGTTCTCCTCGACCGAAAGCGTCGGGTAAAGATTCTTGCCCAGGCCCTGCGGCATGTAGGCGATGCGCGGGCAGACCTCGGCGCGGTGGCGCGCGTCCGCCATGTCGCCGCCGAGCGCCTCCACCCGGCCCTGCTGCACCTTGCGCGCGCCGGCCACGAGCGACAGCAGGCTGGACTTGCCGACGCCGTCGGGCCCGATCAGGCCGACCCGGCAGCCGGCCGGGACATCGAGCGTGATGTCGGCCAGCGCGGGCGTCTTGCCGTAGCGCAGGCTGACGCCGGCGAGGCGCGCCACCCAAGCGGCGACCGCCGCCGGCGCCACGACGTTCGGCCGGGCCTGCGGCAGAGGGCCGGCCAGCGCCTCCTCGTTCATCGGTGCACCCTCGGGGCTGCGTCCGCCGAGCGCGATCGAGCCGCTTCGTGCAGCCGGGCGGCACTCACTTCGGCACCTTCACCGCCAGCTCGGCCGGCCACGCCGCCTGCGCGTCGAGCTTGATCCAGGCCACGCCGGGCAGGCCGGTCTTCACCAGCTTCAGATACTTGCGCAGCAGCTCGCGATCGATCTGCGCCTTGACGCGGAACATCAGCTTCTGGCGCTCGCTCGCCGTCTCCACCGTCTTCGGCGTGAACTGCGCGGTGCTCGCGACGAACGACACCTTGGCCGGGATCACGTACTGCGGCGCCGCGTCCAGCACGATGTGCGCCTCGCTGCCCAGCGCGAGCCGGCCGGCCGCGGCCTCGGGCACGAAGAAGGTCATGTAGACGTCCGACAGGTCCACCAGGTTGAGCAGCTTGCCGCCGCCGGCCAGCACCTCGCCGGGCTCGGCGACGCGGTATTGGATGCGGCCGTCGCGCGGCGCCGTCAGCGCGCTGTCGTCGATGTCGGCGTCGACACGCGCGATCGTGGCCCTGGCCGCATCGACCGTGGAGCGCGCGCCCACCACCTGCGCGCGCGCGGCGGCGATGCCGGCCTGCGCGGACGCCACCTGCGCGCGCGCGGCCGCGACGGCGGCCTGCGCGCTGCGCACCCGGGCGCGGTCGTCGTCGAGCTCTTGTTCCGACGAGGCGCCTTCGCGCGCCAGCGTGGACGAGCGCGCGAGGCGGCGCTGCGCCGCATCGAGCTCGCTCTCGCGCTGCGCGACGACGGCCAGCGCCGCCTGCCGGTCGCTCTCGCGCACCGCCGCCTGGGCTTCGGCGCTGCCGACCGCGGTGATCGACTGCTGATGCTGCGCCCGCGCCTCGTCGCGCTGGGCCTCCAGCGTCTGGATCTGCATGTGCGCGAGCGTCTGGCCTCGCGCGACGAAGTCGCCCTCGTCGACGAGGATGTCCAGCACGCGGCCGCCGAGCTTGGTCGCGACGTCGATCTCGGTCGCCTCGATGCGCCCGTTGCCGCTGACGAAGCCGGCGCCCGGGCCGCTGCTGCGCAGCGTCTTCCACGCATAGGCGCCGGCGCCCGTAGCGATGGCGATGAGCAGCAGCGCGGGGATCAGCTGTTTCTTGAGCGGGAAGTTCATGGTCGTGTGTTGCCAAGGGAAGGAAGCGCGGCCTGCTCGTCCGCAGCGGCCGGAATGCCGCCGCCGAGCGCCGCGTAGAGACTGACGCGGCTCGACAGCAGCGCGCGCCGCACCTGCACGAGCTGCTGCTCCGCGGTCAGCAGATCGCGCTGCGCCTCCAGCACTTCGAGGAAGGCGGCGGCGCCGCGGTCGTAGCGCAGCTGCGCCAGCCGAGCGCGTTCGGCCTGCACCGATTGCGCGGCCTGCGCGAGAGCCGCCTGCGCGGTCAGCCAGCGGCGTGCGGAGAGTGCGTCGGACACGTCACGGAAGGCGCCCTGCACGGTCTTGTCGTAGTCGGCCAGCGCGAGCTCGCGGCGCACCTCGGCCAGATCGCGGTTGCTGCGCAACCGGCCGCCATCGAAGAGCGGCAGCGACACGCCGGGCGAGAAGCTCCAGGCATGGCTGCCGGACGCGAACAGCCCGTCCAGCTCGGCGCTCGCGGTTCCGAGCGAGCCGGTCAGCGCGACGCGCGGAAAGAACGCGGCGCGCGCGGCGCCGATGTCGGCGTGCGTCGCCTTCAGCGCGTGCTCGGCCGCGACGATGTCGGGCCGCCGCGTCAGCAGCTCGGAGGGCAGCCCCGCATGCAGATCAGGCAGCAGCCACTGCGCGTCGAGTCGCTCGCTCACGGGCGGCAGGTCGATCGGCGCCCCGACCAGCAACTGCAGCGCATGGGACTGCGCCGCACGGGCCTGCTCGAGCTGTGCGGCCAGCGCCTGAGCCTGGTTCAAGAGCGTGCTGACCTGGGTCAGGTCGAGGCGCGAGGTCGAGCCGACCTCGACCCGGCGCGTGAAGATGCGCAGCGATTCGGTGCGGCTCGCGACGGTGCGGCTCGCCAGCGCGATGCGCTCGTCGAGCTCGCGCAGCCCCAGGTAGCCCTCGGCCACTTGAGCGACCAGCTCGATCGTTGCGGCGCGGCGTGCCGCGTCGCTCGCCAGGTAGCGCTCCAGCGCGGCGTCCTGCAGGCTGCGCACGCGGCCCCAGAAGTCGATCTCCCAGCTCGCAAGGCCCAGGCCGGCCTGGTACTGGCTTCCCAGGAGGGGCCGGCCGATCAGGCTCAGGTCGGCCGGTGTGCGCGAGCGGTCGACGCGGGCCTGCGCGGCGACCGTCGGGAACGCATCGGCGCGCTGGATGCCATAGGCCGCCTGCGCCTCGCGCACCTGCAGCACGGCGCGCCGCAGGTCCCGGTTGTGCTCCAGCGCCTGCGCGATCAGCGCCTGCAGGCGCGGGTCGGTGAAGGTGTCGCGCCAGCTGGTGTCGGCGGTTTGCGCACCGGCGTCCGGCGCATCGGCCGGATAGCTCGGCGGCACCGGCAGCGCCGGGGTCTCGTAGGGCGGTGCCATCGACATGCAGCCGGCCAATGCCGCGACGGCCGCGGCGAGCGCCGCGCCGCCCGCGATGCGACGCGCCAGCGCCGCGCGGCGGGGTGTCGTCAACGAAGGTGCGGAGGGGGGTTGCATGAGGCAGCGGTACGGGTGGTTCTGGCGTAGCCGAAACTTTAGCGACGGCGTCCGATGCGGCCTTGATCCAGCGCAAGCTAGCGACTGACCAGTCGGTATTTACTGCCCGAGGACGACACAAGAGGAGACAACGATGCAACCTGCGATGCCTGCACGGCAGCGCCTGCAGCCCGAGGTGCGCGCGCGGCAGATCCTGGATGCCGCGCTCGTGGTGTTCGCCGAGCATGGCTACATCGCGGCGCGCATGGACGACATCGCCCGCCGCTGCGGGCTGTCGAAGGGCGGGCTCTACGCGCACTTCTCCAGCAAGGAGGCGGTCTTCGAGGCGCTGATGACGCGCGCGCTGACGCCGCCCGATCTCGAAGACCTGCGCCCGGCGCGCCCGCTCGCGCCGCAACTGCTGGCCGCCTGGCTGGTCGACCGGCTGCATGCGCTGCTGGCGAACCCGGCGACGCTGGCGACGATGCGGCTGCTGGTCGCCGAGAGCGAGCGCGTGCCGCATCTCGCCGCGCTGTGGCATGCGAATGTCGTGCAGCCGCATCTGGCGCAGCTCGGCGACATCCTGCGCGAGAGCGCGGCGGCCCGCGGCGAGCCGGCCAGCCTCCTCGCGCGCGAACCCTGGCTTGCGATCGCGCCCGCGGTGCACCTGATGCTGATGCAGCTCGTGCTCGGGCCGCGGCCCGCGGCCGACATCGCGCGGGCCCGCGACGTGCACGTGGCGCTGATCTGCGAGCTGCTCGAACGGCCGCTGCACCTTTAGTGTCCCATCCCGGAAGCGCAGGGTCAGGTCGTCAAGCTGCGGGGTACCGCCACCTGCCAGCGCTGCGCAAGCACGCCCGACGGCAATGGATGGGCCGCGTCGACTACGATCGACACGGCGAGCTCGTCGTCGTCGAGCGGCTCCGCCACCTCGCGCAGCCGTTCGAGCACCGCGACATCGGCTTCCGAGGCATCGTGCCCGTGCGCCTGCCGCTGCTGCAGGCGTTGCCGCAGCAGCGGCAGCCGGGCCGGGCAATCGAAGATCGAGAACGGCACCCCGAGCGCCCGGCCAGCGCGGCGACGTGTCTGCGTTCGGCGCGCCGCAGGAAGGCCGCGTCGACGAGGAACGGCCAGCCGCCCGCGCCGCCTCGTCCAGCCGCGCATAGGTGCGGCGTGTCGTCTCTGCGTCGCAGATGCCGCCGGCCGGGGG
>Ga0105239_10006524_pt1 | contig 13522 bp, 9 predicted proteins | sample KBSC44metaG_FD_92761 | JGI IMG/M metagenome (GOLD analysis project Ga0105239, IMG submission 92761) | Corn rhizosphere microbial communities from Kellogg Biological Station, Michigan, USA - KBS C4-4 metaG | ecosystem: Host-associated > Plants > Roots > Rhizosphere > Soil | place: Michigan, USA... | reverse complement strand
CTCAACGCCTTTACCAATAAAGGCTGCATTGGTACGCAGGATAAAATCGCCTTTCATCTTTTTCCATACAAAATGGAAGCCATCTGCCTTTGCCCAAATGTTAGAGCCCGAACCCGAAAGATTGTATTCCTGGGTTTTCGGATTATAGCTCCCCGTGCCCTTGTGTTTTACTACGCCAACATCGCCCTGCTCGTCAAAAATACCGATGGCACCGCTTTGAGCGTGGGCAAACGGTTCGACAGCAACCAGCACAACGAGCACCAGGAGTAAAGAAAATATCTTTTGCTTCATTTTAATTTAGGGTTTAACGATGAGAAAATTGGTTTACTAAGTTAAAAAACCATTTGCAAATGGTATAATACTTTTTTAACAATAGTGTATTTTTTACAAGATCAAATAATATTGTTACAGTTCACAGGTTCAGAAGTTCCCTTAGTGTTCCATAAACAAATAAAAGGTAATAAACAACAAAACCCCGATGAACGGGGCTTTACTGTTTTTTCGGGATATATTTTGCTTACCTGTTACTCGGTTATCAATTCAGGCTTTTTAATTTTAACCAGTTCTTTGTCAACTGCTGCAGGTGCTTTGCAGTATTCAAGGTAAAACTCTTTCTTCGAATCGCGGTACCAGCTAACGGCGCCTATCATACTCATAAATTTAATATAACACCATGCCAAATCCAGCTGGTAAGGTTTGAAGCCTGAGCGTGCGCTTTTAGGGTACAGGTGATGATTATTATGCCATTCACCGGCAACATAGCCCGGCCATAACTGGTTTATCGACATATCCTCACGGTTGTAATCAACCCCATCGCGGCGTTTGTCCTGCCCTTTGCCGTGTCCTTCATAATTAAAAGTACGTACGCCCACTGCCCAAAAGCCGGCAGCGCCAAACACGGCACATGCCAAAGGCATACCACCGATCAGGTAAAAAGCACCAAACCAAAAACTCCAGTTTAATATTATACCGATAATAGCACGCACCGGCGGCGCTAGTGAGCCCCATTTTTGATATTGAGTGTATGAGTTACACGTTACGCCGGTATGTTTCATTAAATTGACACATTTCGCATAATCTTTTTCGCTCATGCTGCGGTTTATAGGCTGATGGTTTACATCTGCCAGGAAGCAATAGAGGAAACCGCCCTGGGCGTTATATGGATCACCAGGCTGATCAGACAACGCGTGGTGCACATGGTGCGACACTGCATAAATTTCTTCAGGAATTATCTTCAGCGTAAGATTCTGGGTGAAAAAACGCCAGAAATTGTTTTTAAACTCATAGGCGCCATGAGTACAATACCTGTGATGCCAAATGGTGCCATGGGTACCCATAATTATCATGCTGTAAACAAAAGCAACTACAAGGCCTGTTATTGAAAAATATTTAAATAAAAACAGGAAAAGGAAAGGTGCAAGAATCACAATAAGCATCCAGCTTAAAAATGAAAGCCAGTTTTTTTTGTTTTTAAAAACATTAAGCCTCGAGAAAAATTCTTTTATAATCTGGCTTTGTGTTGGTTTTGCTAAGTCGCCAAGACTGTCCTTCCACCCGTACGCGGGCGGTTCAAGAACGGTGTTTAAAAATGCCATTATTTAATGGAGAGAGGGTTTAATCAAGTTTATATATACAATAAGAACACCGTAAAGTAGGTATTATTTCATTACCACAGCTGATTAAAACACCTCCGTACGGAATAATTAACAGTAGGTGTTACGACATATGTCATAATAATGTCTGTAAAAGTGGCTTTGGGGACAGCAGGGGCAGATTTGGGAAATATTTCGACGAACGAAAAAAATACAAAATTACTTGAAATTATTTATCCACAATTATGCATATGCTCCGACAAGCGGCAAGCTAAAGTAAAAACAGCTGCCTTTGCCAACTGCTGATGTCACCGATAATTTGCCACCATTTAACTCAACCAATTCCTTGCATAATAGGAGACCAATGCCCGTTCCGCTCTCGCCGGACGTGCCGGAATGCGAGAAATGGGTGTTTATGGAAAACAGCTTTTCTATCTCATCCTTGTTCATCCCCTTTCCTGTATCCGTTACACTAACTATTAACGAATTGTAGTCTACCTTGGTGGCTAGGGTTACGCTGCCATTGCTATCGGTAAACTTTATTGCATTGCTCACCAGGTTGCGTAAAATAACTTTAATATGATTTTCATCCGCCTGAACGGATTGCCCTGCAAAAGCACTATTAATAAACTCAATACTTTTTTGCTGCAGGTGGTGCACGAAAGTCTGCTCCATTTCAACGCCAAGTAAAAATATATCCACATTGGTTGAGTTAACAGTTTTACCCTTAATTTGACTACCGGCCCACTCTGTTAAATTCGACAACGTAAGCTCGGCACCTTTTATAATGGGCCCAATTTCGCGCATCAGATCAGCCACCTCGTTTGCAGTAAGATAGCCGTCATTAAACATTTCTATAATATTGCTCATGTTGGCTACAGGTGTGCGCAAATCGTGCCCGATAACTGCAAGCAATTTATCCTTCAACCCGTTTACCGACTGTAAGTTGGAGGTTTGAACCTCAATCACCTGCTTTTGCTCCAATAGCGCTTTATGCTGGTTTTCGAGCTTGTGGCTGAGCATTTTCTTTTGCTTGTATAAATACCACGTAATAAAAAGTACCGATATTAAAATAACCAGCGAGATTGACAGAATTAAAATCAGCTTTGTTTGCGCTTTAATTTTCGCCTTGTTTTCGGCGTCGGTAATTTCCATCAGCTTAATGTCGTTAAGCTTTGCATTTAAGGTGTGGTAATTTTGTATAAGCTGAATGGTTTTTAATTTTGATGATTTAGTAACGCTATCGCGTATTTGTGCATATACTTTTTGGTAACCGAGGGCTTTTTTCAAATTATTTTGCTGCTCGAAACTGTTTGCTATAATCTGGTAACCTTCCGTTTGTGCATCAACCAGCCCTATGCTATCAGCCAGGCTTATACCCTTTTGGGCGTAGCCAATTGCGCTGTCGTATTTTTTAAGTTCGTTATTAATGGAAGCATATTCTATTAAAATCTTGGCCCTTAAACGTTTGTTGACCGTTTGCGTGCTCATTTTAAATGCAATGTCATCATGATACAGCGCATTGCGGTAGTCTTTCATGTTTTTATAAATCCCTCCCAGGCGGGCATACAAAACGGCAACACTCCCGGTCTCATTGATTCTTTTATTCAGTGTTAAAGCATATTCCGCGTCTGCAATGGCTTTATGATAGTTTTTAAGTGCACAATAAACGTACGATTTTTCGCTAAAAACTTCTGCAAGCCGGCTTACATCGTTACCAGCATAACCTAGTGATTTATCCAAATCTATCAGCGCCTGGCTGTAGTTACCCAAATCGGCATAAGTGCGCCCAAGGGCGTTGTAAGCATCAGAAAGGTAAAGTGGTTTGTTCGCTGGCAAATTAGTTATGGCCGAATTTAAATAGAACAGACTAATGGTATAATACGATTGCGACCAATAAACCAGGCCAATATTATAAAAACTGCGCCCCTTGCCAATGCTGTAATTATATTTCTGTGACAGCAAAAGTGCATTTTCGGCCAGTTTACGGGCGGAGTCGGGTGAATTAAGGTAAATGTTGTAGGCGATGTTGTTTAACCTGTCGATTTCGGCGTAAGTAGTCCGGGTATTGCCAATAGGAGTTTGACTATGCACAATCGTTTGGGTGGCGAATAGTTTCGATACAATTAGGAATGGCAAGATCAGTATAAAACCTCTCATGGGCATTATTACGAGCTTAGTTGACTAAAGGTTGTAGTTTGATAAAATCCGAAGTCGGAAAAGTCCGGAAAGTCGGAAAGAAAAAGTTGGTAACCAGGACTGTAAGAATTATGGTAGTTGAAAAAATCAGCGCAATCAATAAAATCGGCAGTTACAAATCAGCGTAATCATGCCAATCACTCTAAATCAGCGGTCTAATCGCAACAATTACATGACAATCAGCCTGTAGTGCAACATTATTATGACAGGAGAATAAATAATTAAACCATACATATATATTCACAGTCGTTGGCTATTAATGACGCTTTTGATTTGAAAATGAACATGAAAATCCCCCTGCTTTCGTTTCTTTTTTTATGCCTGTTCTTTACTGCGGCCATTGCGCAGCAAACCCCTAAACCACCGTCGCGCGAGGTATTTGGTACCGTTGTTGACAGCACAGGTGCAGTACCTGCCGTAAATGTTAAAATTTCGTCGGCAACCGATAGTGTTACGGTTACCACCAATTTAAAAGGTGTTTTTGATTTCCCCATTGTTACTTCGAAAAACTTTAAAATAACAGTTACCGGCATTGGATACGAAACCTTTACCCGCCGCTATGTGATGGAAGATGGCACCAAACCCATCAAGCTGGACCCTATTAAGCTAAAGGCCCAAACAAATATGCTAAAAACGGTAACTATAAACGGGGTTATCCCTATAACCATAAAAGAAGACACCATTGAATATAAAGCCAGCGCTTATAAAGTGCGTGAAGGTTCGCCGGTTGAAGATTTATTAAAAAAACTGCCGGGGGTAAGTGTTGATGCAAATGGCAATGTTACCGCACATGGTAAGCAGGTATCGAAAGTCAGGGTTGATGGAAAAGACTATTTTACCGGGGATGTACAAACGGCGACACAAAACCTGCCTGCTGATATTGTGGAAAGCATTCAGGTAATTGATGACTATGGCGACCAGGCCAACCTTACCGGTATAAAAACCGGCGACCCGGACAAGATTTTAAACATCACTATACAAAAAGGCAAAAAGAAGGGCCAGTTTGGGCAGGGTACCGTTGGCGCCGGTAACAATGACCGCTACCAGGCCAAGCTATCGGCCAACGCATTTAACAACGACCAGCAGGTTTCGCTACTAGGTACCACTAATAACAATAACACAAATGCTTTTAACCTGGCACAGGCGGGCGGCAGCGGGGGCCGTTCGGGCAGGAGTCGTGGCGGAGGTGGTGGCAGCAGCGATGGCGGTGTAAGTACTGCGAACGGTATAACCGACAATAAATCGCTAGGGTTAAACTACCGCGATGCCTGGGGTAAAAAGATTACCATTTACGGCAGCTACAGCTTTGCGGATAAAGATACCAAATCAACAAGCACATCATTGCAACAGGATGTCTTTCAATCCGGCTCGCTGATAAATAATGACAATACAGTCGACGAAAACCACAGCATAAACCACCGGTTTGATTTTAACATGGAGTATAAAATAGATACTGCCAATTATTTAAAAATAAACCCGAATTTTTCATACGGCTCATCGCACGATAACAACACAGACATATTCAGTAACATGCGCAATGGGGCCACTACTACAGGCAACGAGTTTTCGTTAACCAATTCGATGGCACCAAGCGGCGGGGCAAACGTACTCTACAATCACAAATTTTCGAAAAAAGGACGTAACTTAAGCATCAGTGGCAGCTACAGTTATTCCAAACGCGACCAGGATTTTAATGATAAATACACCACCGTGCAGGACAGTATTGTGAACCCGCTTTATCAGCAAATAAATACCAACAGCAGTTCGAACAGGTTTAACGTGCATTTCTCGTACATCGAGCCAGTTGGTAAATCAACCTACCTGGAGGCCAGCTACACTTATAGCCGGACAAATACGGATAATAACCGTTTCAATTACCGCATTGATCCTTTAACGGGTGCGCAAACTTATGTCGATTCGTTGAGTACGCTTTATAACTATCAATTTGTTTCAAACCGTATCGGCCTAAATTTCAGGGGCGTGAAGGCAAAATATAATTATACTATTGGCCTTTCAGCACAGCCCAATACCCTTACCGGCGAATCGCACAATTTCCAGACAACTACCAATACTTTTAATTTGGTACCCACTGCCCGGTTGGTATATAATTTTCAGAAGAACCACTCATTAACCATCAACTACAGCGGCAATGCCAGTCAGCCAAGTTTTGCCCAGTTGCAGGTACAGCCCGATTATTCAAACCCGCAAAACGTAGTTTATGGCAATCCTGATTTAAAGCCGTCATTCAGCAACAGCATCAACCTTCGCTATAATCAATTTGATATTGCCAGCGGTAACTCGCTGTTTACCAACCTGTCGTTCAATACAATTGAGGACCAGATTGTGGCCAATACAGCACCGGTGACTACTGCGAATGCAACGGGCGGTTCTACCGGCACATTGGCAACAAGCACCCGGCAGCAAACCCATTATCTAAATACTAATGGCTATTACTCCATGAATGGCAATTATGCTTTTTCAAAGCCGTTTGATAACCGCAAGTTTACCGTAACGCTTAATGGTGGCGCATCGTACAATAACAACGTATCGTACATCGAGGACCAACGCAATCTTGGTAAAAACTGGGTTTTAAACCAGGGCGCAAAACTACGGGTTGATATTGATAGCGTAATGGATACCGAGGTGAGCGGAAATTACAGCATCAACACCACCAAATACAGCCTGCCCTCATCAATAAACACCAATGCCAAAACATGGACCATCGGGCTCGACGGCCGCAGCTACTTTTTTTACAACTGGATACTGGGCTACAACCTGGTGCAAACCATAAACGAAGGTTTCAGCAGCACGGTTAAAGCCAACCCTACCCTACTGAGCTCGTACATAGAATGCCAGTTTTTGAAGAAAAATATCGCGTCGCTCCGTTTCCAGGCATTTGACTTATTTAACCAAAACACCGGCGTTACCCGTACCGTAAGCGGCAACCAAATTATTGATACCCGTACCAACAGGCTGGGCCGCTATTTTATGCTAACCTTTACCTTGCGCCTGCAAAAGTTTGCAGGTTCCGCGCCGCCAAAAGGTGGGCGTGGCGGTGGCCGCAGAGGCGGGGGCTTTGGCGGCGGCGGCCGCAGAGGGGGCTGATAACCCTTCTATTTTATTTTTTGAATTTGCCTGTACAAGCTTTATATTAGTCGAAAACCAATATAAAGCTTGTGAAAATTTGCCTATCCCTGTTTTTTGGCCTGTTTTATATAACAAATTGCCTTGGGCAGGATACCGTTAACCATAGAAACTGGCTTACCAACACCGTTTTAGAAAGATACAAAACGCTTAAGCCCGACGAAAATACCCGTGTAGGCCCATGCAGAGCTTATTACAAACGCAGAACTTTGATTGCTGAAGGCAGGTACGATAAAGGTATGAAGGTTGGCATCTGGACTTTTTATGATGATGAAGGCAAACTAAGCGAGAAGTACGACTTTGACAAAACCGAATATATTTACGAAGCACCACTGGATACGGATACCGACGTCCATTTTGCTTTTGATGCCGAAATAAAAGCCAACGATAGGGTCACCCGCCCTTTGAAAATTGGTGGTATGTATTATGGTTTAATCCCCTACATCAACGTTTTCCGGCTGCCTTTTGAAACCGAAGGAATTAATATGGATTATTTTGATGCCATAGTTGAGGTGCTGGTAAGCCCCGGCGGAAGGTTGGCTGATCATAAGGTTCGGTTACTTTCCAAAGCCTATAAGTACGACCAGACCTTTAACTTTGACATTGGCCTGTTTGGTGAGGAGGATAAACAATTCACACCGGCATCGGTAAACAGGCAACCGGTATTGTGCAGGATATTTATCAGGTGCTCTATTAATAATGATGGAAGTTTGGATTTTTACTAGGTAGTTCAGCACGTGCGGGATAGTTCATAGCAACTGCGATTTGCGGCGGTTCACCTGTTATTTTGTCTCCACAGCAAGTTTGTATCTTGTATATCCTAGTGGTGGAACCAGACGATAAAGTTCCCCAATATATTTTTGAAATAGACCGCACAAACTTTATATTAGTAGAAACCAATTATTTGTGAAATTTTGCCTGCTTTTGTTTTTGGGGGTATTTTATATACCGATATGTTTTGGGCAGGACACCGTTAACCACAAAAACTGGCTCACGAGCCTGGTGCTTGAACGATACAAAACCCTTAAACCGGATGAAAACATCCGTGTTGGCCCATACAAAGCGTATTTTAGGCGTAAAACACTTATAGCTGAGGGCAGGTATGACAGAGGCGTAAAAGTTGGTATATGGAATTTTTATAACGAACAAGGTAAGCTAAATCAAAGGTTCGACTTCGATAAAACTGAATACATTTATGAAGCCGCTTTAGATAGCAACACCGACATTCAGTTTAGCTTTGATGCTGAAATAAAACCGGGCGACAGGGTTACCCGCCCTTTGAAAATTGGCGGGATGTATTATGGCTTAATCCCTTACATTAACATTTTTCACCTGCCCTTTAAAATCGACGAGTACAGTATAGATAATTTTCATGCTGTTATTGAACTGCTGATAAGCCCCCACGGCAGGCTGGCCGATTATAAAGTGCGGGTGCAATCGGCAACTTATAGGTATGATCAAACCTTTAACTTTGATGTAAACCTGTTTGGCGAAGAAGACAAGCAGTTTTCACCCGCCACTGTAAACCGGCAACCGATACTTGTTCGTGTATTTATCAGGTGTGCAATTAATGCCGACGGAAGTTTAGATTTTTTCAATTCTAATTCATGGCTAATAATTAATGGTGCATGGATGAAGAGGATCATGGACCAACAACCAGCAGCCAGGGCTCCCCAGGAACCGTAACAGCCATAAACTATCCCGCACGTGCGGGATCAATTACTACCCTCCCGATTCGTCACATTTTTTCCGGTCTTAGTCACATTTTATTTCGGGAGAGGAATAATCGTGGTAAGCTTGTATCATGAAACTCAGGAACATAGAAATTGCGCTTGCAACCCTCACTTTAATCTTCATTTTTTATAAGCTATTCGCCTCGATAGATGGCTATATAGCCGGCCGTTTTTCCGACGCAGCTTATGGAAGAGAAATGTTTGTTGCCAAAGGACTGCAGTTTAACTTCTGGATAAACTACTTTATCCCTCCCCTGCTAAAATGGTTTTCCATCTACGCATCTTTCATCTGGACGGCATGTTCCCTACCAGACAAGTTTATAACAGCACGCAAATGGCAAAAAGCGACCCTTTTGATTATCGCCGGCACTTTGGCGATATGGGTGCTGTTTGTGTTAAGCGATTACCTCAAAATGCCTTTTAATGACCATGTTTTATCCGAATCGCTATATCGTGAGTTTGGCGTGGTGTGCGCTATAAGCGGTGCTGTTCTGCTGTATGAAATTTTAAAACAAACTGCTATTTGGCTGTTACTGCGCGAACCGGTTACAAAGAAATCGTGGTCATCTAAACCCTTCACCAATGATATAATTTGGTTTGTAATAATATGGGGCGTTGTTTTGTTTGGCTGCGCAATATTGATGCCCTACAGGCGATTGGGCCTATTTTTAGCGCTCATTTCACCTTCAATGTTTGGCAGCTACCTGGTTTGTTATTATTTATTAATTCCGAAATATTATAGCAAGGGGGATAAAAATTCATTCTGGATGTTGGTTGTGTTTTCAACGTTCATCATCAACATACCACTTACCGGCTTTTACATTGCAAACATATCCTATGGCGATATTGATTTCGCGGTGAAGTTCCTGTTTGCGTGGTTGTTGCAAGTAGCCATAATTTTACCGCTGAGCTTTTTTTTGTACAAAACCCGGCAGAAACAAATTGCAGAACTCAACAGCTTAAAAACTGAATTGGGCACATCAAATGCAGGTCTTCAATTCCTGCGCTCGCAAATAAACCCGCATTTTCTATTTAATGCCTTAAACACACTTTACGGCACGGCCTTAATGGAGAATGCCGAAAAAACAGGCGAAGGCATCCAAAAACTGGGCGATATGATGCGCTTTATGCTGCACGAAAATCACCAGGAAAAAATTGCGCTAAGCCGCGAACTTGATTACCTGCATAACTATGTCGACCTGCAAAACCTGCGAATTGCATCATCTCCCAACATAAATATCGAAATGCAAATTGAGGACATTATCGGCTACTACGAGATAGCGCCAATGTTGCTCATTCCGTTTATTGAAAACGCTTACAAGCACGGCATCAGTTTTAAAGAAAAATCGTGGATAAAAGTAAACCTGTATAAAAAAGATGAAGTTTTGCACCTTGACGTTTATAACAGCATCCATCCCCAAAAAGAAAACGACCCCGAACGCTACCACTCCGGGACCGGACTGGAAAATGTGAAGCAACGGCTTGCTTTGCTTTATCCTAACAAACATGAATTAGTTATCAGGCAAAATGCACAGGAGTTTTTTGTCCATCTATCAATTACACTATCATCATTAAACCAGCCCACGGCTACAACAAACGCTTAACACCATGAAAAAAGTAATATTGGCTTTGTCGCTCACATTGATAGCGACCCTAAACAGCTTTGCCCAATTTAAAATAAGCGGGCATATAAAAAACTTTACAGGCACCGATTCGCTTGTATTGAACCTGCCATTTGTTTATGGGTATTATCCTGAAAACAATATCACCATAACTATCGATAAATCAGGACGATTTAACAAGGTGATCCCATTACACGGACAAAAATTTGGTACGCTGATTTACAAAAACACGTTAAACAGTATTTTACTGACTCCAAAAAAATCGCTGGTTCTGGAGATGGATACCACAGGGAAATTCCTTGCATTTAACGGCACCACAGGGAATGAAAACAAAGAGCTTTACCGGGCAAAATTAAACGGGGCGCCGTTCTTTCTAAAGGGTGATGTTAAAAGCAACCCGTATGCCGGGCTGACACTTGCGGAATTGCAGCAGCAGGTAGTAAAGCCATGGTTTGCCATCCGTGACGAAAAACTAAGGAATATAAAAACAGCAAGTATACCTGCATCTGTTAAAAAACTTATTGCTTCCGAAGTAAATTACCAGGCATACGTTGAACTGAACTATTTTGCCCATGGCGTTATTTATGCCGATAAAAAACTGGTTAACCAGTTGATGTGCTCGTTGTACGATGGCGTTAGCCCCGCTCCTGCTGTCTTCCCGGCCGGGCCCTGGTATTACTGGTATGCCGAAAACTATACCAATTATCTGAACGGAAAAATATTTGCCGATTTTGCTCCGACCGACAAGCGCAGCAAGCCACTGTTTTTTGATACTTACCATATGAACCTGGATACCGTGATGGCACTTGGCAAAAAATATGGCAACGCTTATTCGCATTGGGTGCTGATTAAAAATCATATCCCAAAAAATGTGGCTGAACAGTACCTGGCCCAGGCCATTTGGAGAGAGTGCCGCGACAAGGATTTGGGTGGTGTTACCGCGCTGACGGACGAGTTTAAGACATCTTTCCCGAATAGTGCGTATACCGGTTTGCTTCAAGCTAAACTTAACAAACTTGCCGCCGAATATGCGCAAAATGAGAACAACAAAAACATTAAAGTATTTGATGGTTATGAAAAAGTAACATCAATTTATGACGTAGTAAACGCCTTTAAAGGAAAAACGATATATTTAGATATATGGGGAACATGGTGCGGGCCATGCAAACGCGAGTTGCAATATAACCCGGCACTAAAGCAACATTTTAAGGGTAAAGATATTGTGTTTGTATACCTGGATATGGATGAAGATAATAAAGATGCCGATTGGAAAAAGTTTATCAAGGTTAACGGCTTAACAGGTATACATTTAAGGAAAAGCAAGGCAGATATTCAGCATATCTGGGAAGAATTGCTTGCGAAAAATAAACAACGGCTGTATCCTACTTATTTTATATTTGACAAAAACGGTAAACTTGCACAGGCAGACGCCAAACAGCCCAGCGATGGCGCCGAACTATACACTGAATTAGAAAAATATCTTTAATGATAAAAGCCATTGCAATTGATGATGAGCCGCTGGCGCTCGAGGTAATAAAGTCGCTGGCGGCAAAAGTGCCGTTTATGCAGGTGGTGGCATATTTTACCGATGCTTTTGAAGCCATTGATTTTTTAGCGAGGGAACCCGTTGATTTGATGTTTTCAGACATTAAAATGCCGGACATATCGGGAATTGAGCTGATGGAAAGCCTGCAGCAAAAGCCCCTGGTAATTTTCACCACCGCTTATGCTGAACACGCCGTTGCCAGCTATGATTTGAATGCCATTGATTACCTGCTGAAGCCCTTTGCTTTTACCCGGTTTTTAAAGGCATGCCATAAAGCCAATGAACAACTAACGCTGAAACAAAAAGCTGCCCCTGCCAACAGCATTTTTATAAAAGCCGGTTACGAGCAAATTAAAATACTTTTTGCCGAACTGCTTTACCTGGAAGGTGCAGGTAACTATATGAGCTTTATTATGGCTGATGGCCGCAGGATAATGTCGCGGCTTACTGTTGCTGAAGTTGTTGCATTATTGCCCGCCGATATTTTTGCAAGGGTTCACCGCTCGTACATTGTTAATAAAACAAAAGTCGACAGGATTGAAAGGCATCAGCTGCATATTGGGACAGTGGTGATACCGGTGGGGAGTTCGTTTGATACTGGCCAATTGCTTAAACCCCCTTTGTCATTCTGAGCGACAGCGAAGAATCTTCTACAAGCGACTTAAACGCGGGACAGGTATGGCGCAGACCTATCCGGTGTACAAGATTCTTCGCTCTGCTCAGAATGACAAATCATCTTTTTAACAGTGTTACCAAAGCAAATTTAACAACCTATAAGCGGGAGACGCGAAGCATCGCGTCTCTACGTCAATTCTTACAGGCTTCTTTTTATTCCTATTTCCAGCCCCCTCAATTCTGCCAATCCCTTTAACCTGCCGATTGCAGAGTAGCCCGGGAAGGTATTATACCTGAAATCGTCCAATAATTTATGCCCATGGTCGGGGCGCATAGGTATGGCTACGTCGTCCCTGCCCGTGTCGGCGCGGCGCTTTTGTTCGAGAATTATATTTTTCATTACGGCGTACATATCGGTACTGCCTCCCAGGTGGTTAGCCTCATGAAAGCTGCCGCCGGTTTCGCGCTGCACATTGCGCAGGTGCAAAAAATGAAAGTGTTGACCCAGCCTGGTTACTATTCCCGGCAAATCATTATCCTCCCTTGCCCCCAGCGAGCCAGTGCAAAATGTTAGCCCGTTGCTGGTTGACGGCGCCGCATTCACCACAAATTCCAAATCTTTCTCGGTTGATATTATCCTTGGCAACCCAAATATCGGGAACGGAGGGTCGTCGGGATGAATGCACATTTTTATACCCAGTTTTTCGGCTTCGGGTATTATTGCCTGTAAAAAATAAGCCAGGTTTTGTTTTAGCGCAGCGGCGTCAATATCCTTATACCGTTCAAGGTGTCCCCTGAACTCGTCTATTGTTAAAACATCAGTGGTACCGGGCAGGCCGGCCATTACATTTTTAGTCAAAGTTTTTTTGGCGTCGCCATCAAGGCTATCTAAATATAGTTTGGCTTCATTTTGCTTGTCGACATTAAATTCATCGAAGGCCCCAGGCCGTTCCAAAATATACAAATCGAACGCGGCAAGCGCCGGGGCGAAAAAACGGAGGGCTGATGCACCATTTGGTAAGCGATAATCAATATCGGTGCGTGTCCAGTCGAGCACCGACATAAAATTGT
>Ga0105239_10006523_pt1 | contig 13522 bp, 9 predicted proteins | sample KBSC44metaG_FD_92761 | JGI IMG/M metagenome (GOLD analysis project Ga0105239, IMG submission 92761) | Corn rhizosphere microbial communities from Kellogg Biological Station, Michigan, USA - KBS C4-4 metaG | ecosystem: Host-associated > Plants > Roots > Rhizosphere > Soil | place: Michigan, USA... | reverse complement strand
GTTCAACGTCAACTCCTACGGCGCCGCTCATGCTCCTGGTGTTCAAGGCACAATCGATATCGTCAACGCCTCCTTTGCCTCGCCGGACCTCCCTGTCGGCTTGCAAAACGGCAATGGCACACTTGCTCTAACCAATGACCGCCTAAACATCACGAGTTTCCAGGGCCAGGTTGGCGGCGGCACTCTCACCGCTCAGGGCGGAGTCGCACTTCGCCCCTCCATTCAGTTCGACATGGGGCTTTCTGCCCGCGGCGTCCGCATGCTCTACCCCCAGGGAATGCGCGAGTCCATCGGCGCCAATCTCCGCCTCACCGGCACCACCGAGGCTGCTCTCCTCGGCGGCACCGTGAATCTCACGGACCTCTCCTTCACGCAAGGCTTCGACCTCAGCAACTTCATCGGTCAGTTCTCCGGCGGTGTTGAAGCCCCGCCCACGCAGGGATTCGCCCAGAACCTCGGACTCAATCTTTCTGTCCGCTCATCGAACGCCGTCAATCTCGTCAGCCGCACCCTCAGCGTCGGCGGCACGGCAAATCTTCAAGTCCGCGGCACCGCCGCTGAACCCGTCATCCTCGGCCGCATCAACCTGAGCGGCGGCGACATCATCCTCAACGGCAACCGCTATCTGCTCACCGGTGGAACCATCCAGTTCGTCAATCCCGTCATGACGCAGCCCGTCGTCAATCTCACCGTCACCACCACCATCCAGCAATACGAGATCAGTCTCCGCTTCGAAGGTCCTGTCGATCAGCTCCGAACGCAATACACCGCGAACCCCGCGTTGCCCCAGGCTGACATCATTCATCTCCTGGCCTTCGGTCAAACCTCCGAGGCAAGCGCAATGAACTCCACGCCCGCAAACCAGGCCGCTGAAACCCTGGTTGCGAATCAAGTCTCAAGCCAGGTCACCAGCCGCATCTCCAAAGTCGCCGGCATCTCGCAGCTCTCGGTCAATCCCGTTCTGGCAAACGGAGGAGGTCAGAACGCGGGCGCCAATATCACCATCCAGCAGCGCGTCACCGGCAATCTCTTTATCACCTTCTCCAGCAACGTCACCACCACGCAGGGTCAGACAATTCAGGGGCAATACCAGGTTTCTCCCAGTGTCGCTTTCAGCGCCACGCGCGATCCCAACGGCGGATTCGCCGTCGACGCGCTGATCAAGAAAAGCAAATAGCTAACCAACTGTAACCAGCCCCGATCGGGGATATCGGGGCCTATCTCGAAAAAGCACAGCTACTTCCCTGTTCCGATCTTGATCGTGCCGGGTACGCCCGCTGCAGGACTTGATCCGCACTGATTGCCGTTCGGAACGTGCGAGTACTGAATCGTCGCATTCGTTACCACCGCCTTCCCGGTCCACGAATTGCCGGTTTGTTGTTGCTGGCCAACCGGGAGTGCCGGAGAAAAGTCGCTCGCACTTCCTCCGCTGATGCAAAACTGGTCATTGCCATGGAACGTAATTGTGAGTTCATCGCCTTCTTGCATTGTTACGTCTGCGTGTCCGGGGATAGTGATTGAATAGCATTGCATTTCGTGTGTCCCTTTCTAAGGCTGAACAGCGTTTCGTCATCCACGCCCCATTCGACGCGGCAATTACTTCAGCAAAGCCTTCACTGCGGGATCTCTCATCGCATCCTGTAACTCCGGATCAGCGATCAACTCATCTTTCGTATAGCCCGCGCGCAGTGCCTTCCCTATGAACTCAATGGCCTGCTTGCGGTCGCCCAGCTTCTCGTAGGTGTCCGCCCCCTGGTCGAGAACTCTGGGATTATTCGGATCCAGCGCAACTGCGGTTCGCAAATTCGCAATCGCCTTCTCCCGCAGTCCCTCTTCCGCAAACAGATTCGCAAGCTGAGCATAGGGCTCGGCATCCCGCGGGTGCTGCTGAATCGCCTGCTCCAGCAGTGGAATCTCCCGCCGCCGCGCCGCCGCGGCTTTTTCAGGCTGCTTCAGCCATTCATAATCGATACGCAGGTTCGACCATACGATGTAGTTCTCCGCATTCATCTCCAGAGCCTTCTGCGTCATCTCCGATGCCTGCTGATACTTTCCTTCACGGTCGTACAGAGCACCTAAATTGGCGTACGCCGGAAAACTCGGATTGATGGCAATCGACCGCTTCAGAATGGACTCAGCTTCACCGAAGTACTTCGCCTGTCCTGAATCAATGTAGGTGGCTCCCAGGTTGAAAAGCACCTGCGCATTGTCCGGAGCCAGTTCCAATGCCCTCTTGTATTCCGCAAATGAGGGTTCATACTTCCCCTGCCGGTCCAGAAACATCGCGAGGTTGTTGTGCGCGTCCCAGTCATTCGGCTGCAGGTCAACAGCCTTGCGGAACGACGCCTCCGCATCATTCGCTCGGCCGGCCAACTCATAGGCTCGCCCCATCCCCGCCATCGCCGTACCGTTGCGCGGGTCGAGCTGCAGCGCATGCTTGAACTCCTCCAGCGCCAGATCGTGTTTCCCCGCCGAGTCATGCATCCGCCCCAATGTGACATAAACAGAAGGAATGCGATTGTCCAGTTCAACCGCCTTCCTGGCATTCCCCTCCGCCTGCACAAGCCACCGCCGATTCTGTTCCACGATGCTCTTGATCCGGTATGCCTCCCCAATCTGCGCATACCCCAGCGCAAATCCCGGATCCGTCTTCAATGAATTCTGCAGCGACTCAATTGCCTGATCGAGATTGCCCGGCTTGTCATAACGCTGCATCAATCCCAGCGCAGTCAGATATCCCTCATACGCCGCGGGATTCACTCGGCCGCCAGTGTTCCGAAGCATGTCGGCCGTCACCGTGATGTTCATCAATTTCGCCAGCCGCGATATTGCCTCGTCTTCCAGCGTCGACAAATCACCCGCCGGGTTTTCCAGCATTGCTGATCCCATCTGGCGCAGGTTCTTCGTGTCAATAAGATTCACGGTCAGGTGAATATCGTTTCCATTACGCTCCACCGCGCCCTTGATCACGAAATTCGCGCCAAGATTTTTCAGCGCATCCGCCGGATCCGTCACATGCTGCCGCCGTACCTCGCTCGTAGGCACGATCCACAGAGCCTGATTTCCTACATCCAGATTTGTCAACCTTCCTGCCAGCGACTCCATCAACCCATCGGCCAGCGCCGCGTTCTCAGGATTGCTTCCGATGTTGTCAAACGGCAGCACAGCCACATGCTTCTCATTCGGCGCACCTGTCAGCAGCGCAACCAGCCTCTCCCGCAACGGAGTGATAAACCCCACTGCCAGCCCGACAGCCAGCACCACCACAAGCGCTCCCAGCAGCCAATTCCTCAAGGGCGATCTGTGGCTCTTCGCCGGTCCCCACGCAGTCCGCGATGCCTCCGCAATCAGCCGCTTCGTCTGCGCATTCGTTCGTCCGCCCAGCATCGAGGTTGGCAGTTTCTGCGTGGCCTCTGCACCGACCACATCCGCCGGAATCTCTTTTGCCGCCGCGTCCAGATCGCTCAGGAACTCCTTGCACGACCCGTATCTCTTCTCTTGATCCTTCGCCAGCGCCCGATACAGCAGCGGCTGTAGCGAAGGATGAACCGTATCCAGCCCCTTCGGCGGCTCGTTCAGGATTGCGAACAGCATCCCCGTAATGCTCTCCGCATGGAACGGCGAATTGCCCGTCAGCATCTCCGCGAGCACTACGCCCAGCGCCCAGATGTCGCACCGCTGATCCACCGTGCGATCCATTGCCTGCTCCGGCGACATATACCGCACCGTGCCCGTCACTCCCGTGTGCGATGCCGTCGCCTCCGTCATGGCTCGCGCCAACCCGAAGTCGACGATCTTCACCAGCCCCGATGCCGTCAACATCACATTCGAAGGCTTCACATCGCGGTGCACGATCCCTTGCGAATGCGCTTCGCCTAGGCCGAGCGCCATCTGCCGCGCGATCCCCATCGCTTGATGAATATTCAGCCGCCCATTTGCGATCCGCTGCGCGAGCGAAGAACCGTCATAGAACGCCATCACGATAAACGTGAGCCCGTCCTCCGTCTGATCGATTCCGTGAATCACTCCGATGTTCGGATGATCCAGCGACGACGCCGTCCGCGCCTCCCGAAGAAAGCGCTCTTTTTCCTTCTCGCTTGCATTCAGATCTGTGGGCAGAAACTTCAGCGCGACTGTCCGTCCAAGACGCTCATCGCGCGCCCTGTACACCACACCCATCCCACCCGAGCCCGCAATCGAGAGCACGCGGTAATTGCCTGCGATCAATTCGCCTTCAGAAAAACTTGTCTTCAGCACAGGCACGAAATGACCTCATCGCATCCTGAATCCACTTGCACAATTCTGATGCCATCACGAACGGGGGGAAAGCGAGCAGGCTCTTGAACTTACGTGGTGATGTGATGGTACGGCTTGGGGGAAGCCGATTGCAACAAAAAGACAAGAGTCTGAAACGGTTGAAATGTTCCCATAACCGCCTTGCTGCAGCGGAGCGGATCCGATCCTCGTCTGCTGCGCTCCGGCAGCGCCTATTCGTCCCGCTTGCGCCGTTGGTGCGTCGACGGAATGTTCATATCCTCGCGATACTTCGCCACCGTCCGGCGCGTCAGCTGGATTCCCTGGCGCTGCAGCTCCGCCGCAAGCTGGTCATCGGTCAGCGGCTTCTTCGGGTCTTCATCGTCGATCAGCTTCCGCACCTTTCGCTTCAGCAGCAGCAGCGGAGTATCCGCGCCTTCCGGCCCATTCGCACCCTCTGAGAAGAAGAACCGCAGCTCAATCACTCCCTGAGGCGTGAGCGCGTACTTATTCGCCACCGCCCGGCTCACAGTGGACGGATGAACCCCGATCTCTTCCGCCACTTCTTTGATCATCATTGGCCGAAGCGCTTCGATTCCCTGATCGAGAAAATCCTGCTGCCGCCGCACGATCACTTCGCACGTCCGCAGAATTGTGCTCTTGCGCTGCGCGATGTTGCGCATCAGTTGCATCGCAGACCGGAACCGCTCCTTAACGTACTCCTTGACTTCCTTCTCGGTCCCTTGCGCCGTCAACATCCGTCGATAGCGGGCACTCAATCGCAGGCTGGGCAGTTCTTCTTCATTCATCGAGACCACCCATTCCCCGCCCCGCTTCGTGAACACCACATCCGGCTCGATCAGCCTCGTCTGCTCGCGGTTGTACAGTCTTCCGGGACGAGGCTCCAGCGTTCGGATAAACTCCACACCCGCATGCGCCTCTTCCGGGCTCACATGCAGCGCCTTCGCCAGGTCCTTCACATCCCGCTTCTGCAGTAGCTGCAAATGGGTCTGCACGATCTGCGCGGCAATCTCCATCGACCGGCGTCGTTCCTCGAGCTTCGCATCCGCTTCCGCCCTCAGATTGTCGGCAAGCTCCTCGTCCTCTTCGTCATCTTGCTTGGCGTAAACGTGCTTCAACTCCACTTTCTGCGCCGCAATCTGGATCAAAAGGCAGTCCTTCAGATCTGCCGCGCCCACTCCGGCAGGGTCGAGGTGCTGCACCAGGTCGATACCGCGCATAACCTGTCCGCCCAGCGCATCTCTGTCCTTATCCCTGTTTTCCGGAAACTGTGCGAAAGCCTCGATCAGCTCATCCCGGTTGACCGTCAGGTACCCGTCTTCATCCAGATTGCCGATGATGAACTCGGCCGCAATCTCCAGCTCCGGCTCCAGCGTCAGTGCTCCCAGCTGCCACGCCAGGTGATCGGTGAGCGTAGTAGGTTGCGAAAGAAAGTTCTCGAACGACGGCTTCTCGCTGTCCTCGTACTCCGGCTGGGTCCGATAGCCCGGGTCAAGGTACTCCTGAAAGTACGACCCAAAATCAATCTCGGCGAATGGATCCTTGGGCTCGGTCGTGGCATCCGCCTGCCCGTCCACCCGCTCCGGAAGCAGGTCCTGCTCCTGCTTGCTTGCCACCTCATCCAGCATTGGAACCGATTCGTCAATCTCTTCCAGGACGGGGTTCTCCACCATCTCGGCATCGATCATCTCCTTCAGCTCGAGCTTGTTGAGCGCAAGAACGCTCACCATCTGCATCAGGCCCGGCGTGAGGACCTGGCGTTGTGCCACCTTCAAATTCAGTCTGGGTTGCAGCAGCGCCATTCGACCAACTCGATTCCCTTTAGGACTACCCACTAGTGTAATCGGGTAGCAGGTTCCATGCACCCGCTAACGTGTTAAACCTCTTTACGGCAAAATGCCCCTAACCTGTTGTTCTTATGGGAGCATCGCGCGGTGCCCCTTCATTCTGCCGCCTTTGCAGAATGGGTGGGATGGGGATAAAGTGGACGCGTCATAGCCGAATCGATCGCAGCTTTGGTCTCCAACACCGAAGCTAAGAGCTAATAGCTAGGAGCTGAGCGCTGTCTCAATTCAGCGAGAACCCCTCACCAAGGTAGATCCTGCGCACCTCGACATCATTCCCCAGTTCATGCGGGGTCCCGGCCCTGAAAATCAGACCTTCCGAAATAATGTAGGCGCGGTCCGTCACGCTGAGCGTCTCCCGAACATTGTGATCGGTGATCAGAATCCCAATCCCGCTCGATTTCAAATCGAAAATAATCTTCTGCAACTCCGCCACTGCAATTGGATCGATCCCGCTGAACGGCTCATCCAGCAAAATGAAATTGGGCTGGATGCAGAGCGATCGCGCAATTTCCACCCTCCGCCGCTCGCCGCCCGATAACGCATACCCTTTCGTGCTTCGAATGTGCCCCAGGTTCAACTGCGCAATCAGCCGCTCCGCCCGCGTCTTCCGCTCGCGCGTGTCCAGCGCCTGCGCCTCCAGCACCGCCAGGATGTTCTCCTCCACCGTCAGCTTGCGAAACACCGACGGCTCCTGCGGCAGGTAGCTGATTCCAAAATTGCGCGCTCGAAGGTACATCGGCACGTGCGTTATATCGTTGTCATCCACCAAAATTCGTCCGGTCTCCGGCGGAACCAGCCCCACGATCATGTAGAAGCTCGTCGTCTTCCCCGCGCCGTTCGGCCCCAGCAGGCCAACGACCTCGCCGCGCGAAATCTTCAGGGTCACTCCCCTTACGACTTGGCGCCCCTTGTATGTCTTGCCGATTCCCTCAGCGATCAGTGTGTCCATCAAACTCTCGGGCCCGTCATGCTCGCGGCCCCTTGTTCCGTTACTTCGGCGAAGTCGTCATCGTCGTTGTCTTATGCCCCTCGCCGTCGACTCTGACGCTATCATTGCGACTGTTGAAAATCAAAGCTTGCCCTGTCACCGTACCATGCGCCGGATCAATTAATTGAGGCGGCGCACTGGCCGTGCCAGTTAAAACAAAATCACCCGTGTCATTCGTATAGACAAGCTTTTCGCCGACTCCGCGACGTCCGGCTGAAGCCACCTCCACATGTCCCTGCGAAGTCATACGGTCCACCTGCCCCCCTGCCCCCACATTACGCGCATGATTTCCTGCCGGCAGCAGTACCAGCTCAACCTCGTTCGATCTCGTGTTCGCGTCTGCAGTGCTTGCCACAACCACCCCCGCCGCACCCGACCGCATCACCGCTTTCCGTTCCGAGCCCGAATACCTCAGCTCTCCCCCCGTCACTCTGATGACGGAAGGATCGCTTTGCTTCGCTTGCTGCCCCGGAATCGCTGCCATCGCGCTCACCAGCACAACCTGAACCGGCGTCTTTGCACTGGAAGTCTGCGCCATCAGTGTCTGCTTCGTCCGGTCCAGCACAACCACCGGCGCTTCAATTGAATTCCCTTCCTGCCACAACCGGACGTTCCCTCTGAACGTTGCCGCCCCGGTCGATCGCTTCAGCTCCGCCTCTTGTGCTACCGCATGCACCGGACCTCCTGCTCCGAGATCGATACTCTGACCGCCTGCGCTGCTTCGCTTCGGATCCCCCTTCCAGGTGCCCTTCACGTTCCCCTGCGCCAGAGAATCGCCGGACTCTTGCGAGACATTCAACTTGTCCGCGGAGAGCTCCAGCCCACCGTCAGTCACCCGCGGGTTTCCAGTCAGGTGCAGCCACTGCCCTCCCTGCCCGTAATCCGCGTGGCCTGCCGTCGCCCGCACTGCAGCCTGCGCTACCCCGGCTTTCGGCGCTGGCTGCTGCACCAGGACCACATGCCCGTCCACTGTCGCCGAATGTATCTGCACTCCGCCCTGCTGCCCGTTCTTTCCCGTGGTTCCCTCCGCCGGACCCAGATGCGCAACCAGGTCATCACCGCTGGTCGATTGCTGCACCCCTGCCGCCGTGCTCTGCGTGATCGTCGTATGACCGTGGCCTCTGAACCCGGTCAGGGCCCCATGCGGCCCGAACTCCCCCGTTACATCGTCCGCAACCAGCCTTTCCGGAATCGCCGCCTTACCCCCGCGCTGTGTAAACGCCGTCACAACCACGCCGTCCGTTCCATGCATCGAAGCGGGTTCGACCTTCCCCCTCCCGGCTTCCTTGAAAGCAATATCCAGCACCGGCGATGTCCAGCCACGGTGCGCCCTCGTTGTCCCCTGCGTCTCGTCGCTCTCGATCTGCACGCCCTTCTCCAGGTGAGCGCTCCGCAATACACCCTTTCCCGCGAACACCAGTTCCATCGACGGCGCGCCGCCATGAACCTTCCGTCCGTCTCGATCTGAATCAATCGACACGCCGCCTTCCAGGCGCGCATGCAGCGGCTCATTGTGCTCATCGAAAGCCAGTGTTCCCTTTGGCGCCGACAGCCGCCCGCCCGTCAGCGTTGTCACAGAAATGCCACCCATTGCATCCAGCCGTTGCGCCGAACCATCATTGCGAAAGGTTATCTTCGCTGTCTCCGCGCTCGAGGCATTGTTGCCATACCGCAAGGTCGCCGCCCGCAGCGTGCATGCCTGGTCATCGCGATTGAATTCAGCGTGCCGCGCGAACATCTTCAACGGCTGAGCGCCCCGCTCGATACTTAGCTCCACGTCATGGTCAAGCACCAGGACGCCGTCATGAGCGTCGTACTTCGCTCCCACCGCGCTGCCATTTCCCTGCGTCAGCGAGAACTCCACCTTGTTCTCGGTCGAAGCCTCTCCACTTTCGCGGTTGAAAATCAGTCCGCTGGTCTTCACATGAATCTCGCCGCTCGCTGCTGACTGCGCCGCCGACGCCAGCTTCTCCGGCACCTGCTTCGACCCCAGTGCATTCTCCGCCTTTGCATTCGGCGCAATCGCAGGAGCCACCGTCGGCTTCATCAACGTGATCTCCACAGGCCCCATCGCTTTCGCGATTCCAACACCCGGGTTGTACTCGAACTCGCCCCCTTCGATCCGGTCTACCCGGCTCCCATCCTCGGCGTACAGCTCAATCGAAACATCATGCAACTGCAGAAAGACCTTCCCTTCCTTCTTCAATTGCAGTTGCTTCGACGCGCGAATCCGGTAGAGCGTGTGTCCCCGCACCTCATGCGTATAAACAAACCCATTCGCTTCTTCTTGAATCCCGAGCCCTAGGGCATGGGGAAGATCTTTTCGGATGAATCGGTTTCTGTATTTCCCCAGCCCCAGAAACACCCCGAGCGCAATCACCAGCAGCACTCCAGCCACCAGCACCAACGTACGCAGCCGCTCGATCGTGAAGCGCACCGTTCCTCTCAGTTCGTCATACCCAGACGTGCCGCCAGCCTCTGCGCAAGGCTCTCGCCCAGCTCGCTCCAAAGCAACCGTGCCGTCGCGCCTGACTCCTTCTCCAACGCTGCCGTCAAATCCACCAGTTGCCGCACATTCTCTTCCACGTGTCTCGCCGTATCGGGATTGAGCTCAATCTCCTCATCCAGGAACGCCGCGTCGCTTCCAAAGTCAATCCGGACATGTCCGTCCTGCTCATACGCTCCGGCATCAAATAACGGCCCGTATCCAACAACACGCACCAGCCGCGGCTCCCTCACCCAGCGCGCATCGAGGCCGCTGCCCGCTATCTCCAACTCGGGGCCGGCGACGGGTCCTTGTCCCTGGGGTTCAAATTCCCACAACGACCACTCAATCTGGAACTCGTACGCATAGTCCTCGTGCAGCAGCTCCAGCGCGTCCTCCACCGTCAACCGAGGCTCAGCACCGCGCTCGCCGTGTCCATACACCCGCTGAAAAACCGGCGTCTCGCTCCAACTCACCGGCCACACTGTCGCCGAATACACCCGCGACCCCCCGCCATGCTTTGCAAACGCGTTCAGCACCGCCGTCAGCTTCTCCGCCAAACCCGCCAACCGCAAATTCGGGTACCACAAACTCAAATAAAGCGTATCTGCCATCTCTATTGATTTTAGACGTGCCCTCACCCTGCAAGATTCAGCCGCTCCGTCTCGGCTGGTGCAGATCCAGCCGGTACTCCTCTCGTCGCGAAAACGGCCGTCATTTCGACCAAAGGTCGAGCCTGCGACCGCAGCGAATCAGCCCGCAGTTGCTTTTCCTCAAGGAAGACGTGCGCCGCATCCATCCCGTCCGCAACAATCGAGCTAAAAGCTAATGGCTAGCAGCTAATAGCTGTTTTTCCCCCTTGCGCCCCCATCCCGCCACCCCACATCCTAGTCAACAGGAGTCCTCATGCCCCCAGCCTCTCCCGCCAGGCCCGCTGCCACCGCCGGAACCGTCTCTCTCGGCAAACTCACCGTGAACCGGCTCGGCTACGGAGCAATGCGCATCACCGGCAAAGGCATCTGGGGACCGCCCGCCGATCGCGACGCCGCCATCGCCACTCTCCGCCGCGCCGTCGAACTCGGAGTCAACTTCATCGATACCGCCGATTCCTACGGCCCCAACGTCTCCGAAGAACTCATCGCCGAAGCCCTCCATCCCTACCCAACCGATCTCGTCGTCGCCACCAAGGGCGGATGGCAACGCGTCGGTCCTGCCCAGTGGATCCACAACGCCAGCCCCAATCACCTGCGCGAAGCCGTCGAAGGCAGCCTCAAGCGCCTCCGCGTTGACCGCATCGCCGTCTACCAGCTCCACATCCCCGACCCCGCCGTCTCCTTCGACGCCTCCATGGAGTGCCTCGCCGACATGCGCTCCCACGGAAAAATCCAGTACGTTGCCCTATCCAACGTCACCCTCGAACACCTCGAGCGCGCTCGCAAAATCGTCCCCATCGTCTCCGTCCAGAACCGCTACAGCTTCGCCGACCGCGAGTGGGACTACCTCCTCGACCACTGCGAAAAACTCGGCATCGCCTTCATCCCCTGGGCTCCCCTCGGCCAGAATCGCCAGGCCCACGACCTCCTCAACCGTATCGCCGCTGAACTCAGCGCCACTCCCATGCAGGTCGCGCTCGCCTGGCTCCTCTCCCGCTCCCGCATGATGCTTCCCATTCCCGGCACATCCTCCGTCGCCCACCTCGAAGACAACATCGCCTCCGCATCCCTGAAACTCTCCGACGATTTCTTCCGTGAGCTCTCGAACTTCGAAGCACCGCCCGCCGTCCTTCGATGATTGTTCAGCAGAGTCGGCCATTCGAACCCGCTCTCACGAACCCATCTGTACACTCCTACGAAAGTTGCACCATCGAACGTGATGCAAGCTGCTATAAGCAAGGGAAGGCTAAAACCATAAAACTCTCTTCTGAGACGCTCTTGCCCTTTTTGCGTGCGTTCGGGTTGTTGTCATGCCATTTCGGGTATTGAATATTCACGAGCCGAACCACGAGCTGCGTCACGGCGTCTTCTTCCTCGAGCAAATCTCCCTCATCATTTCGATCCAGATTGCGCTCCTCAATGTCCTCGCCTCGCTATTTGCTTCGATCGAACAGTTTCTGCCCTCACCGTTGCTCCACATGCGGCCATCGTCCGCTCTGGCAGCGCTCTGCGCATCGGTTGCGCTCTTCTTGCTGGAAAGCGGAAGAACCGAACGGCTCCGCTACATCGGTCACCTTCTCGGTGCCATAACCGGAATCATTGCCGCTGTTGCTCTGGGTCTCCACGCCTCCAGTCCCAGCCTTTCCGGCGGAGATCCGCAGATCGGACAGGTTTCTCTCGCGCCATTCGCCTTTCTACTCCTCGGCCTCGTAATTTTTCTTCTTCGAACAAGCAGCTCGCCCTTGAGTCAGATCGCCGATGGTCTCGCGTGTCTGCTCGCCTTCATCGTATTGGTCCTCTTCTCCGAATTCCTTTTCGGGCTGGTGCAAGTCCCCGGCTCTTCCGTTTATGGCCCGATTAAAATCCCTACGCTCGCCTGTCTCGCGCTCCTCACCTTGACTGCAGTTCTCCGCCGCGCCGAGCACGGTGTCTTTTCTTTCTTGCTCTCTGGCGGAATCGAGGGTCAGGTCGCGCGGATCGTTGCGCCGATTCTGCTCTCGTTGCCGATCATTCGCGAGATCTGCAGGGCCCGCGTGCTTGATTCTCATCTCGTTCCAGCCCGCTACGCCACTGCGATTCTCTCCTCCTCCGCGACTCTCATTTCCTTCGTTCTGCTCTTCGCCCTTTCGCGTTTGATCCTTCGCATGCAGTCAGAAGTCCAGCAGCTGAACCTCCGCGACGAACTCACCGGCCTCTACAACTTCCGCGGCTTCAATCTCTTCGCTGAACAGGCCTACCGCCTCGCAGCTCGATCGCGCCTGCCATTCGGTGTTCTCTTCGTGGACATGGACAATTTGAAAGTCATCAACGACACACTGGGTCACAGCGCGGGCTCAGTCTTCCTCGTCGAAACCGCGAAGCTGCTGTCTTCCACATTTCGAGAAACCGATGTGATCGGCCGCCTCGGTGGTGATGAGTTCGTCGTTGCCGGAATGTTCGATCCACTTGAAATTCAAACTGCCATCGACCGGCTACGCTCCGCCGCAGCCACCAGAAACGTGATGGATGGTCAAAGCCTCTCTCTCAGTCTCGGTTATGCGTCCACTGAATCTGGCTCCGGCGAGCCGCTGAAAACCGTCGTCGCCCGCGCCGACAAGGCAATGTACAAAGAAAAGCGCGAAAAGAAGAGGGCCATCGCACGTTAGCCCAGAGCCGATCCGCGTTCTCTTTCGCGTTTTCCTTGGATCAGTTTTCAAAAATTAAGCCGCATGGAATACAACTCCGGAGCTTCTCACCGACAAAGTAGCCGAGAGCTAATCGCTGCCGGATCAAAGCTGGTTCTTCCTGCTATTCTTCCGCCCATGAAGCTCGCGGCCTCCATCGCCCTCCTCGCGCTCTCTTTTTCGCTGAACGCCTGCAAGTCCTCTACCTCCGCTGCCTCAGGCGACAAATCGCCCCAGCGCGCTTCTCTTCCTGTTGGCTCAGGCTTCGACTACTATCTCCTCAACCTCTCCTGGTCGCCTGAGTTTTGTCATTCCCACCCCGACGCCGCCGAGTGCGCCGCACACTCTACCTTCGTCCTCCACGGCCTCTGGCCGCAGAACTACGACGGCACCTATCCTGAGAATTGCTCCAACGCACCCGGCCCATCCGACCCCTCGTCCTACAAAGACATTTACCCCGACCAGGGCCTGCTTCAGCACGAGTGGCGCACTCACGGCACTTGCTCCGGTCTCTCCGCCGGCGATTTCCTGAACACGGCCCGCAATGCCTATAAGTCCGTCGTAGTCCCGAACAAACTTGAAACTCTGACTAGCCAGACCTCCATGTCTCC
>Ga0105239_10006522_pt1 | contig 13523 bp, 14 predicted proteins | sample KBSC44metaG_FD_92761 | JGI IMG/M metagenome (GOLD analysis project Ga0105239, IMG submission 92761) | Corn rhizosphere microbial communities from Kellogg Biological Station, Michigan, USA - KBS C4-4 metaG | ecosystem: Host-associated > Plants > Roots > Rhizosphere > Soil | place: Michigan, USA... | reverse complement strand
TGAGGGTGGTTTTACCCAGCTGCTAACAAGTTCGTAGGCAGAGACTGACCCGCGAGGCATTCGGAACGATTTCTACATCACAACCCAACTGCTTCAAGGAACCCATGGGTATTGTAGTGGAAGTAAGCGGCTATTCGAGTGCAGCGAGTCTTGGCGGAGCTCGATCGTTAACAATGCAAAGTCGATGGGGCTATTTCACTATCAGCCACCTTCGCAGCCACTCTACGAGAGCACAACAGTTGGAGAGCGTTGGAATATCTGGATTGATCAAGAGAGACGGCGGCGGCTGTCATGGGCTGTTTACGAGTACGACTCCTCCGTCTCCTACTTGCACAACATGCGGCCATACATCACTGTGGGGGACATGGTCCTTGACCTTCCGAGTTCGTCTGCTCATTGGGAAGCCGAGACATCTCACTCTTGGGCTGCCTTACACCCTTGGGGCCCTGTGCCCAAGTCCAGTCCTTTCCGCACCACAATCCGATACTTCTTCGACGGCACAGTTGATCCACTTTCCAGGGTTGTCGAAGACAACCAGCGACTCATAATCCTACTAACTTTCGTTCGAATGCTTTGGACCTGTAAAGAAATCAGGCGCTCACCGATCTGCGATCTCGTAGACAACTCACACTGGGTTAACGACACTCGCTCTCTCCTCCGCGGAATCGACATGTTTCAGGAATCTGCACTCTCACTCACGGCCTCGGCCAAGTGCACCTCAGAGCAGTTGCTCCAGATAGTACGCCGAGTACAAATTGTTCACCTCTCGCATTTGTACGGCGCTGGAGACCTGATGGATCTGGTTTACCTGATAGTACGACCGTCGCCAGCCAAGGAGACTGCCGAAGAGCGCCTGCTACAATGGGCAAAACACGATGCCAGGCGAGTCCGCCATGTAGCATTCCATGCCGCTCAAGTACTTGCGATCGCTAGATGTTGGCCTGGAAACTTGCCCCTCGAATCTTTCAACGTCTTTCATGCTGGCGTGGCGCTGTATTGTATGTGTGCCCTGTTGGCCCGAACTGAGACGGATGGAATTGCTGGTGCCCAGGGCACAGCGCTTCGACTTGATCATCTCGCAAAGGAAGAAACTGACCCAGCCAACGAAGCCATCCAGGCGTGGATCCAAGACGGAGGTAACGTCACGGTCAGTGTGTTTGGTGTCTCCGACCTCACTGGGACGCCTGGGCCACGACAGGTGTTGGAGTTGACAGCGAACATGTTGAAAAACATGACGGTCTGGGGAGTCGCACAATATTTTCGAAAAGTGGTCTTGCAGCTCAGAGAGAGACCTGAGGATCAAGAGACTCCTCGCTCGTAGAACGACAAGTCAGCCTGGTAATGAAGTGCATTCACCGTTTCGAGCGCCACTCAGTCTCTTCTGGAGCAAGCACAGCGATCGATTCCAGGCGAGAGGTCCTGGTGGAAGAATCTTTTGTGCGTTTCTTGCAATGGTCTGTGTGTCCGCTACGTATCCTCTCACTTACGAGCACGGGTAGTCCTCTGATACTGATGTTTAGTGATCGTGGATCCTCGGATTCCATTGAGAGCTAATTGATTATGCTGTCCGAATACGGTATAGAGGCGGTGTCTCCGCCCACCGGCCCAATGACAGGCCTCGGGGCGTCGGAATTCAGTCGATGTCCCTTTCCCGACGAATTTTCTCGTTCAAATCGTAGAGTAACGTAAGAGCAATTAGGCAAGGACGGTCTGAAACTGACTCAAGCAATGAATTACAAATCTGGAGCATGTGGTAATGTGTCTTTGTAGGCGACTCGACCGAGCCCCATGCCTGTGTCCGAGTGGCGAGCATTGCTCTCATCCTTCACGATAGAAAGGGTTGCCAGACAACGGTCGACAAGTTTCTGCAACAGACACAGCCAAATAATAATGTTCCAAGAATGGCAAAAATCATTGACTGGTCGTGCAAACTCCCCTCTAGGCAATCCAATTCCAGTCCGTCTTCTTCCACGCCTGCTCAAGTCCCACGAGCTCGTCCGTGATTCCGAGGTCGTCTGCCGTGATCATGTCCTCTCCCGACCAGGCCTGTTCGCCATACTCGGCCCAAAAATGGATCATGCTTTGCATCTCCGCCCCGTATCCCGGGAAAAGCTTGCAATAGTCCTCTACCGTCACCTGCACGAAGTCGATGGTCTTCCCGACCGCCGCACCCCATCGCTTGGCGTACTCGGCGAGCGACACCGTTTCGACGTTCCCAAACACGTATTTCCCGGGTAGGCTTCGCGCGGGTTGAGCGAGGATAGCCCGCACGAAGAGGCCAATGTTGACGGTGTGGTCGCTGAGCATTGCGAACAGGGCAGTCGACGGCGTGGGGAGGAGGAGCATATATTTGTTCAACACCTTGCTGTACACGGGTGCGAAAGTCGGACGTAGGAAGTTGACGATGAAGAACCCCAGCCAGAGGAACGTGGTCTTCTTAAAAAGCGCCGGCCGAGACTTGATGAACTCGTCCACTCTGGCCTTTGCTTCGAAGTGTCCGACAAACATTTTCTTATTTGAGATCTTGTGCGCCGACGGCAGGGTACTCCAGACATAATGTTCGAGGGACTCTGTCCGGGCAGCTGCTTTGGCGAGATTGAGACCGTGCAGATACTCCACGTCCATGGCTATCCACATATTGGTGCTTCGAAACGTTTCGTAGTAGTCGGTGATGGCGAATATGGCAGTCGCGCCGTGAAAGGCTCTCACAAGAGACTCTTCGTCATTCAGGTCCGCGGCCACCATTTCAACCCCGAGAGAAGTAAGGTGCTGGGCTTTCTCAGAGGACACATTTCGGGTGATCCCCCTGATTTTGTCAAATGTCCCTTTTTTCAGAACTTCCTGAATGACTGAACTGCCTTGACCTCCAGTCGCGCCAACCACAACGAGGAGTTTGGACATGCTTTTGTTTGAAATGAATGCGTCTGTATGTTCAGGTTGTGGAAACAGTTTACTTCATTTCTTCAAACTGTAAGGGCGCGCTCAGCTGTGGCGATGCCGACAGTTTTATATACGGAAAAGAAGCTCCCACCATCCACTTCAAGTGGAGTCACTCCAAGCCCGACTTAATCTAACCTAATGTGGAATCACATTTTCAGCCTTTTAGTCCTTGGTCACTCTTGAGACTTCAATGCAGCCTTGAATAGCCAATAGCTCGAGGTTCGGGTAAGTTGCGATAATTGTAATATGGAGATATTAAAGGCATAAATAGTATACTGAATCGTTCAGAAGACAGCGAGCGGACTTTGGCAAGTGCTCTTTAAACACCTACGTCTATAATCTTCTGAGGACGCAGAATAAGATAACTTGGGAATTTTGTCTAGCGCAATATCCACAGTGTTGAGTCTGCCACATATACCTCGCATGAGCAATCAACTAGAATTTTTACACCAAGCGACAACTCTTTCTCCCCATACTTCCTCCGTCGCAATCCCAGTGCCCAAAGCCATTGGCGGGCTGATGTGGTTGTGACCTTGGAGGATGAAGTGGTCCGCCGCTAGCCCGCTGCGTTCCAACTCTTCCAGAAATTCAATGTTGGACTTGATGATATCCTGAGGGTCTAGTTCACTATATAGCACAAGCAGCCTTGGCCATTTGCCGACAAGTGCACCGTTCTTCACCGCTTTCTTCAACAGTGCAATGGGTGACAAGTTCTCATAGCCCTCCCCGAAATGCTCGCGGAGCACCGAGACCAGCGGAGGAGGAGCTCCCACAAAGTTCATTAGTGATCCCAGCGTGATGACTCCAGCTATTTTTATATTTGATTCCCCTGTAATCGAAGGTTCGCGGCTCGATTTAAATTGGTCTGCGAGAAGCCAGCCAGCAAGGTGGACTCCACCAGCTGAATTCCCCATCAGATAGACCGGCTTTCCTTGCTGTGCTGCGAATTTCTTCTGCACCCAGTCCAGCACGCCAGAAATATCCTCGGCCCCAGAGGGGAAGGCGCCTCCATCACCATTCAACCTGTAGTCAGGAATGATGGTGTCGAAGCCAACCTTCTCCGCGAAATAGTACCCCAGATTTGTGTAAACCAGACCCCCAGGGATTCGTGACAGCACTTTTTCTCCATTGATAAAGCCGCCACCGTAAAGAAAGATCAGTAGGGGCCTCGGTTCCTTGCCTGCTGGTTTTGATGGTGTATAAAGGTCGAGTTGCTGCCGCTTATGGGAGCCATACGTAAATGTTTCCCGTGCCGTCCCCAAGATTTCTTGCTTGCTATTCTTGTCGAGAATCAACCCATAGATCTCAGAGGTCCTCGGGAGGACCTGAGGAATAATACGTCCAAGAGGCGGTAACTGTTCCATGATCGAAATTTGTTATCTACTTTCAGAGCCCGAGGCTGGATACAAAGGCTGGTTGAATTTCGTGCTAGAACCTCTTCTGAATAATTCGCGAGTAAATACTTTGGTTGAAAATCAACTGTTGGATGTTTGAACAACAAGGTCTTGCATAACTACAAATGGAATCGACATCCGAGCGCATTATCGGTGTTTCGGAAAAGCCGAATCTGTCAGGGCTGCCGGTAGTTGGGCAAGCGATTGTCAGCATGTGGCGTCCAACACCACCAGTTATCCCGAGCAAGGCTAGCACCACATAGATTTCCGACAATTCATTATCTCCGCTACGATCAGCCAGTATAGTTTCCACTTCCGATACGGCCTCAAATCGTAGAACTTGGAGCCGGATGTGGTCACTAAGTCTATCGTAGGGCTGATCGACGACTCAAGAGTGAATGTCGCTCTCTGTGCCGCCCGAGGCTGTGTCGGAAACGGGTGCTCTGGGCCCCAATTGAGTTCCACTGAACTACCTCCTAGCCTCCCCACAATATGAGACCCGATCGGGCTTCTTTGGCTTTACGGCATTCTTGAATGCTCCCACGTTAGTCACTCCGCCTGTAGGCTACGAGTCCGATGTATTTTGAGTTGATGTAGAGTCTGTCGCGGCAGCTATTTGTCTCCCGGATTTATGGAGGTTGCGAACTCCTTTGGCCCATTGTTTCGCTACCTTGTGTCCTTGCAAGCTTCTATAACGAAATAAAGAAAACTGCATCCATGTATTCCAACCGTTTGTTGACACTGTCTCTACCAACGGTTCTTGGAGCTCTCGTCGTCTTCAGCTTGGGCTATATCATTTACTATCGATATATCCACCCTCTCTCAAAGTACCCAGGTCCATTTGCTGCCAGCCTTACCAACTTTTGGAAGGTCTATCAATACTCGTCTCAGCGGTTTCATCACAACCTGCTCGACCTTCACGAAATATATGGACCTATTGTTAGAATCGGGCCAAATGATCTCTCCTTCAGTCGGGCCAACGCAATTGCACCGATTTACAAGTCTGGCGGGCGCCTTATGCCCAAAGCGCAATTCTATGATGCATTTACTGCGTTCGAACCTAATGTGTTTGGAACAAGGGACGAAGCCGTAATTCTCCTCGTCTAATCTCAGAATTTGGGGCAATAATCACTGACATTTGAATCAGCGTCATGGCTTACGCCGACGACAGCTCGCTCACGGGTTCTCAGTAGCTTCTTTAAAGTCTATGGAAGCAATCTTCGACATTCACATTGGCCATTTGGTCGATAGGGTCCGTGAAGCAGCTGAGACGGGAAATACCCTGGACCTCAAAAGTGCTTTCGCATTCTACGGATACGACGTGACGGGTCAACTCGCTTTTGATACAGAATTCAATACTCAAGTAAAGCACGATCCGAAAGATTTGCCGCCATTAAACGACCACTTCCTTCTCGGTAATATCTACGGTTCAATTGCGAACCTTTTGCCTCATATCAAGACCTGTACAACTTGGGTACCGTGGGTCCATGCTCTCCAAGACAGCCGTAAAAAACTGGCTGGGTTGGCATCAACATGCGTCAATCACGCCGTCGCCAACCATAAGCAAGGTGGTCCAGCCAGAACCCTTCTCACGTCTCTCATTAATGCAAAGGATCCCGAGACGGGCGCGACACTTTCGATCTCGGAAATCAATTCTGAAGCATTTGGATTCCTGTATGCTCCTCTCGTATCACATTTTGAACAGAAAGAGGCTGCTAATATTCTACAGTGTTGCAGGCTCCCATACAACAGGCAGCAGTTTGACACTTCTGTTCTATCATATGCTGAGAAATCCTTCCATTATTGCTACTGTGGTCAAGGAAATGGATACACAGCTCACAAACAATTTAAATGAAGGCATCTATGAGTTTAGTGGTTTGGAGGCCAAATTGCCTTACACATTAGCATGCCTTCGAGAAGGCTTCAGAGTGACTCCCATCAGCGCGCACCTTATCCCACGCCTTGTGGCTAGCCCTGAAGGGCTACAGATAGGGGATGAGCTCATTCCACAAGGTGTAAGATTTTCCAACGCTTGAATGGCTCAGCGAGCTGACCTCAATCTTGACAGACAAATTGTACGATCGTAAACCACGTTCTTCATCACAATCCAGAGATTTGGGGTCCGGATCACCATACGTTCGATCCTACCCGCTTTTTGCCTGGTTCGCCTCTTTACAGTCCCGGAAATGCAAACCTGCTACTTCATTTCGGAACTGGCCATAGACAATGCGTTGGTCGAAATGTTGCTCTGCTCTCAATCTGGAAGATCCTAACTACACTACTAATGAACTACAAATTCAAGCTTGTAGACAAGAACGAGGAGCTAGAGATGTTGAATTTTGGTGTGACAGAAAAGAAGGGACCTCTTTACGTGAGAGTGGAGGCCAGGTCGGGTAGAATTGAGAAGTAGAGTCACCCAAGGGCTGTTGTCTCCGGGCGAGATGTAGCAATTCATGGAGTCTTATCTGATTAATATAGCAGTCAAGATTTTCCATAGAAGCTCACTAGAAGCAGCATTCCCTCTGAGAAAGTTTAGAAGTATGATCGTCAGATGGACTCAACCTTTTCGATCAAGCTTAGCGTTTTGGTGCATCTGGGAGCGATAGTGATATTGGCAAGGAAGCATGCCTGTTTATTCAGGAAGGTTCGCGCTGTCCTGACTCGTTCCTAACATAGCACGTCAACGAACAATCTTCGCCCTCAACATCCTGACTGGTGCCGCCGTCGCCGAACCTTGCCCAAGTAGTACTACTCAGACTGTGGTAATATGAAAACTAACTTCATTAAAGGCCAGCACCTCAACCATGTGGGCGGTGGAAAAAGCCTCGGCTCCTTCCACCGAAACAGTTCGTCGTCTGACATGGCGCCACCACCTCCGACTCCGAATCACCTAAGAGTCACGTCTATTCCGGCACCTAGCTCGGTACGTCTAAAACTTGGGCAATATTCGGATCGTGGTGATACCTTTCAGGCATCTAGGGACCGGAGAATAGGTGTTCGTGATTACACGTATTGTTGAATTGTTGAATATAATGGTGATCTAGTGTTGTGGTTCAGACATTCTCGAAACTGTTCTTAGCTAATGCACATGTTCACTTTTATAGATAGCGCTGCTCATGTTGTCTGTTAAAAACAAGGGGAATCCTTATTATTTACAGATTTTACTGTCAACAAAATCAGAAATTTAGAGGGAAATGGCAATCCAGAACGGCCTCAATGGCCATGTTGTCAACGGTGGCTTCAAGCGCACCCCTGCGACTCCCATTGGTGACTTGCCAGCTGCTCTTCCTCAAGTCAACCTTCCTGAGGATGTGAATGTCACTGAAATTGCAGCTGAATTCTTACCAAAGCTCTCCTCGCTCACAGTGGATGATTTCGCAGAATCGGCATTTTGGAGGGACTCTTTTGCGTTGACAGGCACCTTTAGAACGTTCAGCTCTCGAGATTTAGCCTTTGAGGCTTGGAAGGAAACGAGCGGCAAAAATGGCCCAGTGGACTTTTCTCTTGTGCCTGGAGCTGCGAGGGTCTTTCGGATTCCATCCGTATCATCTTGGGTTGATGCTCGCTTCACATTTCGGACCACCACGAGTGTGCCACGATTGACATGTTCCGGCTACATATCGCTTATCCCAGACGAAAACGGTCAGTGGAAGCTATGGTTGCTCCGGACGATTCTGGAAAATATCGAAGGAACCGGAGATGTCGACAATTTGGCGCCTCAATTGAGCAATGACGCGTCAAATGGCGAAAGCAACGGAACGACCAGTGGTGACAGCAAACATGACCAGGATGATTTTCAACACTTCGACTGCATAGTTATCGGTGGTGGTCAGGCTGGATTGGGAATTGGAGGCAGATTACAGGCCGTTGGTGTCTCCTACCTCATCGTAGACAAACACCCTGTCGTTGGAGATAGCTGGCAGACGCGATATGACTCTACAAAACGTAAGAGAATGCACGTTTCCATGATCAATGCGATGAAACTAACGTCCATACAGTCCACACAGCTCGAGAATATGGTGAGGCTGAAGTTGCAGTGCATTTATGAACCCATGGGATTAATCATTTGAACAGGTCACCTTCCGTTCTATCGAACGTACGATCCAAGCTATCCTGAATTTTTGGGCAAATGTCATGTTGCCGCCGGTCATATAGATTATGTGAAGCGGTGCGGAATCGTGAGTGTATCTTCTTTGGCCTTGGTAGAAGTACGAGCTCACATATTTGCAGAATATCTGGCAGTCAACAAAAATGGTGTCAAGTTCTTGGTCGGAAGACCAAAACGAGTGGACTTGCAGATTGATCCGTGGGGGCAAAGAAATGACTCTGAAAACATTCAACTTGGTTTTCGCCACGGGTGCTGGAAGTGAGAGGCCTCTAATGCCAATCTACCCGAACCGAGTAAGTCGATAACCCATTGAGTAACGGTTCTGGCCCTGAACCTCTCTCTATAGGAAGACTACAAAGGTGATGTCCTGCACTCTGCGAACTACAAAAACCCGTCACAGTGGAAAGGCAAGCGGGGAGTGGTCATTGGTGCTGCCAATACGGGTACGTGGTTGTGATTCTCCATTGTGTAAAGACAGCTCACATTTTCAAAGGACATGATATTGCAGACGACATGCTAAGGGAGCATTTTTCATCCGTCACTATGGTTCAACGGGACAGGACATGTGAGCTGAACTTTCCATACCATCCGGCTGAAGCCAATAGAAATGGCTGACCAGTCTTCAGGGGTTTTGCCCGCAGAACACTACATGGCTGTCACAGTCCGTAAGTACTATTCTGCTTAATATATTGAAAACAGCACTAACGCAAACTAGCTGCGTACAACGACAAAATTCCGACGCATATCGCAGACAGGGGATCTTTTTCGTTTCCAATAGCTATACATCGTCAAGTCGCAATGAACTTCCTTCACGGAATGGCCAAGAGGGATGGCGAACGCTATGATGCTTTAGAGAAGGCCGGATTTAACGTTGAGCGGTATGGTGACATTGCTCACATCATGTACGAACGAATGGGGGGTCATTATATGGACGTGGGCACTTCTGCGAAAATCGCAAAAGGACTGGTAAGTCGGCGATTGCGGAATTTGTTCTGCCCTCCTAGAATCGAAGTTGACAGTTCAATCTCTCCCAGATCAAAGTCAAGTCAGGTGTCACGCCGACCCACTACACCCCCGACGGTCTTGCTTTTAGTGATGGCACGGAAGTCAAGGCGGATGTCATAGTGTTTGCCACGGGATTCGTCGGCAACCTACGCGAGATGGCGGGCACGATTGTCGGCCCGGAAATAGAAGATCAGCTCGAAGACTTCTGGGCCTTGGACTCTGAGGGTGAGATCAGAGGTGCCTTCAAATACACTGGACGTGAGTTTGACGACGCTCTGCCCGACTCAATTTCACAGCCACTGACCACGATGCAGATCCCGGAGTATGGTTTGCTGGGGGTGCCATCGGTATAGCAAGATACTACGGACGATTCATTGCTCTCCAGATCAAAGCACAACGGATGGGAACTCCTTTTCAAGCGTATACTGGCAAACCTGCGGCAAAGTCTAATGTAACCAATGGAGGTGTAGTTGGTTCAAATGGCGTTGCAATCTAATGGGGACATTTTCTCGATAGTAACATATCTGAATCCGAGGAGCCATAAGACGGGTGGTACATAGCATGCCCATAAATCACTGGTATCGGTGTAGTACTTGTAACAGAGCAGCGTCTCGATCGACTCTCATTTTCTTGCAACGTTCCGAATCAATCAGGTGCAAACAACGCAAATACACTTGGCTCTCAGTTTTCTTTTCGCTCCTGACTACGGCATTGAGGACCCTAAGGCGAGGACGATCGTTTAGCTGACGGACACTTTCGCGGTGGTCCTGTGAATTTCAAAGGCCAGGTCCAAGACCCCGACACCCGAGGTATACGGCGAGGCTCCGAGTGCTGCATCGGAGTCGCTGCCGGAGTCGCATGTGGGAGTTTGGGTCCTCTCTCCCCTCCGCAAAACCCCAGTCCCCAGATCATTTGCCAGATGATTGGAGAAGTGGGTGAAGATGGAGCTGAGCGGCGTAGTGGAATTGAACGGAGCGAGGCTGCGTAAGAATGTCCCGCATAGCACACCGAACCAAATGAGACAAGCAACAAATGCCAAAGTATACGTTGTTCAGATATCAGCTCTGACATTGGGCAGAGGCCACATATAAACCCATCACGCCACCTTCTCATATTTGTTCTTATGTCTAACTGTAGTCCGTTCGCAATCCATTCAGCAGTATCAATCGCTTGAGAGGGAACCATGAAGCTCTTTTCCTTAGATGAGATTGAGCATACGCACGGTACAGTGCAGCTCATCGACCGTAAGTCCTTTGCCGCCGAACCCGCAAGCTACTCTCTGAAAACTTTACCCCTAACATGTCTCTATTGCAATAGGTGGTGGTCACCTTCAATTGCAGGACGGGACTGATATTGTCCTTGTTCCTCAGCCAAGCAGAACAGATCCAAATGATCCGCTGGTATGCTCCCAAATTCAGATACGCCGGTTTTTGGATATGTGCTGACTTAGCTGTGACTTCTAGTCGTGGCCGCGATGGAAACGCCTGACTGCGTACATGGCTATCTTGTGCTTCTCTGGCATGACCAACTTTGGCATTAGCGGCATCTCGCCTGGTTTTGGCCAGCTGGAAGAAGAGTTCGGTGCCACAATTGACCAGTTGACATATCTTATCTCTGTCACTGGCCTTGGTATGGGCATGGGATGCTACACCATCACTCCGCTAGCTACATTGCTAGGGAAACGGCCAATTTGGCTGGGTTGCATGACTGTGAACCTAGTCTGCAATATCTGGGCAGCGTCCGCGCACAGTTATCCGTCACTGCTCGTGGCTCGCTTCCTAGCGAGCTGGGCTGGTAAGACCACTTCCCTCCTTTGAATGCCGGACATGGGTTTTAATGAATCCGAGTGCAGGAGGCGTGAGTGAACCTCTGTCCATCGCCACACTCAATGACTTGTTCTTTCTCCATGAACGCGGAACATGGGCTGGTGCGCAGGCCTTGTCCCTTAGTATCGGCAATTCCCTTGCACCGATTGTCAGCGGATTTCTTATCCAGGCCAGAGGATGGCGTTCCTATCATTGGCTTGTCAGTGGTCTCTGCGGCTTGAACTGGCTCTTGATAGCCTTCCTCTACCCAGAAACGGCCTACGTAAGAGACCTTCACAATTCGATGGATGCAACCGGTGTCAATAGTGAGAGCGATGAACCTGAAACTTCTACGTTTGATTTTGGAGACCAGAAATCTACTGCAGTCGAGAGGGAGACAAATGCGAGCTCACCTGTCGACCGAATTCCCAAGAAGACTTACTTCGAAGAATTGAAGCCCTGGAGTACACCCCGCAAAGATGTTAGCCTTTGGGGCGCATACCTTCGTCCGTGGGCGATTTTTAGGCTTCCAACGTTTACCTGGGTCATTCTGGCTTATTCTCTCCACGTTACCGCGTAAGTGGGCATGTATAGCGTTATTTTGCTGCCCTGGGCTTGAACTGACTGTCATTGTTACCAGGATCATCATCATTCTCGATCTTCTGCCCATCAATCTCGCCTCACCTCCATATGGCTTTACGACTTCTCAGATCGGGCTGACATACATCTCTAATCTGATCGGCAATCTAGTCGGGTGTTATGTTTGTGGCTACCTCAACGATGTCCTAGCCCAATACTCTGCACGTCGGAATAAGGGCGTGTTCGAGCCAGAAATGAGGTTACCCATGATGCTCATCCCCATCATCTTCGGGCCAGCCGGTCTTCTGATGTATGGCATCGGCATTGCTAAGCAGGCTCACTGGATTGTCCCTGTTTTTGGTGATGGTCTGGTGGGTGTAGCTTTAACCGGCGCGCCCAGCTTCCTCCAGCCATACATCATGGACAGCTACTACCCCGTGTCTGGAGATGCCTTGATCGTAGGTTTCGCTTTTCAGAGAAGAATGCAATTGTTCTTGGGCTAATATTTTTGCGCAAAGTCTTTCAACGGTATGAAGAATTTCATCTTCTTCGGAATCGGGTTCGCCATTGTCCCGTGGGTAAAGAGAGACGGCATGATCGGCTGCTTTTCCATATTTGTCGGGATTCTATTCGCTATTGACTGTCTCGCTATTGTGATATGGCTCTATGGAAAGAGACTCAGGTTGATGGATACCAAGCTGAAGATTTTCCCCTTTTGAAACAGAGCGGTCAGTACTTTCTAAAGGTCCAACTTGTGTCAGGCTGCTGAAGGCAAGCGGCACAAACGGCACCAGAACTGAGGACTAGATTTTAGACAGAAATGTACATGTCGTCTTCGGTCTCTGACTGCTGGCAAATCTCACATATCTGAACAGCATCCACGTTCTGCTTTATGTCGGCATGGGAACCCCCGAGCTCCGGGACATGCAAACATTAAACGTATGCTAGCGTGTTGCTGATGCACGCTGTCGGCGGTCGCATGGGTGGTCGTGACCATAGAGATCCTCACAGTGGCCCTCTTCCTGGCTAACCGCCACGCTGACCGGGAAACAAATGGGCAACCTCTGGCTAATTATTGGCCGAGAGCAGTCGAATTTGGAAACCACCACCCGGATTTCCAAATGGCTGCCATGGGCAGTCCATCCAACAGGCACCAACCGGCCTCCCGGACCAGCTCCATTGCCATCACAAACCGGCTATCGATCACCGGACCTGCATCCACCGGCGCATCATACCACCACTACTCATGTGACGATGGCTTCTTCAGGCAAGCGAAGACATTAGTCGTACAAGGCTCAAAAGTCTCCTAGAAGCACTATTTCCTCCCGAAAAGGGAGGCAGGTTCGAGATCTCCCTAAAGCTTGATACTTGGATCATAAGGTCTGACGTTACAATTCGGCATCCACGTCTTCACACATCTTCGAAATACACTGACTGACGTTCTGAGCAGCATTATCGATCGGAGAGTTGATGGCGCAGATTGGCGGACTTTTACGGCATGCCAAAAGTGGATTTCACATCGTCTAATATGTATCGAGATAGAACGATTGATATTCGCATCCGCGCCGGGCAGCTAGCACATTTCGACTTGAACAAAACTGGGTCAAATGATTGGTCCTCAATACCGACTTACCGCCTCGTTCAAGTCTGCAGAATCCAATGCTTTGGAATCAGATCAATTTTGATTCTGAC
>Ga0105239_10006521_pt1 | contig 13523 bp, 3 predicted proteins | sample KBSC44metaG_FD_92761 | JGI IMG/M metagenome (GOLD analysis project Ga0105239, IMG submission 92761) | Corn rhizosphere microbial communities from Kellogg Biological Station, Michigan, USA - KBS C4-4 metaG | ecosystem: Host-associated > Plants > Roots > Rhizosphere > Soil | place: Michigan, USA... | reverse complement strand
AATCGCGGCCAAGTGGGACTCGTCGATCTGCCCAGAGATCCGGAGGGTCGCGGTCTCTCCGTCGGATGCCATTTCGATCTTCATCATCGGCCAATGTCGGAAGCGATACGCCGGAGGGAAGCGCAAACGCCACGCCAGTGCTAAGTGCTTGCGCAGCGGCGACTTGGCATTATGGAGGAGTGCCCGCCGGTTGGCTATTTCCAACCGGTCAGCGTTTGCGGAACGCCAATGTGTCGATGTTGAGGGCGCGGATGCTTCGTGCTCGCCCTCGGCGCAGTCCGCAAAGCCTCCAACCCAGCAGCTCATCTGACCCTCCTCGTTCGTGTCTTTCACACGCGATGGAAGATCGGTCCCGTGCGCGGCCCGGGCATCAGCAATTGGGTTGGATTTCTCGCTCTCCATTCAGTGGGTCGGAGCGTACGCCGTCCGACGTATGCGCGCACCGCGGATCCGGGAGTTCTTAGGGCTGTGCATTGGGGGGCCGTAGCCTCGGACGCGGACGGGCTCCGGCTACCCCCCGGCGACGACCATCGGGGGTGCGACCGGTCAGCGTTGGCGGAAGGCCAGTTTGTCGATCTTGAGGGTGCGGATCTTCCACTCGAGCGTCTGGCGCGGAATGCCGAGCTTTGCCGCTGCACCGCGCGGGCCGGAGACGCGTCCCTGCGATTGGGTTAGCGCGGCTTCGATCAGCGCCCGCTCGCCGTCGGCCAGCGTGGTCACGGGCGCGACGTGCAGCGGCTTGTTCTGCTTGCTCGCGAGCCACGACTCATCGATCGCGAACGTCTCGCCCTCGCTCAACACGACAGCACGCTCGATTACGTTCTGGAGCTCGCGCACGTTGCCCGGCCAGTCATAGGCTTGCAGCAGCTGCAACGTCGACTTCTCGATATTGCGGATGCGCTTGCCGGTCTGCTTGGCGAAGCGGCCGACTAGATATTCGACCAGGATGGGAATGTCCTCCGCGCGCTCGCGGAGCGGCGGCAGCCGGATGGGAAAGACGTTCAGGCGGTAAAACAGATCTTCGCGGAATGTGCCGCGCGCGACTGCGGCCTCGAGGTCGCGGTTCGTGGCGGCGAGGACACGCACGTCCACTGCAATCGGCTGACTGCTCCCGACGCGTTCGATCTCCCGCTCCTGCAGCACGTGCAGGAGCGCGACCTGCGCCTCCTGCGGCAGCTCCCCGATTTCATCGAGGAAAATCGTGCCGCCGTCCGCAGCTTCGAAGCGGCCGAGGCGGCGCTGCAGTGCGCCGGTGAACGCCCCCTTCTCGTGCCCGAACAGTTCGGAAGCGATGAGCGACGGCGGAATCGCCGCGAAGTTCACGCGGATGAACGCCCCGCCCGCGCGGCGCGAGCGTTTGTGAATTGCGCGGGCGAGCAGCTCTTTCCCGGTTCCCGTTTCACCCAGGATCAGGACCGTCGCATCCGTCTGCGCGACTTTCGCCACTTGGGCCACGGCACCTTGCAGTGCGGGTGAGGAGCCGACGATTTCCTCGAACATCGATGCCTTGCTGATTTCCTCGCGTAGCGCGATGTTCTCGTTCCGCAGTCTCTCTTCGGCCTGCTTGCGGTCTTCAATATCCGTCAGGGTCCCAAACCACTTGAGAACATTTCCATCCTCGTCCCGCAGCGGCAAACCCCGAACCAGAAACCAGCGATATTGCCCATCCTTACCCCGATGGCGCACTTCGTTTTCAAACGGTTCACCCGTGGCCAGACAGGTCTCCCACTTCCTCACGTGAGTTTCCAGGTCTTCGGGATGCACCGTGTTTCGGCGGTGCGGGCCTGCATCGCCTGCGGTCAAGCCCGTAAAATCCGAAAAGCGGCGATTTACAAAATCGGTGGACCCGTCAGGCAGAGCCGTAAACGCCATCGCCGGCATCGTTTCGATCACATCACGAAGCTGTTTTGCGCTTCGGCGGACAGCCTCTTCCGCTCGCTGGATCTCATCGTAAAGACGGCTATTCTCGAGCGAGATCGCGGCCTGCGAAGCAAGCACTTCCAGAATCTTGAGCCGGCCGGGCGTAAAGACGTTGGAGGTCAGTTTGTTTTCGAGGTAAAGGAGGGCAATCAGTTCGCCCTGCTTCACTAGCGGCAGGCAAGCCACCGAACGGGTGCGCTTCTCACGAAGGTACTCATCCGTTGAGAATGAGTTGGGGACTGAGGCATCGTCGATAATGACCTGCTCCTGGGTCCGCACGACGTAACGCAGGACCGATTCCGAAACAGCAGCGGAGGAAATAGGCGCTTCTAGCGTACGCACCGCCACACTGTCCCTGCCAGTAGTGGCCTCGGCCTTCACTTGCAGCTGGTCACCGTGTGGAAGAATGAGCAGCCCACGTTGGGCGCCCGCGTGCTCGATGGCCGTGCGCAAGAGGGTCTCGACGAGCTTCTCCAGCACAATCTCACCCGAGACGGCTTGCGAGACTTTGAGCACGGTGGCGAGGTCCAGATGCTCGACCGGCGCGCCGATCGTGCCGCTCGCAGCGGATGCTCGCTCTTTTTCTTCTTGGAGGTGAGGATACATCTCGTCAAGTTGCCGCACCTTCCCGTCGGCTCCCCACCGCAGATAGCCGTGCCGTGCATTTCCAAGGTACAGATGTGCAATCTCCTCGAACCCACGTGCGGAATAGAACCGAGCGGCGAGCTCGTTCGCGATCGCCTCCATGTGGACGAAGCCGTTTGCGCGAGCCGAGCGGATAGCCTTCTCGTAGAGTTGCTCGGCATCGAGCGTACGACCTTCGACGCGCGCCACCTCGGCTCCGACGAGTGCGGCGCGATCCTCGAGATTCACCGGGCAGCTCTCGGCCCACTCCTGGAGCTGCCGATGGTGGGCGGCCAGCGCCTCCTTGTGCTGGGTACGGTCCGCGTCGGCCCCCACAGTGCAGAGCGCAGCGCGTGCCAGCGCGCCGTAGAGTTGGTACTCTGCCTGCTCGGAGAATGACCCGAGCGTCGGCACGAGCCGGTGTGCGTTCACGGCCGCCGCGACGGCGGAAACGTATGCACCCGCGAGGAAGCGCGCTTGCAGCTTCCCGAGCCAGTAACCGAAGGCGAGGACCGAGAGGCCCGGGTCTTCTGCCAGCTGCTGCTCGAAACGGCGTTCGTCGAACTCGGTATCGTCGAAGGAGCCGAACTCCGGAGTGAGGCCGCGGAGAGTCTTGATGCGCCTGAGCACCGTGCTGATCATGTCGCCGACAAGGCCGAACCGGAATCGGCGCACGAAATCGATCCCGGCCTCGGCCTCGCGCTGCGCATCAGCGAGCGGCTCCCCCATAGCAAGGATGTTGATGGTGAGGGTGGCATGGCTGTAACCCACGAAGGTTCCGTCGCCGAGTCTGTTGGCCGCGTCGAGGGCGCGCCGTACGAGGCTGAGGCCGGAACGGGCGGGCTGCATCCACAGAGAGGCGATCCCGAACATCAAGTAGACGCGGGCCTCGAAGCGACGCAGCCCGCGCTGCTCCACCAGGTCCAGGCCGAGCTTCCCGAAGCTGAACCCGGCCCGGAAATTCCCGAAGCGCGCCCTGAGGAGGTCTGCGAGCCAGGCGTAGGCGAAGCACGATCCGTCGCTGTTGCCGTGCTCCAGGCTGAGGTTCGCCATTCGGCAGGCGACGAGGAAGAGCAGATCCTGGTCGGTCATCACGGCTGGCGCCAGGGCCGCGGTGAGGACGTTCATGGTCGCGCGCCCCTCGGGGTCCGTCATCAGCGGCAGATGGACGAGATCCTCGATCGAGCGACTCCCGATCTGGCGCCAGAGGCGCTCGTATTCTCGCTGGATCTCCTCCTTCGCTGGGTGCGCCGACCACTGGACGCCGATGTGCCGGAGATAGTCGAGACAGGCCTCCACTGCGCGGTCGCTCCGGCCGACCGTCATGAAGAGGTCCTCCCTCAGCTGGGTGACCGCCGCCAAGTCCACGAGCCGCCCGGCGCGGCTGGACAGCATCGACAGCCGCTCCTCGGCTGCCGCCAGGGCACCGGTCAGGAACTCGCACTCGGCCTGGTGGAGCTCGAGCGCGAACGCGAGGGCCCCGCACCGCTCCCAGCGGTCCTCCGGCAGCAGCGCACGACCCGCAGTGAGGTAGGTCAGCGCCGAGGCATAGGCGGTCGCGTTCCTGGCGCGCTTGCCGGCGATCAAGTGGAGCTCCGCGAGCTGCTCGCGCTCGTCCCGCGACGTGATCAGCGCGACACCCCGGTTCAGCTGATTGACGATCTCGAAGATGAGCTCCTCGCGCATCTCCGGCGGCGTGTGCGCCGCGAGCAACCTCCCGATTCGCAGGTGCGCCTCGGCGCGCGACAATTCCGGGATCTGTGCGTAGGCGGCTTCCCGGACCCGGTCGTGCACGAACCTGTAGGCTCCACCCAAGCGTTCGATGAGCTCCTGGTGAACGGCCTCCGACAGGTCAGCATGGACCTGTTCCTCCGGCGTCCCGCGCACGATCGCGAGCGTTGCGATGTCGGCACGGTTGCCGAGGCAGGCGAATTCCTGCAGGCCCTTCTGCGTCTCGACCGGCAGGCGGCTGAGCTTCCCGGCCATCAGGTCGGCGACGTTGGCCGTGTACCCCTTTGCGTGGATGCGTTCGAGGTCCCACGACCAGCGTGCCGCCCGATGGTCGAACGTGAGCAGCCCTTCGTCGGCGAGAGCGGCGATGAACTGGCTCAGGAAAAACGGGTTGCCGCCAGTCTTCTCGCGCAGCAGCTCCGCCAACGGGACGGCGCGCGCCGGCTCGCAGCGAAGCACATCCGCGACGAGCTGACGCACGTCCTCACCGCCGAGGGGCGCCAGCCTGACTTCCTGCACGGGCACGCCCGCGTTCCGGATCGCCTCGAGCTTGCGCGTCAGCGGATGGGCGGCAGTGACCTCGTTTTCCCGGTAGGCGCCGATCAGCATGAGGTGCTGCAGCTCCGATCGGACCAGCAGGTCCTCGAGCAGATCGAGCGTTGCCGCGTCGAGCCATTGCAAGTCGTCGAGAAAGAGTACCAGCGGATGTTCGGGCCGCGCGAAAACCCCAATGAATCGCCGGAACACGAACTGAAACCGCCGTTGCGCATCCTGTGGCGGAAGCTCGGAAACCGGTGGCTGCTTTCCGATGATGAGCTTCAATTCGGGAACGAGGTCCACAATGAGCCGCCCGTTCAGACCTACCGCCTCACGAAGGGTGTCGCGCCATTTGCTCAGTTCAGCCTCATTCTTCGTCAAAAGCGGACGCAGAAGGCTCTGAAAGGCCGGTGCCAAAGTGGCATACGGGATGTCGCGCTTGTACTGATCGAACTTTCCTGATGCGAAAAGCCCACGCGGTGGAACAAGCGATTTATGGAGTTCATTGACGACTGAAGACTTGCCGATACCGGGGTAGCCGGAAACAAGAACCAGCTCCGGCCTGCCAGCGGCTACAGTGCGGTCGAATGCGGCGACCAGGGTTTCAATTTCAAATGCTCGGCCGTACAGTTTTTCGGGGATCAGCAGCCGACCTGGCGTGTCCTGTTCGCCAAGTGGGAACTCGCCGATGCGATCATGCCCTTCCCATTCAGCAAGACAGTGCCGAAGATCGCTGGCTGCACCGAACGCTGTCTGATAGCGCTCCTCAGGCGTCTTGGCGAGCAACTTCATAATGATCGCTGAAACCGGCCCCGGAATACCCGTCAATCTCTCGCTTGGTGGGATCGGCGGTCTTGCGATATGGCAGTGCACCAGTTCCATCGGATCGGATGCCATGAACGGCAGAGTCCCGGTCAGCATCTCGTAAAGTGTGACACCAAGAGCGTAGAGGTCACTCCGTGAATCGATCGAGCGATTCATTCGTCCGGTTTGTTCCGGGGCCATGTAAGCGAGTGTCCCAGCGATGAACTCGGGAGGTTCGGGCGGCTGGCGCTCGCGAGGAAGGCGCGAAGCGATCCCGAAACCCATAAGCCGGACCTGACCCGTCGCGGGATTCACCAGAACATTGGCCGGCTTGACATCCTTATGAATCAGCTCCCTTTTGTGCAACCCGCCGAGTGCCGTTGCGAGACCGAAGGCGAGTCGCAAGAACTGCGTGATTTCCATTGGCCCTGAAAGGGATCGATCGAGCGTTTCGCCGCCAGGGTCTTCGAGCACGAGCATCATCTGCCCGCGTTGCCGGGAAAGGGCCAGAGACCGAACCGCCCAGGCCGAGTCCAGTTCGTCCCTCAATGAGTATTCATGGTCAATCTTTTTCAGGGTTTCCAGCACCGGGTGAGTGGAAGCAGGAGCTAGCAGGAGAACTGATGCCGAATCGGGTTGGTTCGAGTGCGCGCCCCGGTACAGGACGAATTCCTCATCCTCGCGGAGAGCTTCGAGGACATATTGTGAAAGTTGCACGCTGATTGTCATCCAAGTTTCAGAGCGCTTCGTGTGTCACGATCACGATGCCAGCCGGTTGCCGCGCACACAACGCGCCGGGACTCCTTTTTGGCTGTAGTGAAGAGGTTGAAGGCCGCCGGATCGAGGCCGTGGATCAGAGTTGAGGGTGGCCTGCAACTGTGTCTCGAGCGGTCCGATGTGCGTGACGTCAGTCATGACCGTGAGATTTACGGTGCACGCTAACCCTTGGCAATTGCCAAATAGATTGATATCGTCGCGAGAGACCAAGTCACCGTTGCAGAGCCATATAGCCGTGGCGTGCCTAGCGGTGGCCGTCTCGCGTCCATCCCTGCCGACGGGACCACGCTAATAGAATAGTCGCCGGAAGAGGTTATGTTGGGGTCCTGAATTGGTTCGGAAAGCATTCCGGTAGAGGCGCCGCCGTGAAGCTGTTCCCTCCCTTCTGTCTCGACATCATCAACTTGTCAGTGCTTGCGGCTCTCGTGGGCGCGGTGGGCGTGGTCGCCGGGCAAGAGGGCGCGATGGGCGGCGGGCCCACGACGTACGCCCTCGCCCGCAAGGCTAACTACGTCCCATTGCAGATACTACGCGAGGCTGGGTCGCGCATCCCGGCGCCTCTCGCGCGGAGCGTCTCAGTCCAGCGGGACAGCGCGCTGCTGCAGCAAGTCCTCCTCGACATCGCGAACCCGGCCGAGCTCGGGCTGTCGTATGGCGAGGACCTGGTGCGGGCGCACGTGTTGGTCTCGCTGCACATGAGGAGCGACACCGGAGCCATCGTCGGGCGGGTGACCGACGGGAAGACGCAGACACCACTGGTAGGGGCGACGGTTGTGGTGGAGGGGACGCGGCACTCGGCGACAACTGGGAGCGACGGGTGGTATCGGATGGCGGACGTCGCGCCGGGGACGTACACCCTGCGGGTGCGGTATGTCGGCTACGCGCCAGGCTCGACCACCGTGACGGTGAGTGAAGCTCAGGAGGCGATCGCGGACCTAGTGCTGCAGCCCTTGCCAACCAGGCTCGGCGAGGTCGTCGTCACCGCAGAGAAGCATGAAGAACGCTTGATCGACGTGCCGATCAGCATCGTTGCTATGGGCGCCGATGAACTGCAGACGCGCAAAGTCACAAACATTGATGATTTGTCGTTCGCGGTGCCGGGCTTGCTTGTCAGCAGCAGCGGCAGTTTCCAACGCGATATACAGATACGTGGTGTCAGCAACGTCACCGGGAGCCTCGGCTCGTCAATGGTTGGTCTCTATCTCGACGAGGCATCCGTTACCTCGGGGCGGTTCTTTCAACCTGACCTTCGCACGTACGACTTGGAGCGGGTAGAGGTGCTGCGTGGGCCGCAAGGCACACTCTTTGGCGAGGGTTCCGTCGGTGGGACTATCCGCTTCATTAGCAAGCATCCCGTGTTGGACAGGTTTGCAATGACGGGCGATGTCGCGGGACTCTTCACTGCGGAGGGCGCGCCGGGCCAGCGTATCGAGGGAGCACTCAATGTCCCATTGATCAAGAATGAGCTGGGCCTGCGAGTCGCCGGCACATTCGATCACGGGAGTGGCTGGATGAATCAACCCGCGACCGGTCGGGCCCACTTCAATGGCCAGGACCTAGTGGATATGAGGGTCAAGGGATTGTGGCAACCGGCCCCCCAACTCAAGGTGAACGCCATGGCCGTGATTCATCGCAATGACGCGCCACCAGACCTCGGCGAGGACCTCAACGGCAATTACACGCAGGCGTTCAATCTCACGACCACGCCTAGCAACACGGACAACTACGACCTCTACAATCTCACGCTGACTTACGACTTTCCTGTGGTTCGCGTCCTCAGCACGACTGGCTATCTCAAACAAGACAGAGAAGCCAGGAATCTCGGGGCTCAATTTCAGCTTACCCCACCAGGCACACCGGCATATGACGAGTACATACCTCTGTGGACGAGTGGCAGTAAAGTATTCACCGAGGAATTCCGGCTGACATCGATCGGCTCGGGTCCTTGGCAATGGACGATCGGAGGCTATTACCGGCATGCCAGATTCGACGACGACATGCCCGGATACCTTTTTGGAGTGCCGGGGCCGCCCGGTACGCCATTGCCGGATCCCTTCTCGTCAGCAACCAGCACTTTGTCGCAATCCTCGGCGGCCTTCGGCGATGTCAGATATCAGCTTACGGGCCGGCTCACACTCGGAACTGGCCTGCGCTACTTCCATGATGACCAGGAGCAAACGGACGGCTCTGGACCCACCGCCACGATCCAGAGGGGGGAGTTCCACGCCCTCAGTCCGCGTTTCTATGCACAGTACAAGGTCACCGACCGCGTCAATACCTACGCAAGCGTCGTCAAAGGCTTTCGTAGTGGTGGATTCAACCAACTGAATCAACCAAACTACGGTCCGGAGAATGTCTGGACCTATGAACTAGGTACGAAAATGTCCTTAGCAGGCGGCCGCCTAAGTGCGGATGCCGCCATCTTCTACACTGACTACGGGGACTACCAGATCTTTGCTAACAAACTGGTGGGCGGGACGGTGACTTACATCATTAGCAATGCCGGCAGCGCGCGGATCACGGGAGTTGAATGGGGTTTGACTTGCTATCTGGGGGATCAATGGAGCCTGAGCTTCAACGGCGATTACGTCGATTCCAGGTTCTATCAAATCAACGCCACCCCGGCAGCTTATGATGTCGGAGATCCGCTCGGTTTCTCCCCGAGGTATGGATACGCCGTATCGGCACAGCGTGACTTCAAATTGAATGGCAGACGAGGATTCGCCCGCTTGGATTATAACGAACACGGCCATGCGACCTTCAGGGACCGGACCGTTGGGCCATGGTTCTACGAGGAATCCCCCATTGTTCGCTTGCTGAATTTCAATGCTGGTCTGCAATTGAACAATAACTGGTCGGTGGGTCTCTTCGCTCAGAATCTGCTCGACGATCGTGGTTTCCTGAGTCCAGGCAGCATCTACCACCACGCCGCGCGACCTCGTCCGCGAACGTTCGGGGTCGGCTTCGGCGTGACTTTTTGACTGCCCGGACCGGCATCATCAGGTTCACCTATTCTGACTGGCGAAGGGCAATCTTGGAAGGCATGAATCCATGCCCGACCCGCCGCTCAACTCGCTATTCGTTTCTCGACCTTCTGGGCCAGAGTCCGGCGCTCGCGGAGGCCTGCCGGATCGCGGGAGCGGCAGCGGTCAATACCCTCCCCGTGCTCATCCTCGGCGAGTCGGGCGTGGGCAAGGAACTCTTCGCCCAGTCGATTCATGGTGCCAGCGAACGCCGAGACCGACCGTTCGTCGCGGTCAATTGCGGCGCGCTGCCGGGGGAGTTGGTCGAGAGCGAGCTGTTCGGCTATGTCGGTGGGGCATTCTCAGGCGCACGGCGGGAAGGGAGTCCCGGCAAATTCGAGGCAGCAGATGGGGGAACGATTTTCCTGGATGAGATCGGAGAGCTGCCGCCGGGCGCACAAACCGCACTACTCCGGGTGTTGCAGGAGGGGAAGATCACCCGGGTCGGTGGCGCCCAGGCTAAACCGGTGGATGTGAGGGTGATCGCCGCGACCAATCGCGACCTGCAGGCGGCGCTGGCCGACGGCTCGCTTCGGCGCGATCTGTATTACCGGCTGAACGTGCTCACCCTCGAGTTGCCCCCGCTACGGGAGCGGCGAGAGGACATTCCGTTGTTGGCCCGGCATTTCCTCGAGACGTCCTCGACCGCGATGCGGAAACGGGGACTTACTTTCGACGCGGAAGGATCAACGCCCTGCAGGGGTATGATTGGCCGGGCAACGTGCGCGAGCTGCAGAACGTGGTCGCCCGGCTGGTGGCCCTGGCGTCCTCCAGCCGCATCACGCTGGCCGATCTCCCCGCGTCGATCGGTGCGAGTCCTCCGAGCCGGGCTCCACTCCCAGCTCCGGATTCTCCCCGACAGTCCCGCAGATCGAGGCGCTCTGTATCCGAGTTGGACGTGGCGGAGGAGCGCGCGGAGCTGCTGGCGCTCATCAAGTCGGCGCGCACCATGGGTGAAATCGCCGCACAGCTCGGTATCACCCCGGAGCACCCTCTACCGGCGGCTGGAACGCCTCGGGCTACAGCCCAGGCGTATCCTCGCCCCTCTCTGAGGGGCGCTGGGTTCAGGCCGGCACGTCCCCTTCCAAGTAGGTACATCCCTCCAGTCCGGCCACGAAGGTGGGCAGTGCCGAGCCTTCTAGCTGCGCATCGTCTCCATTTGTCGCAGGATCTGAAGGGCCTATCGACGGCACCGCACTAATGGAATGCTCGCGCGGAAAGATTATGTTGGAGGCGTGGGTCGGTCCGGAACGCGTGCCGGTGGAGGTGCGTCGCCCTGAAGCAGTTCCCTCCCTTCCGTCTCGATGCCGTCAACGAGTGCCTCTGGCGCTCCCGCGAAGCGGGGGCGGATGAGCGCATCCTGTTGGCGCCAAAGAGCTTCGAAGTCCTGCGCTACCTGGTAGAGCACGCCGGCCGACTGGTCACTCAGCGCGAGCTGCTGGATGCGGTCTGGCCGGGCGCCTTCATCGAACCACAGGCAGTCAAGAAGCAGATCTTCGACCTTCGACGGGTACTCGATGACCCGCCGCGGACCCCGCGCTTCATCGAGACGGTGCCGAGACGGGGCTACCGGTTCATCGCAATGGTCGAAGACAGCGCTCTCCGCAACCCAACCGTCACAGCGCCCCCGCTGACCAGCCGTCTGGTCGGGCGCGACGGCGAGCTGGCCGAGCTGCGGCACTGTCTCAGAAACGCCTTGGGAGGGGAGCGGCAAATCGTCTTCATCACCGGCGAGCCCGGCATCGGAAAGACGGCGCTTACGGAGGAATTCCAGCGGCAAACGGCAGCCCGCGAACCGTCCGTTCGGATCGCGCGGGGCCAATGCGTGGAGGGGTTCGGCAGCAAGGAACCGTTCTATCCGATGATCGAAGCACTAGGCCAGCTGTGCCGCGGGGCCGAAGGCGCTACCGTCCTGGAGATTCTCGCGAAGGAAGCGCCAACCTGGTTGGTGCAGTTCGCCGGGCTGCTGAGGCGCGACCAGCGCGAGTCGCTCCAGCGCGAAGTCCTGGGTGCCACGCCCGAGCGCATGCTTCGGGAGCTCGTGAAGGCTTTGGAGACGATTGCGACCAGCCGTCCGCTCCTGCTCGTCTTCGAGGATCTCCACTGGGTCGACTATTCGACAGTCGATCTCTTATCGGGCATCGCGCGGCACCGGACATCCGCCACGCTCATGCTGCTTGCGACCTACCGCCCACTTGACGTGGCCCTCTCGGACCATCCTCTGGCGGCACTTAAACCCGATCTCCTCGCACGCCAGTTCTGTCACGAAATAGCGGTCCCGCCGTTGAGTAGGCCGGAGGTAGTTCAGTACCTCGGCGCCGATCCCTCGGCCGCCGAGGTTCCAGCCGGGCTTGCCGCCCTGGTGCACCGCCACTCCGAAGGGAATCCCCTGTTCATGATCGCCGTGCTCGAGCACCTGAGCGCACGAGGATTCATCAAACGAGCCGACCGCGCTTGGGAGCTGAGACGTGGCCTCTCCAGTATCGACTTGGAGATCCCCGAGAGCCTGCGCCAGGTCATCGAGACCCAAGTTGCGAGGCTCAGTCCACATGATCAGCGCGTGCTCGAGGTGGCCAGCATCGCAGGCGTGACCTTCACCCCTTGGGTCAGCGCGGCAACTGCGAATCTGGATCCTGAGGACTTCGAGGAACGCTGCGAGGGACTCGCCCGGCGACACCACCTGTTGCGGGTCGCGGACACCGAAGCGATGCCCGGGGGCGACATCGCCCAGCGCTATGAGTTTCAGCATGCGCTCTACCGTGAAGTGCTCTATCGTCGCCAGGCGCCGGCCCGCAGGGCGGCGCTCCACCGCCGCCTCGGCGAACGTCTGGTAGGGCTATATGGTCCCAAGCAGGAGGACATCGCGCAGGCGTTGGCGCATCACTTCGAACAAGGCTTCGACTGGCAGCACGCAGTCAAATACCTCCGCATGGCCGCAGATACCGCCGAGCGGCGCTTCGCCCCCCGCGAGGCGACCGCCAATCTCCAGCATGCTCTCGAGCTTGCAGGCAAGCTGGCCGACTCGGAGCGGGCCGCGGCCGAGACTGAGATTCTCGAGGAGCTAGCGGGCTTCTATACCATTGCTTTCGACATGAGGGTCATTGAGACGTACGAGGCGCTACGCGAGCGAGCTGCCCACTACGGGCTAATCGACGTGGAGGTGCGGGCGCTCATCGGGATGGCTTACCCAGTGTCGTGGGGCAGCACGCGAAAATGCCTCGAGGTTGTGGACGAAGCGCTTCGGATGAGCTCGGCCCAAGCTGATCCCCTGACGCGTGCGCGGACTCGCGCGAGCTGTCTGGTCCGTCGAGTCTGGGCCAGCGGGTGGAACGAGATGGATGCGAAAGAGTGTCTCGAGGCGCTGGAGGAGATTCGGCGCAACGGTGACCGGTCCGTTGCGGCGCTGCATACCATGGAGTGCAACTTTCTCTACTGGGTGTCGTCCCGGTACCGGGAAGCGCGACAAGACGCCGTCGAAAGCATCGCGACCCTCACCCAGAGCCACCAGGACCACGGCTACCGGCGCTTCGCCCATTGGCTGGGGCAGTTTACCCTGCCCTGGAGTCTCCTCTTCCTGGGAGAATGGGGAGAGGCGCTGCGCGAACTGGACGCAGAGATTGCGATGGCGGCGAAGAACGGGGATCACTACCGAGGGCAAACCTTGTCGCTCTACCGGGCCTGGGTTCAGGACTTCGCGATGGACTACGCAGGTGCGCGGGATCTCTGCGACGCGCTCCTCCACATCCTTGGAGACGTGGCACGCAGGCCGTGGCGGCGGTTTGCGCTCACCTTCGCCGGGTGGGCCGAAGTGGGCCTGGGCAACCATGAGCGTGCCCTGGAGCACCTGTTGGCAGTGAAGCAGGAGATGGATAGCCACACGGTGATCAACGATTGGTACATTCGGATCATGGTGCAGGCCGCCTTCACTGAGCTGCGGCTGGGACAGGGAGATCTGCCGCGCGCGCAGGCAGAGGGAGAAGCCTTCCTGGCGGTTGCATGCGCCACTGCCGATCGCACCTGGCAGGCGCTGGCCTGGGAGGCGAATGCCAGAATCGCGCTCGCGCGCCTCGACCTGGATCGGGCGCAGGACTGCATCACGAAGGCGTT